>Ga0214923_10000692_pt1 | contig 50126 bp, 61 predicted proteins | sample LL1510_MetaG_FD_177993 | JGI IMG/M metagenome (GOLD analysis project Ga0214923, IMG submission 177993) | Freshwater microbial communities from Lake Lanier, Atlanta, Georgia, United States - LL-1510 | ecosystem: Environmental > Aquatic > Freshwater > Lake | place: USA: Georgia | collected...
CTTCTCCTCCTCTGACTGATTGTCGTCATAGGAAATGTTGCGCATTTCCAGATTCACTGGGGGCAACAAGGTGGAAAGCAGTTGCTGACCAGACCATAAGGGGATTGGTGTCTTTATTACAGGCTCAGGAAGCACACCGTTCCAACGACTGGCCCAGATAAGAAGATTCATTGACTCACGCTTGTTAAATAGCACCTCTGGCCTGGTGAAACGATTTACACCCACCAATGTATCTTGAACCACTGAAACAATGGGCTTGGATTCCCTGGGGCCTACAATCTGTAAGGGAACGGCGGCAATTTCCTTGAGTTCTATGGCCGCCTCTATTGACTGTGGGATGTGGGCATTCATTTCATCACCGTCAAAATCTGCATTATAAGGCGCAGTAACGGAAACATTTAGACGAAAGGTGTTGTAGGGCAACACCTTGGCCTTGTGACCCATCATAGACATTCTGTGTAAGGAAGGCTGTCTGTTAAACAGCACATCGTCGCCGTCCATTATGTGCCGATTCACAATATCGCCTGGAAAGAGTTCAATGTCTTTGGCTGACACATGCTTCAAGGAAATAATGCGCCCATCTTTTGAACGAACAATGGTCTTGGCACCAGGATAACGATCTGGGCCATTTTGAATGAGCGCATACATTCGCTTAATATTTAGACTGGTCACACGTTCTGGGTGGGTCAGATTCATGGCGATTTTAAGAGGGACACCCAGTTCGGCCACGGAAATATTGGGATCTGGCGTAATAACAGAACGTGCGCTGTACTCAACACGCTTACCCTGTAAGTTGTTACGAATACGCCCCTCCTTGGAACCAAGACGCTGTTGAAGGGACTTAAGGGGGCGACCTGAACGTTGTGCCGATGGCGCAATACCTGGGATTTCGTTATCAATCAGAGTGGCAATGTGATATTGAAGAACATTGGTCCATTCATCAATTGCCTTCTTTTTCGCATTTGTGGTGATTTTTTGCTGAAGATTGATATTTGTCTTGATAATGTCTATCAGTTTTTGCGTCAAATCATCCTCTGAACGCTGATTATTGTCCTGTAGTACACTGGGGCGCACTTGGGGTGGGGGAATGGGAAGAACTGTACACATCATCCAGTCTGGGCGACACCAGAAACGGTTAAATCCCATGAAATCCACATCCTCGTCGCTAATACGGCGTAAAATACGGTATACGTACTCCGGCTCCAAATACCGCTCAATGACCCCATCCTTAATACTGGTTCCAAGTTCCGTGGGAAGATTTGCGCCATCCAGTTCTATGTCCTTCCACTCTGCCACAATACGACAAATATCTTCATCACGATACTTGGAAGGTTGCCGTGCGCCACAGCCATCCTCAATATCCTCACCACAACGCTTGATATTGCTACAGAGTTCCAGGACCTGCTTCCAGCGGGATTCGCCCTTGAGCCTTAATAGATTCTTATACCGACTCTTATCAATACGGAGTTTGCCACACTTAATACATACACAGCGCAAAACCTTCATGACGGTTTTGAAGAATTGGATGTAGTAAACTGGGCGTGATAACTTATAATGTCCGAAATGACCAGGACAGTTGTGATTGTTAAGGCCACAACTTCTACAGAGTTTTCCATTTTCCAATACACCCATCCGGGGATCAAACAGACCGCCGATTTTTCCATCTGTAACCTGAGGGCTTGTAATTTCAACCACAGAGCGCCGTGTTACCTCTTCTGGACTGAATACACCCAACTGAATTCCAACAATTGTTTCGGATTCGCTTGAATTTTGTAAATAGGGCATCAAACGCTATCTGTTTATTTAGCGCTTTTTTAAAGTGCTTTTGTCTGCGTTCGCATTTCAACTTATTGAGAAAATGTGCTAAAAAATGAATATTATTGTGTTTTCTTTAAGTTATTTTCAAAATGAGTCTTGAATTAATCATGGGGCCAATGTTTGCTGGAAAATCGTCGGAACTTCAGTCTATTGTCAAAAGACATACGGCAATTGGGCAAAATGTGCTGGTAGTAAAGCATTCTATTGATGTGCGTTATCTAACTGTGTCTGATAATAGTTCCAGTGAAATTATTAACCATGATAAGCACCGATGCTCTGCAGTGGCATGTGAACTCCTATGTTCTTTACTTGGCAGGGATGACTTTATTAATGCTGATTTGATTATTATTGATGAAGGACAGTTCTTTGAAGATTTGGTGGAATTTACTTTAAAAGTCGTAGAAGATATAGGAAAGGATTTGATTGTTGTTGGTCTAGATGGGGATGCCCATAGGAAGCCCTTTGGACAATTATTGAATCTAGTGCCTTTAGCAGATAGGGTTAAAATACTGAGTGCCTTGTGTATGATGTGCGGAAATGGCTCTGTTGCCCGTTTTAGTAGCGCAAAATCAAAGAAGGTTCTGGATGTTACTAAGACCGGTGTTCCTAATGTTGGCGATGATACATCTTATATGCCCCTTTGTAGAAAGCATTATTTAGAGGTTTCACGGGATTTACAAGAATAAATTGGGTTTTACGAAAGATTTATGTTAAATTTTTAGTAAAAAAACATTTTATAAGATTAGCCCATAAATATTTATAATTTGGGGTAGTTCTTTTTCCTAGTTGTTCTCTTATTCACTTGATTCTGTTCATATTTGTATTTATTATTGATGTTTTGTCTAGTCATGGGTCCAAGTTCCTTCCAGTTAAGACCGCCATTTGCCAAAGACGATTCTTGCCAGTGGTATGGTTTTTCCATGGACCCCTTCATGTAACTTGGGCCGTCGTTAATCATGCCTTGTAGCGGTCCCTTATTGATTGGTATAAAGGGCTTCTTCACATTGTGATATAACTGTGTGCGTAAAATTTCGTTATCAATGCGCTCAGGCACATTTAACCATTTTGGGTCTACGCCCTTTTTATAAATACGGGGGTCCTTTAATGGCACATTCATGCCCAATTTACGACCCTGGTTGGCAAAACTCTCCCACTCTAAATTAGGCCCCTTTTCAGAAACCTCTGGTAAATGAACGGACCAAGATTCCGCTGCTCTCCACATAGGGGTGTTTTGTCTAGGCACCTTTTCACGGATTAATCCTGCTTTTTCATCCTTGGCTATAAATTTTGCCTTATCGGCTTCACTATATCCCTCATAATAATCTACTATTTCTTTGGAATCGCCACGCAAATAGGGGTTCCATGTCTGAACTTCGGGAGGCGCAACCCATCGTGTGCCTTCCTTGGGATCAAACGCTCCTTCAAACATTCCCTTTACACGACCGGGGTTGGCTTTGGGCCAAACAGGTTCATATGCATGTCTATACTTATTTACCCATTCGTACGTATTGCCCGTTGTTTGAGATGTCCAACGGTTAATAGACGCAGGACCGGGACTGGGGGTTGGAGTAGGATATACATTTAAACGCCCTTGTCTAGAAGGAGGAGGTATGCTTTGCGCATAAGCAGGTCCAACCATATGTGTTTGTGCTTCTGGACGGGCAGCACTGGCTGTTGCAGCAAGAGCTGCCATAGTTAGACCTTTAACGCCACCACGTTTTGCCTTTTTAGTTCTTCGCTCAGGCATCTTTATCTATAAAAAGAATATAGTTTTTTCATAAAATTTGATTCTATAAAAGAAATAAATTTAACTTATAAAAAAATGGACCAGTTAATAATATATCGCAATAATCGCAAACAGGAGGGGGCAGATATTTCAGAGTTGAGACGGTTGGATGATAAAATTCTTTCATTAATGGATCAGAAAAATACATTTGAATATAAGCACATGAAGATTTCAAATACCAACTTTGAACATAAGCCCAAACATATTGTACAAATAAAGGCAAGGGTTATGCCCGATAAGATGTATACTGCGCCCGTAGATCTACTTTCTGAAACTGTTAGCGATTTGAAGCGTAAGTTGGGAATTGCAATGGAATGTCCTGCTTATACATTTCGGATGATTCACAAGGGTTATCATTTGGAAGATAATAATCGCCCTTTATCTGAAATTAATTTGAGTGAAAATGATATTATTGGTATTTGTAAAAGGGTGGTTCATAATGGGGACGAATGTTGCTTTGTGAATTATAATATGCTCTGTGATGCGTTTGCCAGGAAGACCGTTGAACCCCTTAAGGGACTGGATGGGCGTGAACTGCGTATGCTTCTTGCTATTTTGGGCGTTGTTTCTTGTAAGGATGAAACTACCAAGATGTTGGCAAACTATTATGTAAATTCAGATTGTAGTGGATTGCTAAATGCAGCCCATACGGTATTGCCGGATTCACCTGCCAATTCTGTTGTTGATTCAAACTAGATTAACTATCGGGTAAAATTGAATTGTCAGATATAAAAATATTTTTTTAGGTAAAATGAAAGAAATTGTTATAGACGAAGTTATTTATCGGATTGGCAAAGATGCCAAGGATAACACCCAACTTATAAAGGATTCTCAGGCATCTTGGACTTGGTTCCATCTAGAAAAATTTCCATCCTGCCACGTTATTATATGTAAGGATGAACCCACGATTCTAGAAATTAACAATGCTGCGACACTTGTAAAAACCAATAGTAAATACAAATTCAAAAATATTGGTATTAACTATTGTAAAGTAGACAATCTAATTCACGGTTCAAAAGACGGCTCTGTTCATTTTGTAAGTAATAGACAGGTGAAATCTATCTATTTGTAAATCTAACATGTACATTGAACATAACTGTTTCGTCCTTCAATGAAAAGCCTTTTTAGTTCATAAGAGGGAAAAGTTAAAGGCAAGGCTATACTGGTACAATTTGTAAGCAATGCCCCATAATTTAGTGTTGGATGTTGTTTAATTAATTCTTGCGTTGTGTTATAAAAATACGCACGGGCCTTACTTAATCTAGTTTTATCTGATGCGTCCATCTATTTTAGATAAAGATAATTTTTCACCGGGTACTGTGTAATAAATTTGAAATCACATTTTGTTCTATAAAATAGATTAAAATGAGCCAATTAATTACAGAACAGGGCTATTATGAAGAATCTGCCCCTTTACAAAGAAGTAGCACCCGTTACGCTGTAACTGAATGTGTATTTTCTGCTTCTACAGATTATGCAAAAACTGTTATTGTAAGTAATCCTGATTATGGACGCATGTTATTTCTTGATTCGGAGTTACAATCATCTTCATATGATGAAAATATTTATCATGAGACACTTGTACATCCGGCTCTAAATGCGCTAAGTCGTATTGACAATCGGGTTCTTGTAATTGGTGGCGCAGAAGGGGCTACTGTACGTGAAGTACTTAAATGGGACCAAAAAGTTAGACGCATTGATTGGGTTGATATTGATAAGACTCTGGTTGATGTTTGTAAAACCCATTTACAATATGCCGATCCACATTCGGAAGTGTATAAAGAGTCAGGTAAGGTGGAATTTTACGCTGAAGATATAATGGTTTTCTTGGCAAATTGTACTAGACCCAAATACGATTGTATTATTATAGATTTACCCGATCCGGACCCCTTAGGTAATGGTGATTTATATAGTTCAAAGTTTTGGACAGGAATCAAAAATGCTCTTTTACCAGGTGGAACAATCGTAAGTCATGTTGGTCCAGTAGAACCAGGGTTTGGTCGCCAACCTGGTCTTGATTTTGTAGTAAAGGGTACTGAAATGGTTGGTCTAGGAGCAGGTAGAGCATATCACACATTTATTCCCTCTTTTCAAAGTGAATGGGGCTTTTGGATGTGTGGTTCTTCTATAAAGGAGTTTTCCGATAAAATGGTTTCCAAATTTACAGTAATCAATTCTGATTATCAGAAAACAATCTTTCATTGGGACAAGCATTGGAATTGCGGCACATAAGAAAATATTCTATTAACATATTAATGCGATGTTCCATAGTTCAATACACGAAGCAACATGCTGAGTGTATTGGCTTGGCTGTGGAATTTTTATTAAATAAATATAAATGTAATCAAATTGATGTATTAGTATACGAAAAAGATAATTTGGGAAAAGAGTGGTTTGAATTTTTCAAAATTAATTACAAAGGAATTGTTAAACTTGATAAAATAACCGAAATTACTGGTGTTTACGATACGATGTTTTTTTTGACAAGCAGTGATTATATTTTAAATTCCGGTTCTCATAATGCTTTTGGTTTAGTACACCAGGCTGACAAAATTATTAATTGTAAGGAGTTTCGTAATCTAAGTATATGCCCCTTTATAGGTGGTTGTGAATTAATCCCTTTTAATTTTAGATTTATGCTAAATAAATACCCAAAATCGCTGTTTTATTCCGATATTGATTTTTTTGTAACTGGGTGGCAAGAACATCTTGATTTAGATACACTTAACGATTTATTAAAAAAATTAGACATTAAGTGTTTGTATATTAGCAAACGCTATGAAACACATAAATCATATTCTAATTTGATTTTTTGCGAAAGAATTACTACTATGGGACTTATTGATTGTTTTTTACACAAAACATGTATATTTATTCCGAAAATGGACGGCGTTTATATGAATGAACGCATTAGTGGATGTATCCATTTATGTTATAGTTTTGGAACAACACTGTTTCTTCCATATAAATGTAAAGAAAATTATCCAAAATGTGCCAATTTTATTGGCTATGACAAAATTTATGAAATTTTATAAATTCTGCGTTTATAATATAATGCCCGTTCAAGCCTGTGCATCTCATGCTACTTTAATGAACCTTGTTAGTAAAACAAGACAGAGTTTAAAAAATAAGGGTTCTGCCGGTGCTGTTGCTTTGGCCGAATTTAACGATAAACTCAAGGAGGCAAATCAGTGTGCCATAAATTATCCCGGCAGACGTGATCTTATTGCTTCCTGTAAGGCTCACACTGTAAATGAGGCGCTGTGGGCCGCTGGAGTTCGCAATGCTCCTGTGTCCAACGTTTCCTGTAATGGTCGCAAGGGACCCACTGCAAACAGTCCTGAGGACTGGGCCGGTAACATCTTTGTACCCGCAAAGGGTGGTCGCAAAAGTGCCAAATCCCGGCGCTCTGTGAAGAAGACTAGGCGTAATAAGAAGTACTAAGGCCATATTCTTACAACTGCCTTACATATTGGACAAGTTGCTTGTGATTGGTCGCCAATAGGTACTCTTAGTCGGACCTTATTTAGACAACTTATACATTTCCGTGTATAATATACTGTATCCATTATATTATATGTATTATGTGTGACTTTAGGCCAATTCATTTCTAAAAATTAGTATATTTATTTGGGATTTTTATGTGAATTGAAAGGTAGTAATGGATATTCAGAATTGGTTCGGACTTCACAATGGTAAAATTATTGGCGAACCGCCATCATATGTTGATAAGTCTAAAGAACCTGGGCGCACTATGATTCCTATAGCCACACCTACACAATGGTTGATACGCTCACCATTTGTTCTTATTACAAGCCCAAATTTTGTATGGGCATGTATTGCTCTTTCTACATATTATTACTTTCCCTATAATCTTAGTTCTGTAAGTAGCCCGATTTCATTGACATTTATTCAAGAGCGTTTTCCCATTTGGTTTTCTTTGGTGGTTGGTTACGATCTATTCTGGCACGTTGCGCTCTATGGATTGGGTCTTGGAAATCGTCCGTTTATTCGGAATCGTCCTTATAATATAGATAAAGTTGCTCATAATGTGTTTTGGACTTTGTCCGGTATACTAATTTGGACGTTTTTTGAAAATGTGTTCTGCTTTTTGTGGGCAACAAAAAAACTAGCATACGCACCCGATTCATTTAGTTCAATCATAACTGCGCTAATGCTAGTTCCTGTTTGGAGAAGTATACACTTTTATTTTGCTCATCGGTTTCTTCATTTTGGTCCGCTTTATCAACAGGTACATTCATTACATCATCGAAATACTGATGTGGAACCGTTTTCTGGTTTATGTATGCATCCAGTAGAGCATTTATATTATTACGCGTGTATAGCACCTAGTCTTTTATTTGTATGTTCTCCATTTGCCTTTTTATGGAACGGTGTTCATTTACTACTCAGTCCTGGGGCCAGTCATAGTGGGTATGAAGATCATTTCCAGAGTGATGCATTCCATTATCTACATCATAGATATTTTGAGTGTAATTATGCAGGTACAGATGCGGCATTTATGGATGTGTTTTTTGGTACATTTCGTGGAACACTTGCCGATTCCGATGTAGGCGATGCCAGAGAAGATGCTAAAAGTACTCTTCGAACAGTACCAAATAAGGATTTTATTTTATATCTTGGTGGTTCGGCAACATGTTGTGTTGTTTGGTACAGCACAATTCAAATGAACATGACAGTGTTGCAGTCTTTGGCGGTTTCGTCACTAGTTGGGTTTGGTCCAGTTATACTTGCGATGCTCATGTCTTCGTCTGGTACATCTGTTAAAGGAACCCCTATGAATATGTTTGGAAATATACTCCATATTACGATGGGTACGTTATTCTGTAGTATCCCAATAACATATATGTGTTGGTTGGTGCTAAACTAAATAATAGTATGTTAAAGTGGTATTCATTATAAACAGGCATTTTTAGTCGTAATATTTTTGTATATGTTTATTAATTTCCCAATGATATCCCCATCGTCCTAATATAATTCTTTGTGAATTTGACCCTATTTGTATAAAGCGGAAAATAAAGGACGTCAGCATTTTTGTTGTATTTACTTATTAGTTGTACTAATATTCAATTTTATGCCGGTTTTAAATCTTATGCGATCGAATTCAAAATGCGCTTATAAATTTAAAATTTTGAATTCTTATTCTTTAGAAACAAAAAAACAAATATGGTGGTTCCTGGCTCCAAAGTTCTCATGGCAGACTTTACATATAAGTTGATTGAAGATATACGGAAGGGTGATAATGTGTGGACTGCTACCGGTGACGGAATAGTTGAACATGCCGTTGAAATTGGTTCCATGGATCCATATCGATCCATGTGCAAAATTGGCGATTTGTGGATTACACCGTATCACCCTGTTTTAGTAAGTGAAACATGGGAATTTCCAGCCACTATTTCTCCTGTTACAGATCGTGAGGAAAGGAATTTGTATAATCTTGTTCTGGACCATGGACACACTATTCAAATCTCTGGTGTTCTAACTTGTACACTGGGTCATGGAATGTCTGGCGAAATAATTCACCATCCGTTCTTTGGTAATAAGGAACGTATATTAAGTTGTCTTTCCGTTTTACCTGGATTTACTATGGGTCGCCCAGTATTTACTAACCTTGATACGTTGAAGCAAGATGGCATTGTTTCTGCTTGGTATAACAAGGATTAAAAGAATCAATGGATGTCATGTACGTGGGAGATTGGCGTTTTACATGTGGTGCGATTTATAATAGCCTACGAAATGATGCGCTTTGAATATTTATTATTAAAATTAATAGTAATAAGATGGATGATTCTGAAAGAATCTTTTTGAATTATTTGAAGATCAAAGAAATAAAAGAGAATCGTAAAATAATTCAAAAAGGTGGAATAATAGAAAGAGTTAAGGTTGGTATTCATAATATTGAATACGATCTACGGATTAACAAAAGCAGGAAAAACAGGAGAAACCAAATTGACCTAATTGCTTTATCTACTGCTAAATCCGATGAAAAACAACCGTGTTTTATTATGAGTATTAGTCCCGGTTATGAAAGTGTTCTAATATCACTAAGTAGAGGATTGGGATGCTTTCTTGATAAAAGCGATGATTCTGCCGGTATTGTTTTGGCTGCTTTGAAAATAGCAAAAATTAAAGACGCTAAAACATTTGAATTTACAGATAATTCTGTTAAATTTACAGATGGTAAAAAGATCAGATTGGCGGATTTATCATTTTTAACAACGGGGAAAACGTGGTATGAACATATATTAACTGGTATAAAATTGGTTGATGTATATGATAGAAAGGACATTGAAGATTCACGTAATGTTGTTCTACAGAATAAATGGAGTGACGTTTATAAAAAACTGATTGATAAAAATGTATTTACAAATTTTGATACGGATGGAATAGATATAAATAGTGAAGGTTCGGCAAAAATGGTGTTGGAACGGGCCAAAAAAAGTAAATTGTACGCCGATTTTTTTCAAAATCACATGGGGGCTTTAATTAAATGTAGTGGGATATCTTCTTTACATGAAAAACATTGGATAATGGATGTGATTTGAATGATTTACTTTATACTTTATATTTTTGACACAAATTATTACATTTTTGCCTGAACAATAGTTTTAATCCAATTTAAATCAGTATCATAAGCCAAGCCAAATTTAACTTGCAATGCCTTTTCTATTGTTGTTTTGTTTTTATCAAATGATAATAAACGCATTTCCAAATTGTTTAAAATGGAAACATTCTCTTTTGCCGATAATTTTACAAATTTTGCTATATCATCGTTTGAATTTTTAAGAAAACCCGAACATTTCAACAATACATCACGAAGTTTATCACTGGATAAATACGGACGATGTGCTTTTGGACGAATAAGTGGCGTCTTTGTATTTGTATTATATTTTTTCTCCATTGCTTGAATATATTTATTAACTATAAGATTTGGATCTGTTTTCCAGAACTGTCGCTTCACATTATTAAGAGCGTTAAAATATTCTACAGCATCAGATTCAGTTTCAACAATTTTTTCACGGACTGTTAATGTGAAATCCGGTTCACATACAGTATCTCTGTAATATTCACGAATAACGGATGCCCTGTGTTGCCCATCAATAAGATAAGACTGTGTTAGTATATCACCAGATGCGGTTGTCTCTTCATATCTTACAATACTATAGTTTGAGTCAAGTAATCTAATATTATCTCCTATAGCCATTTTGATATTTGTCGCATGTTCATTATCAAGAATACGATTACCCTTCCAAACTGGAATTGTAATCAATTCTTTTGCCGACATTATAATTAAAGTGGAACCATCATTGTATTTGTGTAGCATCTTTTTAAATTATATTATTTTTATATTTAGTCAATTTTTCTATAAATTGTCTGATAAAATTTTATTTGTCTAGACTAATGGGTATTTTTAACAAACAAATACGTAAATAATTTCTTTACGGGTCTAAAATAAGTTGAGTTAAAAAATAATTATATAATATTTATTCTTTTATTACCCAGTCTGATTCGGGAATTATATTATCATCTAAAACACTATGAACGTTTATATCTCTCACCGAATATAATACTACACTAAAATGCCCACCATAATCCTCTTTATCACAATATTTACAATTATACATATCACAATCATATAACAGAATTAATTGAAAAATACAGTGTTTATATTGAAACAACTTTCTATATCCTAAAAACATAAATTCTATTTCATATGGATTGCGATATGGTTTCCAATTTTCTATTTTAAATAGTTCGTTTGTTTGAAATTCCTTTTTGATCCATTGTACAAGTTCACGTTGAATTTGATTGCTATATTTTTCTCTAATTTCATCAGCGGCATCCCGCAGTCTACACCATCTATACCCCACATCAAAATGTTTAACTTTGTCTTCACCATCAAACATATTTTCAAATTTGCGAATAAGACCATCAAATAGATCTTGACCTTCCTCCGCCACTATTTTCCAATTTAATATAGTGTTCTGGTTCATATGTTTTTCCATGTACGTTTCATTTATTGGATTTTGGATACTCTTAACATTCCGAACCCCTTCTTGTTCAGGTAACACAACATTATTTCGTCTCAGTTTTTGCGTGGTGTTATTTTTTTTTAGTGTAATTATATTATCGGCATGGGCCGATTCTATTTGATCCATTTTTTAATTACTATATTATATATAGATAACTTTGAAAATGCTCTTTATATTATATTTTTATAATTACTTATCGGGTAATCTGGATTAGATTTAATTCGCCCAAATTACAAATTATATGTATTATTGGGAAAACAATCAATATTAATAAATTTAGCGACGTTTAAATCGATAATTTATTTTTTAACACTATTATATATGGACCCGTCTGTATTAACGGTTTATGAATGCCCTTATCCTAAATTGCGTCTTGGTAAAAAATATGACGGTGGTTACATAATAGCAGATGTCCCGGACATTAAATACCAAGTGATATTAGCTGGTGGTATTAAAAATGATATTTCATTTGAAGAAGATTTTGTGAAAAAGTACAATGCAAAATGCTTTGCTTTTGACGGAACAATAAATAAACTTCCAAAAGAAAATAGTAATATTACTTTTATAAAGAAAAATATTGGATCCGATAACACTGAACAACTTACAAATTTACATGATTTAATAAATACAAATGAGAATATTTTTGTAAAAATGGATATTGAAGGTGGGGAAATACCATGGATAAAAAGTTTAAGCGACGAACAAGTTAATAAGTTTGACCAAATAGTAATGGAATTTCACAGGCCTTTTTCAAATAAAGAAATAGATGTTTTTGATAAAATAAATAAAAACCATTTTCTGGTTCATTTTCACGGAAACAATTGTTGTGGAACTAGAATACATAAAGATGTAGTAATACCTAACATTTTTGAGTGTACATATTTACATAAAAGATTTTTTGTAAATCCTCCCAAGTTAAATACCGATTTAATACCAAGTGAATTAGATATGAAAAACACTAGTAAGCCTGAAATTTGTATCGACTATCCTCCATTTGTAAATAATAAACCGGTAATTAAACCTGCCTCCATTTTAATTGGGCGCAAACTAATTTAAATTTCATATGGGTAAAAGTATTGTGATTATTTCTATTCTAAGTTTTCTGTGGCTTCAACCAATCCGGTAAAGGCGGTACTTCTGATTGAACATATCGTATTTGTAATTTGTCTATATAATCCAATATTTTATTGCTGTCATTTACAGAAATTGGTCGTTCTTCAATGACTAATTTTTCTAAAAATTTAACTATACCATTACAATCAAATTTCACATGACATTGATGAGACATTAAAGATATATAATTTACCAAGTCTTCATAGATAATCCTATCATACTTTTCTATAAAATGTGATTTTTCAAAGTCCATGATGACTGGTAAAAATCCCATGACTTCTAATGTACCGAAATTACCGTAAGAAATTTCCGTTTGTTTTGACTTTTTCATTAATACGTTGCCTAAATGTAAGTCTCTGTGAATAAATCCAAGCGTATTTTTAGAATATATTAAAGTTAAACATACATGTTTAATTACATTTTTCATTATGTCAAAATTAGAGCGGTCCCAATGCCAAAAATCTATACGACCCTCTGTCATATAAGGCATTATAATTACTGTAATAGATTCGCCGTCTTTTTTACATACTTCCTTTGTTAGATTGTTCAACCTTGAAAAATCATCCAAGCATCTGAATATACAATTAAATGAAATAAATGTCGGCAATTTTAACGATTCTAACTTTTTAGCTATTGCGTACTCCTCTTCTAATTTATTTGGGCCAATTTTGGCAACAATATTATTTCTCTTATCTATTAGTCCAGTATATATTTTAAAATAATCTGATGTATGATCGAATTTTTTTGTTAATTCCAACCAGTCTTTGGTTACTGGATTTTTTTCTATCCTTTCCTTACAGTCAATGTTAAGTTTCATTGATTTTCGTTCTTTATTTTTTGAGTTTTGATATGGAAATAGTCGTGTTGCCATGCATATAGTAATAATAAAAACTATTATCTTAAGGTATTGTGGGACTTGTTCTCTCATTCTTTGTAAAGTTTCAAAAGCAATTGAGGTCCTATTTTATACCTTAAGATTGTATCTTATACTATAATAGGAATGACCACCCAATTTCTTAAAACCAAAGCGGGTATTTTTAAGGCTATAATCAACGATGATATATACATAAATACAAATACCCGTGAACAAAAACCAGTAGGTAAATTAATTAGCATCGGTGGTAAAAACACATGTGTATTCATAAAAATATCAAATGACTCAACTACTGGACGCCTTGAAAATGTCAAAACGCTTGGTGGTGGTTGTGAAATAAATGATAAAATTATCAGCGGTATAAACACAATAACGATGGTAAATTTAGCATTTACTGTCGTTAAACAAATTGCCCCCCACGTAAAATTATTAGAATTAGACGATGCTTCCGTGTTTACTTGTTATTTAGATGACGGTAGATCATTTGGCATATCTTTGGCGTTATACGAATTAGCATTTCATCAATCAACGTGGTACGAAAGACATTTTGGTGCTAAACTTCTTACACCTTCTGCAGAAGAAGCCTATACTAAGGCAAAAGCAGGATTTGATTCTCCCAAGCCTCTTTTTTTCGATTTTCCCAATAATTTAGAAAAATTGTTAATGCCTATCTATACTAAAACAAGCACATGGAAAGATTTCTTTGCTGAAATTTATAAAATAGACAAGAAATGTCGTATCATGTTTCCTTGGTACAAAAAAGCAGTTACTCTGGCAATGAACGGATTTTCATATGAGGGGCAATTTAGGGTTATTGATATTTATAAGATTCCCAATGTTAAATATAAAGAAATACGAATAGGCGGAGATAGAAAAAGCAGAAAGTCTAAATTTATGGAATATGGCGAACCTGATGATTATTTAATTCAAAAATTAAATTACATACAAAATGACGAAATATACAAACTTAATTTTACAAAAGCAGATATAATAAGTAGTTGATATTGAATTTTCTCTGGTGAAGAACACACTGTGTACCTTTATTCGGTCCTATGTTTATTATTGCTTTACATAACGCCATTTTATAAATGTCGGTATATAGATAAAATCACGTTTCATTCCAATATTATGATATAATTTTGCCACTTTTACGTGTTTTTGTATGTCTGAAATTCGTACACATTTTATAGTGTATAATGTGTTTAACCATTAAACTGTGATTGTGCAGATTGTCTGTTTGTAATCTATACCCATTTGATTCATACAATATTATTAACGATTCATTTGCTGTTCGTAAATGTATTTTATTGATTTTATGTCTAAGAGCGTATTTGTCTATGTCAGACAATATAATTTTACCCAATTTATAATTTGTTATTTGAGTACATAATAGTTCAACTGACATAGTTTTATATTCTGTTTGGGAATTAGGTACACCTTCTTCGTGTTCTCTCCATATAATAAATGCTATTATATTATTGTTGGCATCTTTATAATAATAACCGTAATTAAATTTATTAAACGATTTACGAATATATTTTTCGTTTAGCATATTTCTACAAATAGTATTTGCTTGGCTTCGGAGACTCTTCACAACAGGATCCATTCTATGAAAAATTGTTCTGCTCAATCCTTCTGGCAATACAACAGTATTTGATCTAAATTTTAGTGTATTATTTGTAATTATGTTGTTATTGTTTTTGTTTTTAGTACTAACTGTATTGTTATTTATTAACATGTCTGATTCTATTTGAACCATTTTTTAAAATTACTATATTGTATATAAATATTTTAAAAAAGACCTTTTATATTGTTTCCCATAACTAATATAAAAATAAAGATTACTTATTTGTTTTTTCTCCTAATATTCAGAGTGTGTAATAGTTCCTTTACATATTTAAGAGCATTTTCTGCCGTTTCAAACATAACTGTACTTTTTAATGTTTTATGCTCATCTTCGGTAATCTGTTCTTTTACTGTTTCATAAAAGTCATTTCCGTTACTTAATATATCATAATATACGCCTTTAGATTGCCATTGTGTTCTCTTTTTTTCAACAATTTCATTTTTCCGTTTGGCCTCTCTCATTGGATTTCTCATTCTTGGTAAAGTTTCAAATGCCGCTGTATCCTTCCATAACTCAGATATTGCTTTTGCCTTTTCTAAAATAATGTCAAGTGATAATTCTTTTTTCAAAGTATTACAAGTTCCACAACACGGTTTAATATTATCAATGTCATATGATCTTTTTGTATTATCAACACGATCAAGACCAATACCTTTAGCATCCCGATAACCACAAAGATAACACGGCAGCCGTGTTAATTTATCCCAATCTTCTTGCGTGATATTCATTTGTATATTTCTCTTAGACTCCGTTTCTTTTTTATAAAATTTAAAATTATGATAACTGCTTCTTCCATAGTACTCTGACCAGTTCAAATAAAACTCCTTGGGTGGAATTGTTTTAGAACTTATAATATTACAAAGTTCTACAAAGAATTTGGGATGTAAATAATATTTCATCATATTACAAGTTTCACAACAAGGCACACAATTCTCTTTATCATACCCAATGTCATTGTTTATTCTATCTATTCCATTTACCTCTTCCTCTTTTTTATAATGGCAATAATAACATTTTTGTACAACAATTGCTTTAAAATCGTCAAAACACAAGTTCATAGAATAATTACGCCTAGTGGCACCTCTTACGTAATCCTTGAAGTATTGTTGAATATTACAGTTTCTCTCTTCTCTATAATTCCGTACTCTATTTTCTCTTTTCTTATCTTGTTTAACATTATTTTCGTTACAATGCCTACATATTTTACTTTCTTTATTGCGTGTAGTAAGAAATTTCTCATAAGATTTCCCACAATTTACACAAAGTTGGTTCTCTGTATTTTTGTCCTGACTAAGTACCAAATGCATATTATTTCTTTTTTCCCGTAATAACTTTTCATTTGTAGAAGCACGTTTTCTACAATTTTCACATTTGGCGTAATTGTCATCTAAAACAATGTAACAGCCTCTTGCTACATCACAATATTTGACTCCTTTCTCTTTTCCTTCGTCTAGAATTAAATCACGCAAATGTAAAGAACAATATTTTCCCTCTTTAGTTCTAAACTTACAACCGTCATGCTCACATTTGAACGGTTTAACTTTAGTTGCGATTTTCTCAAGACAACTCTTACATTTACCTGTTTTTATTACTGTATTATCACAGCCTCTGTAAAATTGGGCGCATGGAATTTTATTGTCATTAATAAGTAGTTGATATTGATAGTTTCTTTGGTGACGACCACAGAAATCGTTTTCTGTAGCAGGTCGAACACACTGTGTACCTTTATTCGGTCCTATGTTTATTATTGCTTTACATATCGCCATTTTATAAATGTCGGTATATAGATAAAAACACGGGTTCAATTTTTTGATATGTGTTTTTTGATTTTTTAGTATGTATGGACTTTTTGAAAAACATATAAAATTTTGTATGGGACTTCCCATATAATTCCAGATGCTTTAGTTAGAATAGGCCAATCCTCCCATACCGCTCATGACACGAAGCACGTTATAGTTGGTAGCATATACACGCACCTGGGCACTGTTGCTGCCACCAACGGTGTTGTTGGACAGGGTCAGGATCAGGGTGGCATTGTCAATGCGGGAGAAGTTGCAGGTGCCGCTGGGCTGGTGGTCCTCAGGCTTCAGGGCGAAGCTGTACACGTTGATACCAACAGCGGGGATGTTGGTGTGGTGCTGGAAGGGCTGCACCAAGTTGAAGTAGCGTCCATCACGCTCAGAGAACCTGTCGTGGCCGTTGAGCTGGATCTTGGCAGTCACCACGGGGTTCTTGCCGGCCAGGCCCTCCACACGGGTCACGCTGTACCCAGACTCCAGGACGGCGCGGTCCCACCAGTCGGAGTAGTTAAAGGGCTGCTGTCCCTTCCAGGGGCCTACGGTGCTGTCATCGCAGGACACGAAGGAATCACGCTGTACCACCCACACAAGCTCCTTGCAAGGGTGGTTGAAGTTCAGGCGGATCTTGTTGGCGCTGGAGGTCACGGACTCACCGCCGGTGAACTGCAGCTGCTCAATCAGGTACTCATGGGAGACCTGGGCGAAGCGGCGACGCTCATCAGTGTCCAGGTAGATGTAGTCCACGTACAGGGAGGCAGACACGATACCAGAGGCGGCCACGCGGTCACGTGCGGCGTGGCCGGAACCAGTGGTCATGTCCCAGCACAGGTTCTTGATGTCGTTGAACTCCAGGTTGATCTTTACCTCGTGGTACTGGAGAGCAATCAGGGGCAGAGCCAGACCAGGGTTGCGGTTGAACCAGAACTGGAGGGGGATGTACAGAGTGTACTCAGGGGAGCAGCTGAGCGCCTCATTGGAGGCGTTAGGCTCACCCTGGGCGCAGTCATTGTCGCAAGACTCACCGCCAACCACCAGGAGGTTCACCAGCTGAGGCACATTGCCCACCATGTCGGCGTAACCGGCCTGCTTTCCAGGCTCCTGGGTGAGCTCATTCCAGATCTGCAGCCAGTCACCGTAGTGCTTGTCGATCTTCTGTCCGCCAATCTCAAGCTCAACGGAGTTGATCAGGTTGTGGCCCACCCAGTTCAGCCAGCGGAACTGCGCACCGGAGCCGTCCGCAGAGGTCAGCTGCACGGAGGGAAGGGTGGCCTGGAGGTAGATGCGGTGAATCAAATCACCGTTACGGGAAATAGTGCAGGTTACCTTCTTGCCGAAGTTGGCAGAGCCGTTGAAGGTCTGCTCAATCGCCTCCATGGCGAAGTTTGTGTGACGGCGGTATACCACCTTAAAAAAAGTAATCTGAGGGTTTCCCGTCAGATAAATATCTTGCGCACCATAAGCCACGAGCTGCATTAAACCACCGCCTCCCATTTTTCTTTATAACTACGGCCAAGAAAAAAATGCCGGGGAGATTCATGTTTGGTGCGGAAATTCGGGGGTGGGGGATTATTGGGACCTAAACATTTAATAATGAAAACCCATATTACAATATGTCCAACTACTCGTTAAGTCAACTTTTAACTCCTCTTTCCCCATGCGAAGAGTCAAATGAACAATCTTATGATAAATTGACGACATTAGAAGGGTTTCACAATGATAGAATACGAAAATTTCAAGACTCAAAGGATTCATTGCCAGGGCTTAAAAATGAATTGGCCATTATAAGGGACAAATTGGCTTCATGGCCCATGGATACACGTTTTAACGATGACCACAAAGAAATGTTGGAAAAAGAGACAGAACTTGTAAAAATGATAAAATCTATAGAATCTGACAAAGACCTTATGAATTATTATCTTAATGTTGGAGATATCTTGTTTGGTCATTACGATACGCAACAACGAATTGCCAACGGTGATGGAACAATGGATAAAATGTCTAACAAAGTTAGAACCCCTGCAAATTCCGTTTTGTCATATTTCAAAACTCCTAAAACACATGATGCTCCAGTAATAAGTGAACGAAAAAAGCCTTTAATTAATAAAGTAACAAAGGCATCTGAAGTTATTACGGATACGGAGGGCATGAGGCGTGACAAGGCTTTGGAGAAATATTTGGCCATTGTTGAACCAACGGCAATAAAATCTGGAATAATGCCTGGTTCAGGAATTGAATCTGATTACGGTTGCTGTCCCATGTGTGACAATGAAATGTCTTTTTCACAAAATGAAGCCATGCTTAATTGCGGTGTTTGTGGGCATCAGGACTTTATTCTTGTGGATTCTGAAAAGCCCTCTTACAAGGACCCGCCCAGAGAGATTTCCTATTTTGCCTATAAAAAGATTAATCATTTGAATGAATGGTTGGCACAATTTCAGGCGAAGGAAACCACGGAAATTCCTCAGGAGATTTTTGATTTAATTCAGACTGAACTCAAAAAGGAGCGAATTTCAGACACACAGAAATTAAAGGCATCTAAATTACGTGAAATTTTAAAGAAACTCAAATTAAGTAAATATTATGAACATGTTGCACATATTCTTAACAGATTGAACGGAGTTCAGGCTCCTGTATTATCACGTGAAGTGGAGGATAAATTACGATATATGTTTCGTGAAATTCAACCATCTTTTATTAAACATTGTCCCAAAGGGCGGTCGAATTTTCTGTCGTATTCGTATGTTCTATATAAATTTTGTCAGTTATTGGAGTTGGACGATTTCTTGCCGTGTTTTCCCCTTTTGAAATCCAGGGAAAAATTGTATATGCAGGATAAGATTTGGCAAGCCATATGCGACGATATGAATTGGGAGTTTATTAAATCAATTTAATATTTTCCTTTATGGGATTTTATGTTTTATTATTTTCAATAAAACATAAAATAAATTATTGGGCTATCTTTGTGCAATGAAAAGAAATTCTACAGTATGTGGCCCAGTGTCTTTTTGAGAAGAAAAGCGTTTATAGGGTATTTGTATTCGTTTAATAGTCCAGCCATTTTCAGTAAAAATAGATATAATTTTTTCATGGGATAAAATGCCTTCGTCGTTATAAGACAAAGCAATTCGTCGTGCCGGTGTATTTTTAACTATGTCTATTAAGGATGACTCTACCTTTTTCTTGGAACTCCATTTTGATTTCTTATAACCTTCTATGGGGAGTCCAGTAATTCCACTGACATCAAAACTATCCTTGTAAATATCGGCAATTGCATTTAATGGAAAATAATTTGCACCATATTGACGTTGATTATATGGCGGGTCTAAATAAAGTAATGTATTTTCACTAATATATGTTGAATCTTTACATAATTCTTGGCTATCAAATTGTAAAACTCTTCCCTTTTTAATACTCGGGATGATCGGATTTAAACGCAGTGAATTTAAAGAAACGGGTTTAAATTCCTTCAAAAAGGCACCATAAATAGATGCCACATTTGCAACGGAATCGGCCGAACTTATTAATACACCTATAAGGTAGTTCCTTTCTTGAGTCGTATAAGATTCGGAACGCAATTTGTGTCTAATACCATCAATTTTTTGAGCATTATTTGTAGTAAAATATTTTCTACCTGCACTTTCAGAATACGTATGGGTTACAGCCCCATTGATTGGCTCTGTAAGATTTAATTCATTAATTCGTTCCAAAATTTGAGTAGGTGGATTAAACTGTGCTTCAAGAATATATTTCGCAAAATTCTCCCAATCATTTACAATAATTGTATTTACATATGGAGCAATATGAATGCTTAACGCACCTGTTCCAGCAAAAGCGTCACAGAAATGCCAATTAGAAAGGTCCGGCCATTCTTTTGTTATTTCTGTGACAATACGCGGTGCTAAAGACCGCTTACTTCCTATATAATTTAAAACCATCCCTAATAGACATAAACAAAAAAAATCTAGAAAAAACCATGGTTTAATAATCGGTTTTTGGTACATACGTCATGGTTATATCGTGAACCATGGGACTAACAATAACGAAATACTACATTTAATATTACGATCCGTAAATTCATATTTTGAGGTAATAAAGGGAAATCAAGGATTAAATATAATATGTATATTCTTTCTTTTGATATGGGAATACGCAATTTGGCGTTTTGTTTATTAGATGTTAGTGGGGGAAATTACAATATTATCAGTTGGGACAATCATGATTTATTAACTGGAACAGATGCGCAAAGTTCCACAAGATGCCAGTGTGGAGGACCGGCATCATGGGTCCATACAAATGGCATCTTAATTTGTAAAAAATGTGTTAAAAAAGAGTCATTAAAGTGCGTTCCAAAGGGGGTAACCTTAAATTTACCAGGCCTTAAGGAACTTTCCAAACAGGAAAACTGGAATTTACCGGCAAAATCAAAAAAGGATGATTATATGAATGAACTAAAAACCCGCTATTTGTTGCCTTTTAAAAAAGAGAAAATCAGTTCAAAGATCAATCTTTTAACAATTCTTGATGCTATTAACTCCTTTATAGATATACATATCGCAAATTTTTCAAAAGCCGATATTATAAGAATAGAAAATCAACCAGTGTTTGATAATCCCACCATGAAATCGGTACAAATTATTTTATTCACACTTTTGGCTCATAGACTCAAAAAAGAGCAATCTTGGGCTAACAATATCTGTTTTGTACACGCATCTAAAAAAACAGAGGAAGACAAAGAAGCCGTACATTCATACAAGGGGCGAAAAGACTCAGCCGAAAAAATGGTTTTAGAAAAGTTAAAAGAAGGCATATGGCGTGACTTCTTTTTATCAAAACAAAAACGCTCCGATTTGGCGGATGCATTTTTAATGTCCTTGCGTTTATAAAAATAAAATCACCTAAACGCCCATTATAAAACGAATACAGAACAATGAGCAATCCCGGTAGTCTTTCCGATTTGAAGAATTTTGCCACAAATATGTCAAATATTGACGACATTATAAGTCTAGATGTATCTGACATAGGGGTAAGTTCAAGTACCCACAATCTAGATATGGACTTATTGGCTAACCAAAACAAACTATCGCCCAGTCCCAAGTCAAATGTTAGTGCTGTTGCAGCATCTTCCAATGGTACCACATTTAATTTAAATACATCTCCTTCGGCTCCGTCCAGACAATTTGACAGTGGTATTGATTTTGTAAATATTGAAGACACACAAAAGACATTTTCTCTAAAAACATCCGATTCTGGTTTATCTGGCGTTGATACTATTCATATCAATAGAGGCTTACAGCCCGATTCTACACCTCTTGGTTTATTCGGCTCCAATGAAACCACTAGTTCAGTATCTGAAAATACGCTAAATCCCGTATCAAATGTACCCAAGATGTCACCTGAACAGGAATCAACTGAAAAGGCCAGTTATTTGACAAAAATTCGTCGTCTTGCCACGAAGGGTGTAGTGGGCGCTCAAATGAACATGACCAATACGTTGGAAGATATTAAATCTGAGTATAATCGGCTAATAGATAGTGCCGGATTGGAAAAAAGTATTAAATTTCAGAGAAATCTTCTTGTTACATGTGTTACAGGAATGGAATTTCTGAATCAGAGATTTAATCCCCTGGATGTAAATCTTGATGGTTGGTCCGAATCTGTAAATGAAAATCAAGAGGATTTTGATGAGATATTTGAAGAACTCTATGACAAATATAAGGATAAGACAAAGGTTGCTCCAGAAATCCGTTTAATGATGACTCTTGGAATTAGTGCGTCAATGTGTCACTTGACAAACACATTCTTCAAGTCAAAGATGCCAGGTATGGATGAGATATTAAAGCGCAATCCTGAGCTGGCCCGTCAATTTACTCAGGCAGCAGCTGAGCAAACAATGGGACCAGGATTTGCTAATTTCATGAGTATGGGTCCTGGTAATGGCACACCCCGTCAAGAGCCACAGGCATTTAATAACTGGAATGAACAGGCACCCAACAATAATCAAAATAATTCATCGCCTCCAAGCCCTCAAGTTCAAACCGCACGTCGTGAAATGCGGGGACCCAGTGGCGTTGAAGACATCATGAACGCCTTTGAAACAGAGGATAGGGGCAGTATGACCCCAACTGGATTCAATCCCCCTCCACGCTCCGAAGCCGATGAAACACAGAGTGTATTTACAAGTACAACTATGAATGGTTCTGAAGCAGGGGCTAGAAAACTTGGGCGGGGTGGTAAGCGTAAGCCAATGGGAGCAGCCGTTGGGTCTCAGATAGATTTGATTGTATAATAACTTATTAGAGAGCAGTCGCAATTTTAACAATAATTCTTAAAAATTATTGTTAAAAAACTGATATTTCCATTAAAAATTTGACACATACTGTTAGACCGGACTTAAGTATAATAATGGAGTTTAACATGAGTGTCAATCCCCGCAAAGTATATCAAGATACCAGAAATACTTCTTCACAATGGCGACAGGGTAATCGCATATTCCATCCACTAACTGAAACTCAGTTTAGAAACAAATTCAAAGTAGGAGACAGAGTTACGATCCGACTTATTAACCCTAATAGAAAGATCTATATAAGTGCTAAAATTAAAAGCATTCTAACTTATAATCTGTCCATGGGAATACTTGGCCCGTATAATATTGATAGTAAATTCAACAATATTCCATTCACCCACGTCCTTGTTCTTGACCCCTAAATTAACATTATTTCATATTCAATTGTGCGTCAGTCTAAAAATCCTCATAGTGTTCTTCTACTTTTTGTACTGCGTGTTCTGTATGAGCATCGTGATTGTCTTCGGGGGGTTCATGTGGAATTTTATTTATCTTTTCCATCACAATATTATATGAATCTTTTACATCTTTATCTACAGGTGTTTCTCTCCATCCAGGAATTAGACAGAATGAACTATTTTCATTTGCAAACACTCGTAAGAAGGCCAAAATGCCAAACGTTGTCCAAAAAGCGACAGCCAAATTTCTTGTAGATATAAACATTACACAGAATAATATAAAAGGTCTCAAAAGCGGATTTGCCAAAAACATCTCCTGTTTTTTTGTAAGTTCTAAACTTATAAAACGACCACCAAGGTTGAGAAAAAGATAAAACACCCCTATAAGATATGGATTTGCGTTAAGAACATTTATAGTGGAAGATACCGGGTCCATTTGTCCAATAGAATTCATTATTGGCATAGAGGGTGACCCTCCAACAACTTGTATTATTTGTGGCAATTTGCCATTTTTAATAGGCATTCCTACATATTGAATATATTTATTTTTAAAGTATATCTTACTATTTTGTATAGTAACATATAATTAGTATGGGCTGTTTATACAGTAATTGTTGAAATAAGATGTACATCTGATATAAGGAAAAATACTGTTAAAAATAGTAATGAGGCAACTGGAACACTGTACAAAGATGAAAAAACCAATAGACATCCCAATAACGTACGAAAAAGGGGTTCTTTTGCGACCTCTCTGAGTTGATAATCGTACTTTTGTTCAAATGGCAATGTTAGCCTGATTATTATCCAAATTAGTAAAATAATTACTCCTATTTCTATATATATATATCCCATTACTCCCTGCTATAATAATATAAATTTATGGGGCTCTTAGTTCTAGTGGTCAATAGGATAAGTAGAAACCTCCTTTTCAACTATTGCTATAGGTGTTTCATTTAGGACTTTTTCTACAAACCATTTTTTATTAGTTGTCACCCAATCTAGTGTTCCTGAAGGCTCAAAATTCTCAACTTTTCCGGGAACACTATTTTGTACACTAGTGGTTCTGGGAACAAGACGAACAATATTAACAAGACAAAAAGCAATAGCAAAAGCAATTGGCATATGTTTCTCTGAAGCCAAACCTGCCGCAAATAAAATTCCTACAACAAATACAATTGGGTTTGTTAGAGTTTTATGATATTCTTCGGGTATCCTTTCAATATTTGCACCCAGTACTATCAAAATAAATGATATTATCCAGTCTATTTGTATCGGGGGTAACCAAATTGGTAGATTGTTACTTGGCGCTGATTGGCTCATTCCTGCTACAACTGGGGGTTTTATAATTTCTCTAAAGTCCCGTAATTGGGTTTTTATAATCATCTAGCAGTTTTCGTGGGTCAAAATCATCTGGTACTTTTTCCGTTTTACCATAAATCCGCTTATTTAAGTCATACACATATAACAAACCTTTGGAAAAGTCGCTTTTTATGTATAAAAGCATCATTTTATAATATTTGGCCATTTCATCATTCGTGGGGATTTTATCATTTTGACTGTTTTTTGCCACTGAAATTGCTTCATCTATACTTGTAAATCCCTCATGGTTAGTTTTGAGCAATACATGGAAAAAATGTGCCGTTATTAATATTACACCGATTATCAGTATAATACTTGGCATATATTGTAAATTTATCATCTCTTATATTTAATCTTATTTATTTTCTCCCGGAAGGACTACCAGATAGAAAACCGTATATTAATTAGGGTTAGACTTCCAGTAAAGGGATGTCATATTGTTCTTTAGAGGAGGCATTTCAGTCTAATATAGCAGATACGGCATTACCGCTTTCAAAGCACCATGGTGAAGAACAGACTAAACTGGAAAAGGGGAAACTGAAATCACGTAAACATTCAAGCAAACGAATTCCACAGGAGCCTTCTGTTATTGAGCCGGACCGCCCCGCTCATAGACATAAAACTCCTTCCGAATTGCTCATAGGATCATCTGAAACTTCTTCCAGTGTTTCTTCGTATTTGATCGGTGCTTCAGACCCCGGCGAAGATTATTTTCCTTATCCGACAGGAGCAGGTGGAGAAGGAGAATTTGATAAACAATTTCTGTTGGAACCTAATTGGTATGAGCAATTCCATGATCGTATGCCAAATACTAAAGCAGAAACACCCCAAATTCCTGGATGGCACGTGGATGGAAAAAGCAATTTATATGAGGAAATTACTCCAAGTTACGGAAGGTCTTTACAAATGAACGAACATATGGCAAAATTAAATAAGAAAGCAATGTCTGTACCGGCGGCAGTCGGGACCGATTCCGATTTACATCGTCGTATTGATGAAATATATCAAAAGATGGACCAACTTGAAATGGCAAGGGCGGAATCCAATCATTCCGAAATTATATTATTTGTAATGACCGGTATTTTTGTTCTGTTGCTTTTAGATTTATTGTTGAAACAGGGATGTCGTGCGCTAGGAACAATCGTGACTGCGTCTGCGTTACCCCATTCCACCATGATGGGTGGCGGTATATTTAATAACCCGTTCATAGTATAGACCTGATATATAATAAAATATAAACACTTGTACAAAGTTTTTATATTCTATGTGCTAATCTGGATTAATATTGTGGTCTCTTGTAAAACTATCTAGATCCGCTGTATTACAATTAAATTATTGTCTTTGATACTTTGTTTGTTTTCTAATTTAGGTTCGGCGTTGATAGTTTGTTTGTTTTCTAATTTAGGTTCGTTTTTAGCATTTTGGGCTTTTTCTATGACGGGTTTTTTAGCACTTATTCCACGCATTTTGCCAGTAATATATGATTTTAGCCCTATTTTTTGTCTTACATATTTATCTATCGGGTCCGGCCGTAGTACTTTAAGATCATATTTATGTGCTACTTCATTCCAAACATGATCGACTATATTCCGTTCATTCTTAAATTTTAAAAATAATTGTAATGATTTATTGTTTATCCACATAGCATGAGTACCCCAAGACCACATTTTATCATCTTTTACAAAAGTCCTATTTACGCCAATATAAATTATATCATACATAGTTTTATTAATTTCAACATAATTCATAAATGATTTATCAATAATTTCACAATCGTCTTCAAATATAAGCAAATCCTCATTTTCTGGTTGATTCTTATAAATTTTGGTGTGACTTGCCCAACAGCCTTCGGCACCATTTTCCATTTTAATTGCGTCAAATACAGTGGCACCTGTTAATTCAATTAAAGATGACACTAAATCTTTTCTTTCAATACTATCATTCATATGAATGATTTTAATTATCATTATCACTAATATATATTATTATTTTTTTGAACGCATACTACATATAGTTAAACAATTTCTAGATAAAGGTGACCTTTTTAACAGAATCTGATTGTGGGGCTATATATTGCTGTGTAGTTTTTTTAATAGTCGGTTTTATCTGTTTCTCTTCATTTATCAATGGTTTGGGAGGCTCTATTGCGTTTTTCATTGTTTGAACAATCGGACTTTTTTCATTCTTATATTGTTCTTCATGTTTTCGCCAGGATATCCATAATAAATTAGGGTTAAAATACTGTACCTCAAATTTAGAATTTCTTAAATTCCAAGCAAGATATAATATACAATCACGAACATTAAATCGTGGAACACCAAGAACAAACTCGGGGACTGTGAATAACAACGACTTGTCGTTGTTTGGCATTTTTGATATTATCCGAATTTTATTATGAACATTTCCAAGTATATTGTTATATGTCTTTAATCTTAGAACATCACGTTTCTCCTGTTCGGAATATAGCGATGCCGGATCTAATTTCGGCGGAACGCCTGTACTCATTAGTTGAATCTACGATTTTGTTTATGAGTATTTGACGCTTAAACCCGTGTTACTTAGTCTAAATTAATATGGTCAAACACCTGGTATTTGCGGGGGGCGGTATTCGCTGTATCACTTTTATAGGGTCTTTAGAGGTGTTAGCAAGAAATAATTTAATAAACGAAGCAAATCAGTTTTGGGGAAATTCAGCAGGAGCGCTTGTTGCAACGTGCTTAAGTCTCAAAGCCCCTTTACCAAAATTAAGGACAATATTTGAAACAACGGATTTCACAAAATTCCGTGATATTGATCTTAATAATTTAATGACATTTGGAACAAATTGGGGACTAGATTCAGGCAACTCATTTATAAAGTCAATAAATAAGATACTGGAAGATATTAAACCAGGTGCGTCACAGTATACGTTACAGGAAATACCCAATTTACATATTACAGCAACGGATTTGACCGATTCAAAGCCAATTATTTTAGACAGTAAATCCTATCCCAATTTGAAATTAATAGATGCCTTGCGTGCATCCACCTCTATACCAATTTTCTACATGCCTTTTCGGAACCCACTTAACAATCATCTATTAATTGACGGTGCTGTAGCCTGTAATTTTCCCTGGATTCTGTTACCAAAAACAGTAGATTTAAATGATGCTATTGGATTTGATTTTAGTACACCAGATTTACAAAAGGAGCCGACCACTTTATATGAATATATACCAAAAATTCTAAATTTTAGAGAAAATTATTGGTCACCCGAAAATTTAAAAGTGAAGCATTCAAATATAATTCGGTTTGATGTTAGAGAGTTTCCATCTTGGCATTTTTCAATAGATAAAGATGACAGGAAAGAATTAATAGAAATTGGAGAAACTACCACCGAAGCATGGATTATTTCACATTCTGGGAAAGAAACTGAACAAAAGAATCATGATCCCTCTGACCAGAATACTCCTTTACAAGTTCCCCACGGGGGTCATATAAATGAATCGTTGGGTAACCACGAATGTTCCGCTTCTCACAAAGTTCCTTATTTTCATCGGCATTCACGGCAACGATCGAAACCGTTTTACCGCCGATGGTCTTTGTAGAGCCAAGTTTGTTGAATTCGGGTTTAGTATTTCTACAGTGACCACACCAATCGGCATAATACATAACAAACGAATGTGTAGAACCTATTGCCGTTGTAAATCCTTCTTGTATTCTGGAAGATATATAAAGACGATATCCAATCCATAAAGTTATAAGTACCAAACCGATATACAGCGCTATTTCAGAAGGAAATGCCGCCATGTTTCTGTCAATAATATAAGATTTTAATCTGGTGGATTTTTGCGAAAATATGAAATGTTCTTATTATTAAAAATTTAATAAGAACATGTTTATTTTGTATAATGGTAAAAGAACCCGGGTGGAGTTAATTAAAGACCCTATGTGGTCTAAAACTGATATGTGGTCATTTGGCAATATTTATGTAAAATTAATCCATCGTGGATATAGTCCGTCGGAGGCAAATAGTTATGGCGTTGCCTATGTATTGAAAAATAAATGGCCAGAAACAGTTTACAGCATTTCTGCGGAAAAAGTATTATCTGAAATTTCTTCCTAATTGCGATTCTTCATTGTGCGAAGTTGTATAATACGATTACGGGCAGACTGTTTTTTAGCACGACATGTTTTTGATCTGGAATTTGTGTTTGTACTACAATTTGAAGCAAATGCAGTTATTTCTTTACATAGTCCGCCAAAAGAATTGTGTATTAATTGTTCAGACATTGTTTTACACACTGTTTTTTCATTTTGATAAAGCCAATTTAGCATCTGCGTTTTGCCAGATTCAAGAGGTGGTCTATCTGTTTTGGACCATGCTTTACGCCATTTTTCATATGGTAATATCTGACCAAATAAACTCCACCATTGACGAATATAAAACAATCGTTCCTTATAATTCATCATATTCCATTTATTTCTTTGCTCTGGTGTATCTAAATTTTGTGGCGCATTGGGCATAGGTACTGTTTTTGTTTTTATAGATGGGGTCGTATTTGCGATCGAATAGAGAAAATCCCATCCTAAAATTTGCGTCGGCGCACACGGTGTCTTAGACCATTGTACATAACGATTGTGTATGTCTTCAAAAGTCGGGTCAGGGGTTGATAAGAGATTTTGACCACGAAGTTTGCCATTCACGTCGTTGTGTATTTTATAGAGCCAATATTCCATATCTTTATATTTTTCAGGAACCGGTCTATTTTCATAATAGGATGCTAACGAATAACGGCAAAATTTACAGGGCAATACAAAAGGTAACAGAGTGAAAAATTTTTGGATAGTTTTTTCGTTACGATTATTGAGTGGCACCGAAACTATTAAATGTAATAAATGCCATCCACTAGGGCCCCAAAAACGTGTGTCCATTCCCTAATTTATACTCATTTAAAAAATCTGTTTATCTATATAAATATGTTTCTTTCATATTGTCTAATTCGTGAAGATTCGGGAGCCTCTTATGTTGGCGCCACAGTTGATATGGAACATCGATTGCGACAGCACAATGGGGCTATAAAAGGTGGAGCCATAGCAACAACAAGCGCTCTTAAAAAGGGTCACACCTGGGAAATTCTATGTAATGTTACCGGGTTTCCCACATGGAATGCCGCTTTACAATTTGAATGGCGTTGGAAACATCTTAGCAGAAAATTACACGGAAGCCCGATGGTTAAACGAATTAGCGCATTAATTGATTTGGTAAATATGGATAAACCCACTTCCAAGGCGGAACCGTATAGTTCATATGAACCATTATTAATTAAAGTATATAAACAGTGTCCAGAAACAGAACAATTATTTAAAAGTGTTTTAGCCCATGCCGTTGTTGAATTATATAAACCAGTTGTTTTATAGGGTTTGGATACTTTATGATTTATATATTGGTGTATATCATTGACTAGTGCTTGTTGTCGTTACATTTTCAGAGTTAACAGGAATATCGGGACTAACTACACTGGCATGGGTCTTTGTGCGCAACTTCTCCTGAGCCTCCTTGTATTTGTTGATTAGTTGTTGCTTTTCATTTTGTCGTTTCTTATGAGCAGCATTCTCTAAAACTACCCATTCACAGTTTGGATTGGCAACTGCCTCATAATACATTTGAACATCATGATCTTCCATCTCCTTCATTGTGATGCCACGATTTTCACGTTCATTAATATGGCTCATCTTACAGTTTTTTGACTTTAGAAAGTAGATTATTTATCATTTCAATTTTAATATCATGGTAAGAATATTTTATATCAAAATATGGCATAAAATATTTATTAGTCTGATTTATATTATAGACCAAATGCCGCCGTAGAGGCCAACATAGGTCTTACTTGACTATTTGGTTCATATGCCGCCTTACACTGTACATTTGGCTCAGGGCAAGGTGCCACTTCAACCGATGGACATGCAGGACATGCCTTAGGCTCTGGGCATTTCACAACTGGGCATCGGGGTCTAGGACAAGGTGGGCATTCGCCAATCTTACAAGGCTTAGAGCAACTTGCTATACAAGGTGGGCATTTGGGTACTGAGGATTTCAATACATATTTAGACATATCTGGCTGGGAAGGACATTCGGTCTTTAGCATATATCTAGTCATATCGGGCATGGGGGGACAAGGAGGTATGCTAGTCTTTAATACATATCGTGTAGGGTCGGGAGGTGGGCATGTGGTCGTTGGGGGAAACATCTGATCCGGGGATTGAGCATATATTATGGTAGGCCCTTCCTTGTGCGTGGACTTAGGACATTGACATGTAGGTTTTGGATTATTACAAATGTTACACGATGAAGTTACAGCGGGTCTACAACCGCAATTTGGTTTTGGTTGCTGACAAATATTACATTGATTGCCACCCACTAAAAACCCCTCAGTATTTTTAGTGTTTTTCCCTAATAAATAGCCCATCAACAATGAAATTACAGAAATTATCGCAAATGCTGATAATATAAAAGAGAACCTGTTTGTACTCTTCATCCCTAGTGATTGCGAATAAAATTACCTATTTGATTGAAAAATTTTTGGAGCCTGTTCTTCTGTTCCAACCGTAGGTGGGCATCCAAACATCTCTGGGTACCATCCTCCCCATATTCTGCCCAAACGATTACACACCATTTTATAATTTCCACGCCAAGAATAATCTGGACCAACATCAGTTTCGGGGTTTTTAATACAGCCAAAATCTTCGGAATCTCCCAAATCGGCACCTTCAATCTGCTTACACAAAAATGCTGCCTTTTTCTTATAATCAACACCTGCTACAGTTTCATTATCAAACGAAGAGGCCGACACACGTTTCGTATAATCGTGTGGTTGTTGGTGTCTTATAAAAAACGGTCTGTCGTTATTAACAGGTTCGGGGGTTTCCACAGAATCGGACGCATAAGGTCTGATTTCATCCTTCACTTTCGTAATGGCCCTTTTATTTGCTGTCTTAACCTGTTGCTCCAGAATTTTTAATTCATGTATTTTTGCTTGAATTTCTAGTGGGGAAAGTTTATTTCTAGAAAGTTCCTTTTGGATGTGGTCCATTTTGTCTTGTATGCTTTTAAATACAGTTATTGCGGGATCGTATTCAATATGGATACCCCATTTTAGATTTTTTGCGGTTTCGCCTAATGTTCTTAAATAATCGTCCGCATTGGATTCTTGTATTGTATTTGGCAGAGTTTTTGTAGTTATTGTATCTTCTTTTTTTATAAGAAATGTGCCTAAATCACTCTTATTAAATGGAATATCATTGAGAGTTATTTTTTTCCGATTAATCTTATCTATGTATTCTGATAATTCTTGTTTAACTTTATCCAAATTTATAATTCTTAATTTGACACTGTCAGATTGTGAACGTGAATTTTCTAAAGTTCGTTTTTCAAAATCTATTCGTGTTAATGTGTTTTCCAAATCTTCCAATGTCGGCTTATCTGGGTTTATTACTGTAGGGCCGGGCATAGTATTAGGTACTACACTTGTACCTTGGGGAGTTGGAACAGTACCCATATTTGATGATGGCGCATTCACAAATGGTTCTTTTGTATGATATCTAAAATATAATAAGATGCCAAAAATTATTAAAATAAATATAAGTGCCGAACTTAACCCTCTAATCATGGTCCTCCTGTGCTTATCTTAGATTACATCCCCAACAAGGAATACTATCCTTTCGTATATATTGACTCATATCCGGCATCGGGGGGCATTTTCTTGGAACATAAACTATTTTTTGTTTAGGTTTCTCTTCTGTGTTGTCGGGAGACAAAGATGATTTTGAAACAAAGGGTTCGGGAGGTGGGGTTGTTTCAACCGGTGTTTCTGAATTTAATAAAGAAGACGGTACATTTGCTGGAAGAGTTGTTCCTACATTTGATACGGTTGTAGGTATAGTGTTTGTAATTTTAGTTGGCATAACTACTGGTTTTTCTATTGTTTTTGTAGGAGAAACCGCATTTGTTATAGGTGTAGGAATCGTATTTGGTTTAAAATTACCAATTGGTCTATCTAAGTCGAAATCCGGGGTCTTAAAAGAGCTTATTAATTTATTGAAATCTTGTGTATTTTTTGTTAATTCAAAAATATTTCCATCGGACCTGTATTTTATATCGTCATCGCCCATTACTTGAAATCTCTCTTTAATTGGCTGTTTAAATGCCTTGGACAGATACAGTAAAAAAGAAATAATTCCTATAATAATAATTATAGTGGTACCAGGATTCATTCCTCTCTGAACTTTGTTATGTTTATTTTTACGACTATATTTCGTCAAAAATTGATTATTTTATGTGATATAATATAATAAGTAAAAATGCCTTACGATTTAAGATATTTGGAAGACGATAAGATAGAAGTCGGAATTGATGAGGCAGGAAGAGGTGCCTTATTTGGCAGAATGTATGTGGGGGCAGTAGTGTTTTCCAATGAGTTGGAGGCATTCTTTGACCATGGTGCGACTCTTAACGAAATTAAAGACTCCAAGAAACTCACAGAGCGGAAACGAAATATCTTATACGATTATGTAAAAGAGTGTGCTGTTGATTATTCTGTAGAATGGTGTTCAAATACACAAATCGACGAAGAGAATGTATTACAGGCCGATTTAAATACTATGCACCGTGCCTTAGAAAATCTTGTGGTTCCTGTTCAGCGCATTCTTGTCGACGGTGATTCATGGAAGCCTTGGGCAAAAAATCCAGATGCAGAGGTTTATAAAATTATTGAGGGAGATTCTAAGTTCTTGGCAATTGCCGGTGCCGCAATTCTAGCAAAAGTAGCACGTGATCGTTGGGTTCTTGAATGTTGTGATTCTAATCCCGATTGGGATGATAAATATGGTTTGCGCAGCAATAAAGGCTATGGCACTGCAAAACATATGGATGGTTTAAAAAAACATGGGCCTACATCCTTACATAGAATGTCTTTTGCCCCGTGTTCCAATGGTCAGAAAAAGGCACCAAAACCGGTGTGGCTTGGCACTTAGTAACGTCTCCTCTGGGTGCGCTTCACCTTGCGACCGCCCTTCTTGGTCTCATTGGCCACCTTCTTGGCCACATTCTTAACGGCGTTCAGGTGGTTCCTGGTTACATTGGGGGCTACACGCACATTGGGTACAATCTTGGCCTGGGCGGCACCATTGAGGCTGCTGGTACCGGCGTTCAGAACCTTGTTGGCACTCTGAAGCGCATTGTTGATGGTGGAAGGGTTGACCTTGTTAATGTTGTTGGCCACATAGTTGGCTCCTGCTCCCACAGTCTTGATGGCTGAGTTCACTGCCTTGCTGGCGTTTTTGGCAGCACTGGACATATTTTTCAGCTGGTTTGCGGCCTCGTGTACGGCGTTCTTAGCACCGGACTGAATCATGGACTTGGGTACAGCGTTGATCATTGCGGCATTCATTCCGCCGACCATTGACGCAACAACGGGCGCACCGGATACATTCTTTGCAAAGGTGGCGGTGGTGTTGGCAATGGCGGGGGCATTTCGCCGTAAATTGGCAGAGGCATCGGACAGCTGCTTGGACACTACGTCAAGCGCATTGGCCACAGTCTTTGCGGACTTTACTGCATCTTTTAAACTATCACCGGCAGCACCAATTGTTACAGGGCTGGGGGCATTTACAGTCTGCGCCTTGGTTGTTAATCCGAGGAAATTCATCTTTTATATTCTTTACGCAGAAAAATATACACCGGGTCCATTTGATATATTTTTTTCAACAGTTTTCAGGTGTTAAAAACCCGGGTAAATATAATTATACTTGTGCTTTAGAGTCAATTAATGGCATTTTATCTAAAATCCAGATTACCCTTATATTAAAAAAGCGCCAAAAAGTAGATGGCATTCAAGCCGAAATGTCCTGAAAAATCTCCCATTTACTGCGAACAAAACACCTTATCAAGAGGTCTTTGTGTTCCTAAGGCAACGGATTGTAATATAAGGGCTAATTCACCAAGAAATATTCCAATTTACGAAATAAACCCACTAGGTTCAAAATACGGTTATAGGGATAGCCCGGACTTGGGAAAACACTGTTACTATACAAATATGACTATGACATTAAACTACACACAGAAGTTTGATGGTGCCGAAGAAATTCCTAGTAAATTTTCATGTGTAACATATAATATATGGGGTCTTCCAAAAAATAAGGATATTAAGCATCTTATCGATTTGAGAAAACCCCTTTTGGAAAAAACTATACGGGGCGTTGATGCCGATATCTTGTGCCTACAAGAAATTAGTTCTTTTGCGTATAACAAACTTCAAGGGCTCTTTTCCGAATTTAAGTTTGTCAGTGAAATTCCTTATCCTGAAAATGGAGCAAACCGAAGAAATCGTGTCGTAGATGTATTTCTATTGTCTAAATATACTCCAGCGGCAATTTATATATACGGACTTGAAGGTGTTTTAGGATATACAAATTCATTAATGGTGGTGGAATATCCAAATCTGACTATTTTTAATCTTTATAATCAAGCGGGAAGCAAATCTAGTCCAGGACAAGCGGAAAAATGGCTTCACTATTCCAGATGTCGCTATGATATTTTACAATCCATCTATGATCTGATTAAATCAACATTTAGTGGTGCCAAACAATACATAATTTGTGGCGACTTTAACTTTCACTTAGACGGAACAGTGGTTGATTGGCCTGAAATGGAAATGATTGAAAAATTCAAGCAAGATGGCTTTGTTGATACTTACAGAAATATTAATAGCGATCCTGGTTATACGGAAGATACGGATCTGAATAAGATGAGGTGGAACCAAAAACTCATTGAAAAATTCTATAGGTTTGATGCTATTTTATATAAAGGTCCGCTTACAGTTAAGAAATCTGAACTAATTGGGCTTGAAGAAATGTGTTTGTCTAAAGAAGACTCCGAATGGTTTATTGATAATTTGTCTGACGCAAAGGGCATACGTAGGAACGAATTAAAACGGTGTAAGGAAGGCATTCCAATCAATCCATCTGACCACTTTGGCGTTTTAACTTGGTTTGGTCCCAGGGCAGGTGGAAGAAAGTTAAGACAAAATAAAACTAAGAAAAATAAGGTACAAAAGTAATCTGGAATACTTAAATAATTTGGTTAGTATTAAAAACTTATATTTTAATACTAATTATGCTTTAGTTTATCTAAAAATCCAGTGCTTATTTGCCGTGATATAATTTCACCAGTGTATTCCACATTCCACTTGAATTCTTTCTTGTAGAATTATTTCTCACATTATTACGTCTGGTGGCACCAGATACATTTATTGCGGCGTTCTTTACTGCGTTAATATGATTTTTAGTCACATTCACCTTTACATTTACGTTGGGTGAAACAGAGGATTGAGCAATTCTATTTAAGTTATTTACGCCAGAATTCACAACTGAATTTGCCTTTGCTACTGCTGAATTCAGGGTTTCGGGTTTTACACCGGAAACATTCTTGACCACATAATTTGCCCCCTTTCCAACTGTATTTATTGCGCCATTTATAGACTTACTTGCGTTTAAAGCGGCGCCGGAAATGTTTTTGATCTGATTTGCTGCATTTATTATTGCGTTTTTAGCATTATTAGACATTGCGTTCTTAGACATGGCACCACCGACCATAGCATTGAGTTCGGGGCCTAATGTGGGCGCAATTGCACCAGAAAGGTTCTTCGCCACAGATGCAGCATTGTTGGCAAGAACAGGGGCATTCTTTCTTAGACTTGCAGACACTTCAGACAACTGTTTGGATACTGCATTTAACGCATCTGCCACATTGGCAGCAGATTTCACGGCATTCTTCAAAGTTCTTCCTGTATTACTTATCATTTTTGCGTTAGGCGTTGCATTTACTGTAACTGAATTTGATTTATTCATGTCTTATATAATATACAAAGAAAATTGAGATTCTGTCAATAATAAATGTATTTATAAAATGAAATTGCTTTTTATAGATTGTGAAACATCAGGCCTACCCGAAAATAGGCATGTCTCTTATATTCAAACGAATATGTGGCCAAACATTTTACAAATTTCCTGGCAATGTGTTGATAGTGAAACATGGTCTATTTATAAAACCGAAGACCATTTTGTAGAGTCAAGAGGTAAATGGAATAAAGATGCAGAACGTATTCATAGAATTCCGGAAAGCCTTATTCAGAAATTTGGCAAAAGTCCACTAGAGGTTTTCAGTAAATTAGAGAATGACATAAGTATGTGCGATATCATAGTCGCACATAATCTGAATTTTGATAAAAATTGTATTTTAGCCGAATTTAAGCGTCTTTACAATTCAAATTTGATTAAAAACAACCCCATTCAAGTGTGGCCAATCAATAAAAAGAGTTTATGTACAATGGTTTTGACAAAGCGATTTGCTGGATCGAAATTTCCCAATTCAAACGATTATAAATTCCCTAAACTATCCGAACTCTATGCTAAACTATTTGGCAAAGAGTACGATATTAGTGGTGCTGAACTCCATAATTCCTCCAATGATGTGAGTTGTCTAATAATGTGTTTCAAGCAACTCCTTACTATTCCTGATTTTGCTCATGTTTTATCCACCTAAAACCACTGTGTATTTTGTAAAATATATAAGACATGCTATCTGTAGTAATATTTAGTAATTTGGGAAATGGGCAAAAATATGGTTTGGCACAAGATGCAAAACTTTTAGATTTGACTTTTCGTGAAATGAACGCTACAGGTAAAACAAATATTAAGATAATTCATAAGGACCCGTTTTCATATGTTGGAAAGGGTTCGGCTCCGGAAAAAGCCGATGTACATATTTATTTGGAGGTTCCGTGTAGGGCCGCATTTCCCTGGGCAAAAGTAAATATTATTATTCCTAATCAGGAATGGTGGTATACAGATGCGTGGTCTTGGGTTTTAAAAGAGAAATCCGCCGTGTTTTTGTATAAAACTAAATACTGTCAAACCATTTTTGAGAAAATGGGGGCAAAAGGTCATTATATCGGGTGGCGTGGACTGAATAATCTTCAGTCTAAAGTTGAGAAAAAGTCACAGTTTTTATATATTGTTGGCGGTTCCAAATATAAACGGGCGGCCGCCGATGTAATTGTTAATGCGTGGTCTTCCGATTTTCCGCCTTTGCTGGTAGTATGTGCCGACAAAGGATTGGAAAAAGATGGTGTTAAATGGCTTACTGGATATATGAGTGAAATAAATAAAAATGCATTGCTTGAAGAATCAAAATATCATGTAGTGTGTTCTTTTGCAGAAGGTTTGGGTTACACTATTATGGAGGCCATTGGTGCAGGGGCGCAAATTTTATGGAACGATTTGCCTGTCTATAGGGAGCGTTGGGCATCTGTTATTGGAGAAGCGGGTTGTATTAACACAACTGCTGTGGTCGATATAAGTGGCTGTGCCGATAAATTACATATTTTTAATGAAGAAGGTATTGTATATGGCGTAAAAAATCTTTTGGCCAAAAATATAGATGGAATTGGTCCCAATAAATTTACTAAGATTACCAAAGACTTTCGTAATGATTTTTTTGCTGTCTGGAAAACACTTGTTAAAAAACCTACAATTGGAGACCAAATGGGTCCATTGCCTCCTGTTCTTGGAAACTTGCCTGTGTTAGGTGTGGTTACGCTTGTTCATAATAGGCCAGAATGGTTTTCTCATTGTGTAAGAAATATAGAAATTTCCGATTATCCAAGAGATAAATTTGTGTGGGTTATTGTAGATGACAGTGATCTGAATCTAAGGGTTGATTCTGCAGTTGAAAAGGTTCGTGCTGGTTATCCTGACCTTAATATCCAATACTTGTCGCTTACTAAAAAAACACCAATTGGAGAAAAACGCAATCGTGGATGTGCTTATGCGCTTAATTCACGACAGGATTTAACGGCGTTTGTCTGTATGGACGACGATGATCACTATCCTGTAAATTCTTTACGGAATCGTGTAAGTTGGTTAATGGGTTCTGGAAAGGGGTTAGTATACTGCGCAACGCTGCCAATGTACGATATTTGTAAATACATATCCGCAATAAATGTACCCCCTTTATATCTAGGACCTTCTGAAAGGGTCAGTGAAGCCACACTCTGTTTTACGAAAGATTTTTGGAAAAGCAGAGGATTTCCAAAAACTATAAATATAGCCGAAGGTGAAGACTTTATTAAAGGTCGTGAATCGGAAACCCTTGAAATACCACCTGAGGGAATTATTGTCAGTTTTTTACATAAAAAGAATTTGACTTCACGACGGGTACCAGAGTCAAAACAGGCAAACGGTTGTCATTATGGGTTCTCAGACGAATATTTCGAAATGATATGTAAAATTGGCGGTGCTGTTTAGAGCAATCCATATTTTATTTCGGGAGTAAGTTAGTTACAAAACATAGACTTAAAAATACCTGTTTTAAGTGTATGTGGGTCTAAAACACTTTTAGTTCCAATAAAATTTTATGTATTACATCTTCTATTTGAGAATGCCAATCATCTTGAGTATCTTGTAGCCTGAATATGCGCCACTCAGTGCTTTCATTGTATCGTGGAACTGTTTCGTATGATATTTTATCGATAAACTGTGAATATGGACCATGTAACATTGCTTTTGCCGGACCGCTTATTATAATACCGGAACGACAATAACACGTGTTCTTTGGTGGTATTTCATGACCCTGGTAAATAATTATATTAAATAAAGAACTTCCGCCAAGTAAATACGGAGTTTGGTATAAACTAAATAATTTACTGGTAGATTGTATATGATTTGACGATTCTTTATTTGCCCATTTTAATGCTATATTCTGTAAAAGAAGCCTATTATTCAGGGGAAATAAAGTAACCGCTCCTTCTGTATGATTGTATAAATATGAAATACCGTATTGCCATGCCTCTGTCAGGGTCTGAAATCCTATAACAATTGGCAGTCCCTGTTGTCTATCAATAAACACTGTTGCGCATGAGTTGTATTTAGATGGTTTTTCTTGTACTGTGTCTTTCATTTCATTTATAGAGCGTGAAATCAAAGCCATTTGATTTATTGTTTGGATTGTCTGATTGTTTCAATTTTTATCCACGATTCTTTTTGGTTTTGCCTCTTTTCCCCTTTAATCTAAATGTACCTCTGTATTTTACAAATTTTGATGTTTGATTTTCCGATTCAGATTTTAGTAATAATAGTATTTCAGCATTATCTGTATAGTCTGAAACAGTAAAACCATATTCATCCGTTGTATTCGGGTTAGCCCCATACTCTATTAATAATTTTAGAATGTTTATATTCTCTGTTTGGAAAATCAGTGTTTGTCCTTTTTCTATTTTTTCATTTGGGTCGTGTCCGTTTCTTAATAATTTTTCTATTTCTTCCATATTTTCTGTTTTAATTGCCTCTTGCATTGTACGTAATATGTGATTTTTTCTTAGACCGTTTTTTTTGGTACCGGTCTAAACAATCTTTTCCTAATTAATATAAATGGACGGGTTCCAAAATATTAAGTACGAATTATTTGCTTCTGCTAATTTCTTAGATAATGACGCAGGGGCGGGTGGGGAAAAAAAGGTAGAGAATGACCCAGAATATAGAGATATAGATTTGATGATTAACAATTTATTAGACGCTACTACAAATATTATTGAAGACAAGATTTCTGATAACTCTATTATAAGCCATAAACAGGCATTAATAAAACTCTTGTGTATGGAGAATCTGAATCTATTTGAACCGTTTTTAAAGCCCTTTGAAGAACAAGATTCCTATAATAAGATTATGAAAATTTCAGACACATTATCAAACGAATTATTTAATCCATATACAAAAGGGGTTTTTGATTTCTTGAACCTTGATGTAAGTGGGGCGTACGAAAATTTTGAAGATGAGATTGGGATTCCCTTTGAGAAGTTTAATGAAATATTAGACAAGTTAAATGTGTGTTATAGAGAATCGCTAATCCGATTATTTAGAGCAGACCGCAATTTGCGTGATGCCATTAAAAGTATTGAAAACCTTTTTGAACAAGTAAATGTAATTTTGAATCTGGAAAACAATGATACTACGAAAGATTTATTGATTTCAACCGCAAAATATGTTCATACAACTGTCCAAAATGTTAAATTATACGATCTTTTTAATGAGTTTATAAGTGCAAGAAAGGCCTTTATTTCATATCGGCAATTAATCCAAAGTAAAAATGTGATTAATAGTATTGAGGCAAGTCCTACGTGTTCAATCTGTATGGTCGGTACAATAAAACAAATCGCTATACCTTGTGGTCACACTTTTTGCGATCCATGTATGTTAAAACAGTACAGTTGTTACATTTGTCGCACAAAAATAGATAAAAAGAACCGGATTTTTTTCAACTAAAATAACAAAAAAATGAATCATGATACGGCGACTAGGAATCTTAAAAATGACCGATTCTACGCAGGATTTACCCGATATTAAGGATCTTGGTGCGTTTCTTAAGAAGTGGATTGCTCTAGAGGAGGATATTAAGGAGATTGACACCACTATTCGTGAGAAACGAAAGCAGTCAAAGGCGTTAAAGGAGACGATTCTTCGTATAATGCAAGGCAATAAGGTTGAGCAGATTAATACAAATAAGGGGGCGGTTGTTGATAAGAAGCGGACAATTAAGGAGGCTATTTCAGCCAAATTTATGAAAAAGTGTATGAAGGAGTATTTTAAGGGCGATGATGAAAAGACAAATCAGATATTTGAGTTTGTGGAGGGAAAGCGTAAGGAGGCTGAGAAGCACGTTCTGAAGTTACAAAAGGATATAACAGAGGATAAGTAGTTAATCTTTTATAAAATCTGTTTCATAAATATATAATGATAGGCGGCACATTATCAACTGCTTACGATGCTGCAGTTACGCCATTTTTTACCACGGAAACATTTGATTCCAATGGCGAATCTGCCGATAAGAGGCAAAACAAGACAAAAAACATGCTGGTTTCTTTATTAGTTCTTGTAACTATTTTTATACTGTTGTTGCTTGTTGGAAAGATACTCTGGAACAGTGTATTAATAAAGTTGTTTCCTTTTGTCCAGCCAGTTAAATCCGTATGGCAGATTTTGGGTTTGACCATTTTACTGGGTTTGATAATTCCCGGATGTAACTGTACTGGTTCTTTATAAATAATGGGTGCGTGTTATCTAATTATTTGTATTTGTATTATATAATATAAATACAAAAGCGGGTTTTTTTACCTGAAAGTATTATTGTCTAAGTGCATGATTTAGTTTTTGTTTTTATATTATATTTATCTATTATAATATAAAAAATAGCATATTAAATTATTTGCGCCTTAGAGTTTTTCTATTTTTATTCTTATTCTTCTTTGTTTTATTGCCTCCTGAGATTTTTTTTGCCTTATAGCAATCTTCCAGATCGTAAAAAGTAATATAATTGTCTTTTGGATCATAATATGCTTGGCCTTGGTCCTTTAAATATAGATTTTCAGGATTACTAAATATTTCGTATAATATTCTTGGAGAATTTGCAAATCTTTTTACAACTTTTATTTTATAGAACTTATCTGGAGTTGATGAATGTTTGTTTTTAATACAGTATTTGTTACCCGCTTTAATGTCGTCAAAGTTTAACATACCCATTTATATCTATTAAAGGGACAACTTATTTTTTATAGGTTCTTCTTTTTCCACCCAAATGTGCTGTGCTGTTTCCACGGTTAAAAATATTATTATTGTTATTATTTAATTTTAATAACTTATTTACCTGTGATGCTTCTGCAGGAGAAAATACACCAATCACTATATCTCCATCAACAAGAATATTGTCATTCAGACCAATGGCAACTTTAACATTGAACTTGCGGGTATCTCCCTTTTTGATACGCAATGCTCCGGATAAATGAACAAGAAGGTCCTTTACTCCAGGACCGGAAACTACAAAACGTCCGTCACCACGTAGTCCTGTTACTTTGGCCATAAACTTTGAACCGGTGTCTTCCTTTTTACGCAAATCATTAATATATTCAGTAGTTGCACGTGTGCTTACATCGGTGGCTTTTAAAGTTTTTCTTCCCAACTTTGCTTTTGGCATTATATAATAAACATAGATATTTTCTCAATTCTGAAATCTGATTTATATTTTTTGTATTACAAAAAATATAAGGACATACAATGAACGCAAAAATATTTAGAATGTTGCCAGTTTTTCAACACTGAATGGTATCTGATATCCGGGGTCACGGGGGCCATATGGTGTGTCCAGTGAACTGTGTTTAGCCAGACATTTATTTCTTAATACAGCGCCAACTGTTTTAATGACAGAGTCAAAATGCTCTAATGGGATTTTTACATCTATTCCGTTTCTTTTTGATATCTGGTTAATTAGTGTTTTGCCCCGTGTATCGTATTTATCCATTACCAAAGTTAAATCTTTCTCTCTTGTTCCATTATTTAAACACCTTCCTACAAAGTTGCCCAACGGCTCAAAGTCGTGATTGGTATTGAATTGAAGGCTCATACTTCTATAGCCGGTGACTCCGTTATTTGTAACATCGGAATCCAGGCACGTTAATTTCGTTAAAATCAGTTTTAATTCCTCTCTATCAGTGGCATCGTCGGTTGGTGCCTTTGAAGGGTCGTCGCAACAAGGGAAAATGCTCAAAAGAATTTGCGCATCAACATTTCGCTGAATACATTTTGGAAAATTCGGAGAGATTGCCGGATTGGCAAATCCCTCTTTACTGCCCTTGGGGAAATAAGGGTACATTCTAAATAAAACTCCCATGCCAACAATTGAAATTAATAATACTAAAAAAAATAGATACTCCATATTTATCTTCTACTATATGGATTAGATTTTTATGCCTTGGTTGTTTTCTTTGCCCGTGTCTTTGGCGCAGGTTTGGCGACTGCTTCTTGTGTTTGCTGTATTTGGACTGGTTGTGTTACCTGTGTAGAAGAGAGTTCCTGCCAACTTCTAAGCAAAGTTGAAAAGTACCCCTTCAAATATTGCACAACATTTGCGATTGCCTTTATTGCTGTTTCCTCCATTCCATCAAGCGGACTTACAACAACCACCATTTCCTGACGTAATGGATGTGGGACCTTGTAACCGGCATACGCAAGTCGTGGTTCTTCGGTTCCATCCACATGACGGTCCATTAGAAATGTTTGTAAAAGATTGCCCAATGTATGCTCCTGATTCTGAAACACAAACTCAAACCCACCCGCACGTGTTGCTGAACGATTTATCACAACAGAGTTGGCACCAACTGGCAACTCTGTATCCATTGCTACATACAAAGACACCAGGTCCTCACACGCCTTAAGACCACGCTCTATGATAGTTTGAACAGCGAAAACACCAACCGATTCTACATGAAATGTGAAATCATAAGGCTCACCATTCTCATTTTGAAGATAGCAACGCTGTATCTCCATACAATCGTATTCACGGCGCAATTCATCGGCAAACTCCTTTGAGATTTTTTCTACATCGGGTACCTTTTTACTGACGGCCAACCATCTCAGGAAAAGTGCCGTTTCACGCTCTTTGGATGTATCCCGTGTATATTCGTATGAACATTGAGATACTGGAGAATAACGCATATTTACTCTGCCTGTGCTAACAGATGCCCGTGCCTTTAACGTCAGTTTCTCAGGGGGCGTATCCATATTATAGCGCTTTCTCAAGACAGTAATAAGCGCCGTTTGATTTGTAATTGGGTCTGGTGGAAAGAAATCGGTATTTGATAACAAGGTTTCCGTGCCATCCGCATTGAGTTTATATACCTGAATGTCAGATGCCGTCACATTTACAGAAGTTTGACCCACATTTTCCACATTGATTCTGAACTCATGCTCATCTGGATTGAACTCTGCTGGATTTTCAACGGCAATAGGTATCATTCCAAGACGGTGCATCAGCATTTCATTCACAAGAGGGGTTGTATTTGTTTGTATTTTAACATCCGATGCCTCAGGAGGCTCTGTCTTGAATCCCACAGTGGGAACCGCTGCCAAAATCTGTCGTCGCAGTGTATTTGCCACCGTTACGTGAATTGGTGCTACACGAAATGTGGCCTGTATTTGGTGACCGTTTTTGCTGAAAAGGGCCGGGCCTGTTTCCTTATATTCTGTAAATCTAGCAATTTCTGATGCCATTCTTTAATCTATTTAATAATGAATTATTATTCTCAACTTTATATGCTTTGGTGCGCAAAATAAAATAATCAAAAATACATTTAATCAACAATGAGCAACAGAGCCAAACACGTTTGCTTTTACAGTAAGAAATGCCCACTATCAAAAGTTTTTCTAGAGGAACTTGTGAAGACACCTTATACAAACGAATTTCAGTTTATTTGTGTTGATCCCGGCCCCAATCGTCCTAAATTACCCACTTGGCTAAATGCCGTGCCAACACTACTGATTGATGGGGAACCAGACCCACTTGTTGATGAAAAGGTAATGAACTGGCTTTCTCTAAGAAAAATTCAAGCCCCGGCATCATCCAGCAATAATCGCTTTGTGGAGCCACCTCCTCCCAAAATTACATCTACACGCAACAATGAACCTGCTTTTAAAATGCCCGAACCTATTCAAACACGGTCTTCACCTGGAGCAACGGCCAAAGAAGTAAAACAGCCAACGCCCGAATCTGAACCTGTTTGGAATTCTATGGAATTATCCTCCGGGAATAAATGGTCCGATGCTTATTCCTTTATTGAGGACCAGTTCAGTATTGAAAAGGGTACCGGTGGAAGTCGTTTTGAGCGTAATTTTTCTCTACTGGACGATGGTATGACGAACCATAATTCCGCTGGTCCAAAAGAGCCTATGAGTGAAAAGGCTAAAGTCTTGAACAACGCATTTGACGATTTTAGAAAACAGCGTGATGCAGATTTACCCGGACCTATGGCAAGACGCTAAAAATTTGAACTGCGCTAAGCCATTTGTTTTTCTTTCAAAAAAATTACTATATGTCAGCACTGTCAGCATTTAATAAAACACTTGTTGATTTCTTTGAGGATATGGCGGACACCTATCCCGAAGAGAAGGATATCAGACAGGCCTCAGATGGTTTGAAGACATTGAGGAAGATGAATCCCAAGTTGATTCACAAAACCTTTATGGAGGCGGTCTATACGGAGTTCAAGGAGCCTATTCTTAATAAGAATGAGGATTTGCTGGTTAAAAGAGCGCATGAAATCTTGAATAGTCCTGGTTATTCCGATATTTCCTATGCTTTCTGGATATTTGATAAGCACTGGAAAACTATGTCTGAGGCCAATAAGAATCATGTATGGAAGTACTGCCAGGCGTTGATTTTACTTGCTGAGAAGGCACAAGGGTAGTTTAAAAATTATTTGAAATAAGTTTTCATAATATTTACAATATTATAAAAATTGTATTAGATTTTTTTAACCTGGAAAAACACTGCGTTCTGAACTTAAGACGTATTTCCGGAGCAGTATCAAGAATGAGTGCACCCAAGTTCAAAGAAATTTATCAGCAGTTTTTGGGTGAAGTTGGACTTACCTTTCCAGAATTAGATTCCGCCACCAACAAGGCCTTAAAAAAGACAGGCTGGGTTGAATTTTCCCGCACAGTTGCTCCTATTCTTGATAAAATCGCTACCAGGGACGCAACAATATTTGACGATAAGGGTGTAGAGATTGCGCCTGGTGTGCGTATGACTACAAAACTTTGGAAGTCCGCTGGAAAGGGTACCCATAAGGCAATGTGGGATTTCTTGAGTTCGTTGGTCTTACTTGCTTCGTATGAGAAAAAGCATTCTAAGACTGCCGATGAGGAGAATAGTTTTTTTGACATTAGTGGGGCTGAAGACAACTTGAGAAAGATGTTTGATGGTCTTGGAAAACAGTTTTCCAGTGATTCTTTCGGTAGTTTCTTTGACGGCATTAAGGAGGCAGCGGCCGGATTAAAGGAGAAATTCGGAGATGCCATGGGTATTAGTGGAGAAATGCCCAAGATTCCTGAGCGACTGTTCAAGGGACACATTGCTAAGATTGCCGAAGAGTTGGCACGGGAATTTAAGCCAGAGGATTTTGGAATTTCGCCCGAACTTATGAATAGCAATGATACGGTGGCAGTATTTGAGTACTTACAGCAGATATTTACCAAGAACCCTGAGACACTGATTCGTGGAGCCAAGAAGATTGCCTCAAGGATTCAGGAAAAGTTAAAGAAGGGTGAGGTGCGTCGTGAAGAACTCATTAAAGAGGCAGAGGAACTCATGGGTGAATTCCAAAATAATACGATGTTTAAAGATATGTTTGAGCAACTCAGTTCTACTTTGCGTGGTAGCAGTGGAGGAGAGTCTGAGCCATCTGAGCGAAGGCGGGTTGTACAGGAGCGCTTACGTAAGAAGTTGGATGCAAAGAAGGCGCAAAAGAAGGAGGAGTAGATTTATTTTTGATTTTATTTTATATTTGGATAATCAGACATAAAATAGAAACATGTATTTTAAATAGAATGAAAAAATATTTTTTGACCTTTGGTGGCAATGGTCCGAATTTTCATAATGCCGTTAAAAGAATCTGTGCCGAGGCCCAAGAATTTTCACTATTTGATGAAATTTTAGGCTTGACCGAAAAAGATTTACAGAATAGCACCGAATTCTGGCAAAAACATGCCAATTTTTTAAATAAAAATAGAAGAGGCTACGGATACTGGATTTGGAAGTCCTATCTTGTCAAAAAACAATTGGAAAAAATGGAATATGGCGATTTATTGCTGTATGCCGATTCGGGTTGCGTTTTGAATATTAAGGGAAAAGAACGACTAAATGAATATTTTATAATGGCAGAACAAAGCGCAAATGGTATATTTTCATTTCAACTTGACAAAAAAGAAGGACAGTACACTAAAATGGACCTTTTTCACCATTTTAATTGTTTAAATTTTATTGAAACGGAGCAATTAGTCGCTACAATATTTATCATCCGAAAATGCGACATTTCTATTAATCTTGTAAATAAATGGTATGATACCTGTTGTATCTATAAATTAATAGACGACAGTCCATCTAAAATTCCCAACGATGCTTCATTTAAGGAGCATCGCCACGACCAGAGTGTGTGGTCTATTATAAGAAAACAGAGTAATGGAATTATAATTCGTGACGAAACATATTTTAAGCCATGGGATTTGGGTGATAAATTTCCAATTTTAGCAATGAGACAAAAATAGGGTCTTTATTTGCTTTTCATACTATTATTAACCATATAATAGTACGAAAATAACTATTGATGTAATTAACGGATATTTCCTAAAACTTAAAATCATATATTGAAAATAGGGTTACAATGGCTTCACTTAATAATTGTCCATTGTTTTGGACGGATGATCCAAACATTCTTTTAGAAAACGCCAGTGATTTTTTCCCATTTAGTGAAGAGTCTAAAATATGCTCATCAACTGCTTTAAATAGTCTAACACGATTTGGAATCTATCTTGGATTGGTACTTTTTGTTTTAACTAGAAAAACTATGTATTTGGGCATCCCGGTATTTGCTATAATATTGACAATTTCTTTATATTACGGTATGAAACAAAAGGGAACTTTAAGGAAAGGTCCATATGAAGGGTTTCAGACTGTTGAGCCTTCAACTGTAGTAGATAAGGTAATAGAGGATATTATTGGTCTAAATGAACGTATATCCCCAACGGGACCAAACCCCTATATGAATTTTTTGATAAACGAAATATCAGAATTACCTAAAAAGCCTGTTGCTAAAAACATAGAACACAGCGATGTTAAAAATTCTATAGAAACCAAATTAAATAAGAAACTTTATGGCGACCCCGGTGATGTTTGGAATAAGAATCAGGGGCAATTAACATTTTACACAATGCCATCAACAAGTTTGCCAAACGATCGTGAATCATATCAGAATTGGCTATATCGTGTACCCGGCAAGACTTGTAAAGAGGGAAATTCAGCAGCCTGTGATGTAGCCACGGATGGAAGTCCAGTTGTTTATTTATCAAATATGTAAAGTAGGGATGTCCAGTGATAGTCAATCAAACGAATTCGTAGTAAACAAATTTACACGAGTAAAGGACGATGTATGTTCTTATAATCACGAATACCGTGAATCTGTAGGGCCTGGCCGTTATGGAGTGACAAATTTAGTGCCGGATAGGGCGCAGGTAATACCACAGGCTCTTTCCAATCCTACTATAATTGCCGCAGAGGGATTTGGCTTTGACCAACAGCAAATCGACAGCGACAGTATTTTAAGAAACAATCCCACTCTTGAAGGGCGCTCCCGTTGCCCCCTAAGGGTACAGTCCCGGCCTTTTGCCACTGTACCTTACATGGCCAGTGGACGGGGCAACCAGGAACTGGAATCTAAATTACAGCAGTCTGAGTTTGTACGCACGGGAAGGGAATGTGGAACCGTTACTGAAACATTTTTCAGTACGCAATTTGTTCCCCTGATACCCCATTTGGAAAACCACATTCAAAATCCTAAAAACCTTGTCCCGGAAGTGGCGGCAGCTGGTTGGATTCGTGGAGGTATTCCCAGCAGACAGTATATTAGGGATCTGAATGTTTAAATTTTGTTTTATCATTAAAATATAAATTTTACCACAAGTATTAAAATTTATATTGATTTACACGAAAAAAAATAAGTTTGCTCATCAGAAGAGATGTCCCAACCAGCCCAAGTGCCTCAAAATGAAAATGTTGCTGCGCCAACAGGATCTAGTCCTATGTGGACCCAGAACTGGACACGCATCGGAGCCACCGAAGGTGGCAATGTTCGTGACCAGCAGTCTGCAGATGCCTATTCCTATGTTCTTATACCCGAAAAGTGGGAGAATCCCAACAAGTGTCGTAATGCTCTTGGTATGGTAGGAGGCTCCGAAGTCTCCCACATATCCGGTAACATTGTTGATTTAGAGTCCGACTTATTTGGAATAACCCGCCCGCAGTCCAAATGTAACTCCAAGC
>Ga0214923_10000694_pt1 | contig 50059 bp, 48 predicted proteins | sample LL1510_MetaG_FD_177993 | JGI IMG/M metagenome (GOLD analysis project Ga0214923, IMG submission 177993) | Freshwater microbial communities from Lake Lanier, Atlanta, Georgia, United States - LL-1510 | ecosystem: Environmental > Aquatic > Freshwater > Lake | place: USA: Georgia | collected...
AGTGCGGCGGCATTGGCCAAGGCCACATAACGGGCAATGACCCCATGGTGCTCCAAGGCCTTGACCCGTGCCAAGCACGGTGAGGGCGACAAATGCACCCGGCGCGCCAACTCCACATTGGACAAAGCGCCATGGGTTTGCAACTCGGCAAGTATGCGCAAATCGGTGGCATCTAGTTTCATGTGCTAAATAATACATAATTTAAAGCATTAAATGCTGGCAATAATGCATTAAGCCCTCAATTCAATACAAAATGTTGCGCGCCTGGGTCTAATATTTGGACCATGAACGCACCCCTTCCTTTGCACATCAGCCCAGTGCCCGCCAGCGCGGGCGACACCGATCCTGTCGAAACCGCCGAGTGGCGTGACGCTTTCGCTGACCTAGTCCAAACACATGGGCCTGAGCGCGCGCGTTTCATCTTGGACGAGCTCGCGCAGTTGGCGCGCGGCGAGCGCATTGGTTGGCAGCCCGAACTGGTCACGCCCTATGTCAACACCATTTCGGTGGACCGCCAACCGGTGTTCCCAGGCGACTTGGCCATGGAGGAGCGTTTGGCCTCATATATGCGCTGGAACGCTTTGGCCATGGTGGTGCGGGCCAACCAGGCGTATGGCGAGTTGGGTGGGCACATTGCCAGTTACGCCAGTGCGGCCGATTTGTTTGAAACCGGCTTCAATCATTTCTTTCGCGCCCGCAGTGATGACAACTTGGGCGACTTGGTGTTTTTTCAGCCCCACAGTGCCCCAGGCGTGTATGCCCGTGCGTTTTTGGAAGGGCGCTTGCAAGAGGCCGACTTGCTGCATTACCGGCAAGAAATTTGTGCGCCGCAGGCGCGCACCGGCGAGGGTGCCCGGGGTTTGTCGAGCTACCCGCACCCTTACTTGATGCCCGATTTTTGGCAGTTCCCCACCGGTTCCATGGGCATTGGCCCGATCAGCTCGATCTACCACGCGCGCTTCATGCGCTACTTGGCGCACCGCAAATTGCTGTCTGGCGGCGAGCGCAAGGTGTGGGGCGTGTTTGGCGACGGCGAGATGGACGAGCCCGAGTCCATGAGCGCGCTCACCCTGGCCGCGCGTGAAGGCTTGGACAACCTGGTGTGGGTGGTCAACTGCAATTTGCAGCGTTTGGACGGACCGGTTCGGGGCAATGGGCGCATCATCGACGAGCTGGAAAAACTCTTCAGTGGTGCAGGCTGGAACGTGGTCAAGCTGATTTGGGGCAGCGACTGGGACGGCTTGTTCGCACGCGACACCAGCGGTGCATTGCCCCGGGCTTTTGCCAACACGGTGGATGGGCAAATGCAAACCTTCGCCGCCAAAGACGGGCGCTTCAACCGCGACACCTTTTTTGGACAAAACCCCGACTTGGCGCGGCTGGCCCAGGGCATGACCGACGAACAAATCGACCGCTTGAAGCGCGGTGGGCACGACATGGTGAAGATCCATGCGGCTTACCAAGCGGCGGCGGCGCACAAAGGTCAGCCCACGGTGATCTTGGCCCACACCAAAAAAGGCTATGGCATGGGCAGCGCCGGGCAGGGCAAGATGACCACCCACAGCCAAAAGAAATTGGACGACAGCGATTTGATCGAGTTTCGCAACCGCTTCCAGCTGCCCTTAAGCGACGATCAAGCCAAAGGCTTGGCCTTTTTGAAGCCCGATGCTGACAGCGCTGAGATGCAATACCTGCACCAGCGTCGCCAAAGTCTGGGCGGCTATTTGCCACGGCGCGTGACCACCTGTGCGGCTGTACCCGTTCCCGAACTTGCCAGCTACGCCAGCTTTGCCACCCAAGCGGGCGGCAAAGAAATGAGCACCACCATGGCCTTTGTGCGTTTGCTCGGTGCCCTGCTCAAAGACCCGCAACTGGGCCCGCGCGTGGTGCCCATCGTGGCCGACGAGGCCCGCACCTTTGGCATGGCCAATTTGTTCAAACAGGTGGGCATTTATTCCAGCGTGGGCCAAAAATATGCGCCCGAGGACATAGGTTCGGTGCTCAGCTACCGCGAAGCCATGGATGGGCAAATTTTAGAAGAGGGCATCTCCGAAGCCGGCGCAATGGCCAGTTGGACGGCCGCAGCCACCAGCTACAGCGTGCATGGTTTGGCCATGTTGCCTTTCTACATCTATTACTCGATGTTTGGTTTTCAGCGGGTGGGCGATCAAATTTGGGCGGCGGCTGACCAGCGTGTCAGGGGTTTTTTGTTGGGGGCAACATCGGGGCGCACCACCTTGGGTGGCGAGGGCTTGCAACACCAAGACGGCTCCAGCCATGTGGTGGCCGCGACCATCCCCAACTGCAAAGCCTGGGACCCGGCCTTTGCCGGCGAACTCGCCGTGATCATCGACCAGGGCATGCGTGAAATGCTCATCGAGCAGCAAGATGTTTTCTACTACATCACCTTGATGAACGAAAACCAGGCCCAGCCCGATTTGCCCGCGGGCGTGGAAGCCGATTTGCTGCGGGGTTGTTACCGATTTGCCAGTGGGTTGCCACAGCCGACCGTGACAAACAGCAACGTGGCGGGGGGCCAAGCGGCGGCGCGCCGGGTCAGCTTGCTGGGTTCGGGTGCAATCTTGTCCGAAGTCATCAAGGCCGCTGAACTGTTGCTGGCCCAAGGCGTGGGGGTCGATGTGTTCAGCGTCACCAGTTGGAGCGAATTGGCCCGCCAAGGGCAGGCCTGCGAAGCCGCTGGGTTGGCGGGCGAGGCCCGGGTGGACACGCCTTTCATCACCCAGCAACTGGCATTGGGTGGAGGCCCCATCATCGCCGCCACCGATTATGTGCGGGCCGTGCCCGAGAGCATCCGTGCCTTTGTGCCTGCGGGTCGCAGCTACACCACCTTGGGCACCGATGGCTTTGGCCGCAGTGACACGCGCAGCCAATTGCGCCAGTTTTTCAAGGTCGATGCGGCCAGCATTGCGGCCACGGCGCTGCGTCGCCTGGGCTGATCCAGCCGTCACGGGTTGGCCCACGCGCGCGCAACAGCATCACCGCCATGTCTGGGCGGTCGACCAAGGCCTTGGGCATGGGGTTTGGGTGGTTGCGCCATCGGGATGCATTGCAAGACCTTGGGAGGTCCACGATAAATCCCATAAACTCCTGCACCATGGATTCCACCAACGCCCAATTGCGCCGCATCTTGCAAAGCTGCCGCACCATTGCGGTGGTGGGCTTGTCAGCGGATTGGAACCGTCCCAGTTATTTCGCCGCCAAATACATGCAAACCGCGGGCTATACCGTGGTGCCGGTCAACCCTCGCTACACCGAAGTGTTGGGCCAGCGCTGCTACCCCGACTTGGCCGCGATCGACTTCCCCGTTGACATGGTGGACGTGTTTCGCCGCACCGAGGATGTGCTGCCGATTGCCGAGCAGGCCTTGGCCATGGGCGCGCGCTGTTTGTGGCAACAACTGGGGGTGGCCAATGCCCAAGCCGATGCCCTGTGGCAGCAAGCCGGGCGGGATTCGGTGATGAACCGTTGCGTGAAAATTGAGCATGCGCGCTTGTTTGGTGGACTGCATTGGGCCGGTGTGAACACCCAAGTCATTTCGGCCCAACGCCCGCACTGAACCCCATGGCCGAGCACCGCTTCCAACCTGAGACCCTGGCCATCCATGCCGGACAAATTCCCGATGCCGCCACCGGTGCACGCGCCTTGCCCATCTACCAAACCACCAGTTTTGTGTTTGACAGCGCCGAACATGCGGCGGCCTTGTTCAACTTGCAAACCTTTGGCAATGTGTACAGCCGCTTGTCCAATCCCACTGTAGCGGCCTTGGAGGAGCGGGTGGCGGCCTTGGAGGGTGGGCGCGCCGGCCTGGCCTCGGCCAGCGGCATGGCGGCCGAAACCATGGCGTTGACCACCTTGCTGCAGGCCGGTGACCATGTGGTGGCCGCTGCCGCTTTGTACGGTGGCACGGTCAGCCTGCTGGCGGTGAACCTGCGCAAGTTCGGCATTGACTGCAGCTTTGTCGACGCCAGCGATGTGTCGGCTCTGGCCGCTGCCATGCAGCCCAACACCCGCGCGGTGTTTGCCGAGTCGCTGGGCAACCCGAGTTTGCAAGTGCTCGACATCGCCGCGGTGGCCGAGGTGGCCCATGCCCATGGCGTGCCGCTGATGGTGGACAACACCGTGGCCTCACCGTATTTGTGCAACCCCATCGATTGGGGGGCTGACGTGGTGATCCATTCGGCCACCAAGTACTTGGGTGGTCACGGCACCACCTTGGCCGGTGTGATCGTCGAATCGGGCCGTTTCCCCTGGGACAACGGCAAGTTTCCCGGCATGACTGAGCCGTCGGTGGGCTACCACGGGGTGAAGTTTTGGGAGACCTTTGGCGACTTTGCCTTCACCATGCGCGCGCGCATGGAAAACCTGCGCGTGTTTGGGGCCAGCTTGGCCCCCACCAGCGCATGGCAAATATTGCAAGGCATCGAAACCCTGCCCCTGCGCATGGAGCGCCACTGCCGCAATGCGTTGGCGCTGGCGCGTCACTTGCAAAACCACCCCAAGGTGAGTTGGGTGCACTACCCGGGCCTGTCCGATCACCCGCAACACGCCTTGTTGCAAAAACAAATGCGCGTGGTCGATGGCATTGCAGGTGCCTCGGGTTTGCTGGTGTTTGGGGTCAAGGGTGGTTTGCCCGCGGGAGTGCGTTTCATTGAGTCGGCCCGCTTCATGAGCCACTTGGCCAATATTGGCGACACCCGCACCCTGATCATCCACCCCGCCTCCACCACCCACCGCCAACTCGATGAGGCCCAGCAACTCAAAGCCGGTGTGCTCCCCGACATGGTGCGCGTGTCGGTGGGTTTGGAGCACATTGACGATATTTTGTGGGATGTTGATCAAGCCCTTGACCAGGTTTGAAGCCTTCTCGCACCCAGCTTTTTTGCAGGAGACCCGCATGCCATCCATTTACGAACAACATCTCGATCAAAACCCCGCCAACCATGTGCCGCTGTCACCGGTGAGCTTTGTCGAGCGCAGTGCCGAGGTGTTTGCCGATTTGCCCGCCGTCATCCATGGCCGTCGCCGCTATAACTGGGCCCAATTGCGCGATCGCTCAGCCCGCTTGGCAGCGGCTTTGCAAAGCCTGGGCGTGGGGCGCGGCAGCACGGTCAGTGTGATGTTGCACAACACGCCCGAGATGATTGAGGCGCATTACGCATTGCCCGCGCTCAATGCCGTGCTCAACGCCTTGAACACGCGGCTCGACGCCGAGTTGCTTGCATGGCAGATGAACCACTGCGAGGCCAGTGTGCTGATCACCGATACCGAATTTGCACCCACCATGGGCGTGGCCCTGAAGGCCTTGCGCGAGGTGCATGGGCGCAACGTGATCGTGATTGATGTGAGCGACTCTGAGCACTCCGGGGAGGGTGCGCTGTTGGGCGATTGGGGTTATGAGGATTTGTTGGCCAAGCACCCGCCGCTGGCGCACCTGCAAGGCCCCGCCGATGAGTGGGATGCGATCGCCGTGTCCTACACATCGGGCACCACCGGCGACCCCAAGGGCGTGGTGACCCATCACCGGGGCGCTTATTTGAACGCGGTGTGCAATGCCGCCACCTGGACCATGCCGCACTTTCCGCGCTATTTGTGGACGCTGCCCATGTTCCATTGCAATGGCTGGTGCTTTCCCTGGACGGTGGCCATGCTTGGCGGCACCCATGTCTGCCTTCGCAAAGTCGAGGCCGGTGCGATTTTGCAAGCCATGCGCGAGCATGCGGTGAACCATTACTGCGCGGCCCCCATCGTGCACAACTTGATCATCCAAGCCGACCCGGCCTTGCGCGAAGGGGTTCCGCCCGGTGTGCGTGGCATGGTCGCTGGCGCTGCGCCGCCGGCGGCCATGATCGAGGGCATGGCCCAAATTGGTTTTGACATCACCCATGTGTATGGCTTGACCGAGGTTTATGGGCCGGCCGCCGGTGCGGTCAAGCGCGACCACTGGGCCCATGCCGATCTGTCTGAGCAAGCCCGCCTCAATGGCCGCCAAGGGGTGCGCTACGAACTGCAAGAGGGCATGACGGTGATGGATCCCGAACGCATGCAAGAGGTGCCCGCCGATGGTCAGACCATGGGCGAGATCATGTTTCGTGGCAACATCGTCATGAAGGGCTATCTGAAAAACCCCAGCGCCACCCAAAAAGCGTTTGCGGGCGGGTGGTTCCACACCGGTGACCTGGCGGTGATCGAAAGCGACCGCTATGTGAAGATCCGCGACCGCAGCAAAGACATCATCATCTCGGGCGGCGAGAACATCAGTTCATTGGAGGTGGAGGATGCCTTGTACCGCCACCCTGCCGTGATGGCCTGTGCGGTGGTGGCCAAGCCCGATCCCAAATGGGGCGAGACGCCTTTGGCCTTTGTCGAACTGAAAGCGGGCCACCAGATCAAGGCCGAAGACCTTGTGGCGCATTGCCGTGGTTTATTGGCCGGCTATAAAGTGCCGCGCGAGGTGCGCTTTGAGCCCATTCCCAAAACCTCTACGGGAAAGATTCAAAAATTTGTCTTGCGCGAGCGCGCCAAATCCACCCAGGCCCTGGCCTGAACCGACTTGGGTTAAATTGCCCGACCACACCCAATGCCCAACAGAAGGAAGCCCATGTCATTGCCCGTCACCCACCACAGCGAACAGTTTGCCACCATTGGTCAATTGATGCCCGAAGACATGGCCGCTGTGGCCGCCATGGGGTTTCAAAGTGTGATCAACAACCGCCCCGATGGCGAGGGCGGCCCGGATCAACCCACCAGCGACCAAATGGCCCAGGCAGCCCAAGCCGCTGGACTGACTTACGCTTTCCTGCCCGTCATTGCAGGCATGATCACCCCGGAGCAAGCGCGCGCTTTTGCCCAGTGGTTGGGCCAGCAAAGCGGACCGGTGCTGGCCTTTTGCCGCTCGGGTGCGCGCTCGACCCAATTGCGCGAGATGGCCCGAGCCTACGAATGATTTGGGGTGCCAATCAACCGGGTCTGCAAGCTTGATGTCCGGGTTGCGCTGGCCCAGTTGGTGGCGCGCTGATCAGCGCCGGCATTGGGCGGGCGATGCCGTGGCCGGTGCGGTGGTCACGGTGTTGGTGATTCCACAAAGCCTGGCTTACGCCATGCTCGCGGGTTTACCGCCCACCATGGGTTTGTATGCCAGTGTGTGGCCGGTGTTGGCGTATGCCTTCTTGGGCAGCAGCCAGGTGTTGGCCGTGGGCCCGGTGGCGGTCACCTCTTTGATGACGGCCAGCGCCTTGTTGCCCATGGCCGTGGCAGGCTCGCCCGAATATGTGGCCCTGGCCATGGGCTTGGCCTTGCTATCGGGTTTGATGCTCGCCCTGGCCGGTGTGTTGCGCTTGGGGTTCCTGGCTTACTTTTTGAGTCAACCGGTGATCAGCGGTTTTGTCACTGGTGCGGCCATATTGATTGCCGTTGGTCAATTGCCAGGCATGCTGGGGCTGACCATCGCTGGGCGGGGTGTGGCCAATACCTTGGCAGGCGTGTGGATGCAATGGGAGCAGGTGCACCGGCCCACGGCGGCGCTGGGATTGGGAGCCTTGGCCATCTTGTGGTGGGCCCGCACCTATTTGGCCCAAGCTTGGAAGCGCTTAACGGGTTTGCCGACTGCGGGCCTGTGGCTGGCCCGCATGGCCCCTTTGGCCGTGGTGTTGGCGGCCACGCTCATCGTGGCGCAAACCGGTGGTGCGACGGGGCTGGGTGTGGCCGTGGTGGGGCCGATCGAGCCGGGCCTGCCCGCTTGGCAGTTGGTGCACCTCGATGGCGCGCAATGGCTGGCTTTGTGTGTGCCCGCTTTGTTGATAGCCTTGATCGGTTTTGTGGAAAGCGTTTCGCTGGCCCAGGCCTACGCCGTTGAGCGGCAACAACGCTTGGCGCCAGACCGCGAGTTGCTTGGCCTGGGTGTGGCCAATTTGCTCAGCGGCTTGAGCGGTGGCTACAGCGTGGCTGGGGGCTTTTCACGCACCGTCATCAATGCCTCTGCCGGGGCCCAAACGCCCATGGCCAGCGTGGTCGCGGCGCTGCTCATGGCCTTGGTGATGCTGGGCTTTTCACAGGCTTTTGAGGTGTTGCCGATGGCGGTTTTGTCGGCTTCCATTTTCGTCTCGGTGTTGAGCTTGGTGGACGTGCAAACCCTGCGCCAGGCATGGCGTTACGACCGGGCCGATGCCTGGAGTTGGTTGGCCACATTTGCCGGTGTGCTGGTGGCCGGTGTGGAATTGGGCATTGGCATGGGGGTGGTGTTGTCGCTGGCCGTGCTGGTGTGGCGCAGCAGTCGGCCCCACATGGCCGTGGTGGGGCGCATCGAAGGCACCGAACACTTTCGCAACATCGATCGCCACCGGGTGCACACCTTGCCAGGCCTGATCGCTTTGCGGGTCGACGAGAGTTTGTTTTTTGCCAATGCCGCCGCTTTGGAGGAAAAGGTATTTCTGTTGTTGGCCCAGCACCGTGACACACGTGCTTTGCTGTTGATTTTGTCGGCGGTCAACCGCATTGACACCACTGCTTTGATGATGCTCGAAGGCTTGGAGCGCAGTTTGACCCTCAGGGGCGTGCAATTGGGTTTGGCCGAGGTCAAGGGGCCGGTGATGGACCGCTTGGGGCAAACCGATTTCGGGCAGCGTTTGGCCAGCCGCATTTACCTCAGCACCAACGAGGCCTTCAACGCCCACCGTTGAAGTCGGCCAAGGCATGTGCCATGCGGCTGACAAAACCCGGAAAGTGGGCCGGATTGATCCAACGCACCACTACCACCGCTTGGTGGGCGGGCTCGATCCAAACGTAGTTGCCCCCAGCGCCAAACATGAACTGGCTGGCCTCGCTTGCCCCCGGAAAGGCTTCGCCTTTGGGGTTGAGCCAATTGAGCCACCCATAAAACGGGGCCAAGGGCTGGGGTTGACGCATGCGCGCCAGCCAGCCCCGGGAGATCAGGGACTGCCTTTGGCCATGGATGGACCATTCACCTTGGTTGAGCATCAACTGGGCAATGCGTGCCTGGTCGCTGCACCGAATGCACACTCCGCCACCCCAATGGCTGCCCCCTGGCACCGAGACCACCCGGGCTGCCGCCTGGCCCGCACGGGCGGGCAAGTCCACCCATGATGGTTCGTAGCCCTCCCAGCGAAAACCTTGTCCGCCGCCAATGGGGTGAAGAATGTTTTGTTCAAACACCTGCGGCAAGGCTTGGCCAAACAAGTGCAGCAGGGCCAGCGACAACTGGTTGATGCGCACATCGTTGTACTCCCAGTAGGTGCCGGGCGGCTGCAAAGGGCGGGCATCGCCTTTTTGGCCCTGCACGGGCTTGGGGTCGAGCACCAGTTTGCGGTAGCGATCGACCTGATCGGGGATGCCAAAGCAGCTGCCTTCCCACTCGCTGGTTTGGCCCAGCAAATGCGACCAGGTGACCAAGCGGTTGTGGGGGCTGTCAAAGCCAATGCCGGGCAAGCGCTGCACCACGGGCTCATCGGGGTCGGGCAACAGGCCGCGATCATGGGCCACACCCGCGAGCAGTGCCAAATAGGTTTTGGCCACACTGAAGGTTTGGTCGGCGCGCTCGGGCTCGCCCCAAGACTGGCGCACTTCACCGCCGACCCACACTTGGCCCGACACCGGCCCGCGCGGGTGCACCGGACCGTGCAAGCGGTTCCAAGGCGCAGGGTCGTCGTGGTGCACGCCATAGCGCAGGGGTTCTGCATGGGGGTCGCGGGTCCAATCCACCTCATGCGCTTGGGCATGGGCGATGGCTTGATCAAAGACAGTCATGGTGGCAATCGAAGGGGGTGATGGATGATTTTGTCATGTGCACGACAAGGCCTTCACAGACCCCTGTGTCACAATTGATCACATTCGATCACGCAGAGATACACAAATGAAAATTTGGTCATGGGCCTTGGTGTTCACCTTGGCAGGGGGGGTGGGGATGTCGCAGGCGCAAAGCCCCAACAGCGCCGACAAAAAACGTTTTTTTGAGTTGTCTTACGGTTACTCGCCCGCCGGTGATGTGACCACCGGGCCATTCTCAGTGCCCGCTTACAACCTGTCGAATTTGACCGCCAATGCCCAGTATGGGGTCAGCCAAACCTATGCGCTCAATTACGGCTGGCGCCAGCCCTATGGCTGGCCGGTCGATGTCTCGCTGTGGATCAGTCAAATGCAAACACCATTCAATGGCGTGACCATAGCGAGCTTGGGCCAAAGCCGGCCGCTGTCCAAGCGCACCCTGGCCAACACCTACGCGCTGGCGCTGGAACGCGATGTGTGGCGCAACACCGATTGGGTGTTGCAAGCCGGTGGCATGCTCGGTCAAATGGATTTGATCGATGCAGACAGCAAAGGCACCACCTGGGGCTTGTCGGTGGGGGCGCGTTACCAACCCCAGACCCCTTGGTTCGCCAGCGCCAAGCTGCGATATGCAACGGTGCCCGAGTCCAAAATCAATGACTACGCCGCTGCACTTGGCATCCTTGAGGTGCCGCGCACCCATATGCCCAGCTTGCACCTGGGTTGGGGCTGGTCTTACTGAGGTTTGTTCCCGGCAGGCGACACCGTCGATCGCATGGCCCAGGCCCAGTCGCGGCAGGATTGAACAGCCTTGCCTGCCCATTGCACCCAAAATAGCCCAACCGATCGCCTCTGTCAGGTGGCAGAATGTTCCTCACAGTGAGGATTTGAACCTGGATGGAGATCAAGATGATTAACCCGTTGCGCGTGGTCACTGCGGATGTCATGCCAGCAGAGAGCCCAGCAGTCGCTGTGGCGGTGGTGGGTGGCGGCGCTTGTGGACAAGTGTGCGCGATTTACTTGCGCCAACTTGGCGTCGATGTGGTGGTGCTTGAGCGCGATGCACAGCCCTGCGGCTCGACCGCATTGTCCTCAGGCTTCATTCCAGCCGCGGCCACCCAGGTACAGCGCGCGCAAGGTATTGAAGACTCTGTCGCCCAGTTCGAAAAAGACATCCAAAACAAAGCCCATGGACAAGCCGCGCCCCATTTGGTCCATGCCTATGCCGTGGCCGTGGCCCAAGCCATCGATGGGTTGGTCGACCTGGGTTTGCGCTTGGAGGTCTTGCGTGGTTTCCGGTATCCAGGGCATTCGGCTTTGCGCATGCATGCCACGCCAGAACGTTCAGGTTCGGCCCTGATGGCCCAGTTGCAAAATTTGTCTGCGCGCCATGGGGTGGATGTGCTGACCCAGGCCTTGGTGCGCGAATTGTGGATGGACCGCCAAGGTCGCGTCATTGGCGTAGGCTATGAGCGACCCGATGGCCAGATCGAGCACCTGGCTTGCCAAGCCTTGGTGCTGGCTTGCAATGGCTACGGCGGCAATCCGCAGATGCTGCGCCAATGGTTGCCCGAAATGGCCGATGCCGTGTTTGCCGGTCACACGGGTAACGATGGCAGTGCCATTGCTTGGGGCCAGCAAATTGGGGCCCGTTTGGCCGATATGGGGGCTTACCAGGGACATGGCTCTTGGGCGATGCCGCAAGGGGCATTGATCACCTGGGGATTGATGATGGAGGGCGGCATCCAAGTCAACCAATGGGGCGATCGGTTTCACGATGAAACCCAAGGGTATTCGGAGGCGGCCACCCATGTGCTGGCCCAGCCCGGCGGCATGGCTTGGAATCTGTTTGACGATCCTGTTTTGCGCTTTGCCCAAGACTTTCCCGATTTTCGCGATGCCCAAGCCGCCGGTGCAGTGCGCAGCAGTAGCGAGTTGGCGCAGTTGGCGCAATGGGTGGGTTGTGATGTGCAACGCCTGCAAGCCACTTTGAGCGCCATGGTCCCGGGTCAAACCGATGCCTTGGGCCGGCGCATTGATCGGGTGTTGCAAGCGCCTTATCACCTGATCAAGGTGACTGGGGCACTGTTTCACACCCAGGGGGGCTTGGACATCAATGAGCGATGCCAGGTATTGTCAGAACAAGGCCAGCCTTGGCCGAACTTATTCGCTGGTGGGGGCGCAGCCAGAGGGGTTTCGGGCAATGCGGTGTGGGGCTATTTGTCGGGCAACGGATTGCTCAGTGCCTTTGCCAGTGGTTGGATTTGCGCTAACCAAGCAGCGGCCTTGGTGCGTTGAATCAGTGCTGGCTGGCGCGCAGCAAAGTCATCACCTCACTGGTGGTTTGCACATCGCCAAAATTGAGCAAAAACGAATCCAAACTGGCGACATGTTCTTGCGGGGTGAAGGCTGAACAGGCGTCCGAGATCATCACGGTTTTGTAGTTGAGCATCATGGCATCGCGGGCGGTGGACTCGCAGCACACATTGGTGGCCGTTCCGGCGATGAGCAAAGTATCGATGCCCTCTTTTTGCAAGCGTTCATGCAAGTCACTGGACCCTTGGATGAAGGCGCTATAGCGGGTTTTACGCACCTGCCAATCGTTGGGCTGGGCATGCAGGTCGGCATACAAAGCGTGGCCTTCGTGACCGGCGGCCATGGTTTCGCTGCGCAGTTTGAGGCCGGCGGGGGAGGATAAGTACTCGTGGAAGTGGGACCAACTGTGCAAGGACTCCTCGGTGAAGGTGTTGAGGATCCACACCACGGTGCCGCCTTTGTGGCGCAGGGCCTCGGCCAAGCGGTTGATCGCGTCACAGGTGGCCGCCGCCGCTGGCACCCAGGCATGTCCAGCCCCTTCTTTGACAAAGGCATTTTGCATATCCACCACCACCAGGGCCGTGCGCTGGGGTGCCATGTGGGTGAATGCATGCAGTTGGCCGCGCCGCGCCACCACGCGCGCTTGCAATTGGGCTGAAGGGATGTAGTCGCTCATGGGGTCACTCCTGGCAAAGCAAAGCTCACAAAAAACCCCGCGGGCGCGGGGTGGTGTATCAGCGCTTGTTCAGGGCCAGCACTTCGCGGCGTTCAGCGCCGGTGAACAACTGGCGCGGTCGGCCAATTTTGTATTCAGGGTCACCAATCATTTCGTTGAGTTGGGCAATCCAACCCACGGTGCGGGCCAGGGCAAAAATACCCGTGAACAAATTCACAGGAATGCCAATCGCGCGCTGCACGATGCCCGAGTAAAAGTCCACATTGGGATAGAGCTTGCGCGACACAAAGTAATCGTCTTCCAGGGCGATTTTTTCCAAGGCCTTGGCCAATTTGAACAAGGGGTCATTTTCCAGGCCCAGTTCCAGCAGCACTTCGTTGCAAGTCTCTTGCATGAGTTTGGCACGGGGGTCGTAGTTTTTGTAGACACGGTGACCGAAACCCATCAGCTTGACGTTGGAGTTTTTGTCTTTGACCTGGCTCATGAATTCACCGACCTTGGCCACGCCCCCCATTTTTTGGATGTCCTCCAGCATGTTCAGGCAGGCTTCGTTGGCACCACCATGGGCGGGTCCCCACAGGCAAGCCACGCCGGCGGCAATGGCGGCAAAGGGGTTGGTGCCAGAAGAACCGCACAAACGCACGGTGGAGGTGGAGGCGTTTTGTTCGTGGTCGGCATGCAAGATAAAGATACGGTCTAGGGCGCGCTCAAGCACTGGGTTGACCTTGTATTCTTCACAGGGATTGCCAAACATCATGCGCAAAAAGTTGCCGGCGTAATTCAGGTCATTTTTGGGGTACATGAAGGGTTGGCCAATGCTGTATTTGAAAGCCATGGCCACCAAGGTGGGCAGTTTGGCGATCAAGCGGATGGCGGCAATTTCGCGGTGTGCGGCATTGTTGATATCGGTGCTGTCGTGGTAGAAGGCAGACAAGCCACCAATCAAACCAGTGAGCACGGCCATGGGATGCGCGTCACGGCGAAAGCCCCGCAGGAAAAACTGCATTTGTTCGTGCACCATGGTGTGGTTGGTGACCAAGGAGGTGAATTCGATTTTCTTTTGGGCGTTGGGCAATTCACCATACAACAACAGGTGGCAGGTTTCCAAAAAGTCACACTGGGTTGCCAACTGTTCAATCGGGTGTCCGCGGTAGAGCAACTCGCCTTTGTCGCCATCGATGTAGGTGATGGCAGATTGGCAAGAAGCGGTGGATAAAAAGCCAGGGTCATAGGTGAACATGCCCGTTTGGCCATAGAGCTTGCGGATGTCGATCACATCGGGGCCGATGCTGCCCTTGTAAACAGGCATTTCAATGCCGGGCTGACCGTTGCTGAAAGACAGGGTGGCTTTGTAGTCCGCGATTTTCATGGTGTTAGTCCTGAACAGGGATGGAAACGGAAGGGGTTGGTGGAGAAACAGTGCGCAACAGTTCGAGCACCGCGATGAAACTGGCCGAGGCGCCATCTGGCACGGGCGTGCGATGGAGCAGCAAATCGAGCAAATCGTTGTCCGATAAGTCCATCAACTCGGTCAAGCCTTGGGCTTGAAATTCGGTCATGGTATCGGCATGGCGCTGGAAGAAACGCGCAATAAACAAGTCGTTTTCCAACAAACCACGGCGGCAACGCCAACGCAGTTTGCTCAATGCCCTTTCACCGATCCATTGTGGCGGGTGGCTGGGGGCCTGGGCAACGGCATTCATGCGCGGTCGCTCAGACAGTGCGGCGAACCATCAGTTCTTTGATCTTGCCAATGGCCTTGGTCGGGTTCAAGCCCTTGGGGCAAACATCAACGCAATTCATGATGGTGTGGCAGCGGAACAAACGGTAAGGGTCTTCCAAATTGTCCAATCGCTCGGCGGTGGCGTGGTCACGGCTGTCTGCGATGAAGCGATAGGCTTGCAACAAACCAGCGGGACCAACAAATTTGTCAGGATTCCACCAAAACGAGGGACAACTGGTCGAACAACTGGCGCACAAAATGCATTCGTACAGGCCATTGAGTTCGTCGCGCTCTTCGGGTGACTGCAAGCGCTCTTTTTCCGGCGGCATGGTTTCGTTGACCAGGTAGGGCTTGATCGAGTGGTATTGCTTGAAGAACTGGGTCATGTCCACGATCAGGTCGCGGATGACAGGCAGGCCCGGCAGCGGTTTGAGCACAATTTCGCCAGGCAGACTGAGCATATTGGTCAGGCAAGCCAAGCCGTTCTTGCCGTTGATGTTCATGGCATCCGAACCGCAGACACCTTCACGGCAAGAGCGGCGGAACGACAGCGACGGGTCTTGGGCTTTGATTTTCATCAGCGCATCAAGCAACATGCGCTCATGGCCGTCCAGTTCAATTTCGATGGTTTGGATGTAGGGCTTGGCATCGCGCTCAGGGTCGTAGCGGTAAATCTTGAAGGTGCGTTTCATGGTGTCTTTTCTGTCAGTGAAGTGAAACCGATGGCATGGGCAAGGCTGGGCTCAGAAGGTGCGCACTTTGGGCGGCACACTCTCAACGCTCAATGGGGTGAGCTTGACTGGTTTGTAGGTCAGGCTGTTGGTGGCGCTGTGCCATAAGCTGTGTTTGAGCCAGTCGGTGTCATTGCGACCAGCGGCATGCTCGGGGGTGTCGCCATAGTCATTCACGGTATGGGCACCGCGACTTTCATGGCGAGCAGCGGCCGACTCCATGGTGGATTGGGCGCACTCGATGAGGTTTTCCACTTCCAAGGCCTCGATGCGAGCGGTATTGAATACCTTGGATGTGTCTTTGAGGCCAATTTGTTGGACACGTTCACGCAAGGCGGCAATTTTTTGGGTCCCTTCGTCCATGCTGGCTTGGGTTCGGAAAACTCCAGCGTGCAATTGCATGCAGGCGCGAATGTCGTTGGCGACATTTTGGGCGTATTCGCCAGTTTGGTTGCCATCGAGCCGGGCCAAACGCGACAGCGACAAATCGGCCGCATCGGCAGGCAAGGGCTTGTGGTTTTTGTTTTTCTGATGGAACTCCACGATGTGGTTGCCCGCTGCGCGGCCAAACACCAAGAGGTCCAGCAAGGAGTTGGTGCCCAAGCGGTTGGCGCCGTGCACCGACACGCACGAGCATTCGCCCACGGCGTACAAACCATTGACCACCGCGTTGTGGTCGCTCGCGGTTTGGGTGACCACCTGGCCGTGTATGTTGGTCGGGATGCCACCCATTTGGTAATGGATGGTGGGCACTACGGGGATGGGTTCCTTGGTGATGTTCACGTTGGCAAAGTTGTGGCCAATCTCGTACACCGAGGGCAGGCGCTTCATGATGGTCTCGGCACCGAGGTGGTCGAGTTTCAGGTGCACATAGTCTTTGTTGGGCCCGCAGCCACGGCCTTCCTTGATCTCTTGGTCCATGCAACGGGATACGAAGTCACGCGGCGCCAAGTCTTTCAAGGTGGGCGCGTAGCGCTCCATGAAACGCTCGCCCAAACTGTTGAGCAAAATCGCGCCCTCGCCCCGGCAACCTTCGGTCAGCAACACGCCCGCACCGGCCACGCCGGTGGGGTGGAACTGCCAAAACTCCATGTCTTCCAAGGGAATGCCGGCACGTGCGGCCATGCCCATGCCGTCGCCGGTGTTGATGAAAGCATTCGTAGAAGCGGCAAAGATGCGGCCTGCGCCACCGGTGGCCAACAACACGGTTTTGGCCTCCAAAATATGCATTTCGCCGGTTTCCATCTCCAATGCAGTAACACCCACCACATCGCCTTCGGCATCGCGGATCAGGTCCAGCGCCATCCATTCAACAAAAAAAGTTGTGTTGGCTTGCACGTTTTGCTGGTAGAGCGTGTGCAGCATGGCGTGGCCGGTGCGGTCGGCAGCGGCACAAGCGCGTTGCACCGGTTTTTCTCCGTAGTTGGCGGTATGGCCGCCAAAAGGTCGTTGGTAAATCGTGCCGTCGGGGTTGCGGTCAAAAGGCATGCCCATGTGCTCGAGTTCGTACACCACCTTGGGTGCTTCGCGGCACATGTATTCAATCGCGTCTTGATCGCCCAGCCAATCAGAGCCTTTGATGGTGTCGTAGAAGTGATAGTGCCAGTTGTCTTCAGACATATTGCCCAAGGACGCACCAATACCGCCTTGTGCGGCCACCGTGTGAGAGCGGGTAGGAAACACTTTGGAGAGCACCGCCACGTTCAGGCCAGCCCGCGCCAATTGCAGCGAGGCACGCATGCCTGAGCCACCGGCACCCACAATGACCACATCGAACCTGCGACGGGCGATGGAACTTGAACTAGACATGGGTCAAAGCCTCCAGAGAACTTGAATCGCCCAACCGGTGCAAGACACCAGCCAGACCAAGGTGAAAATTTGCAGGCTCAGGCGCACCGCCACCGGCTTGATGTAATCCATCCAGATATCGCGCACGCCCACCCATACGTGGTAGGCCATGGCCACAATGATCGTGAAGGTCAGCGCTTTCATCCATTGGCTGCTGAAAATGCCAGCCCATTTGTCGTACCCGATGGGCCCACTGCCCATTACCACTTGCAGAAGAACCAGCAAAGTGAACAAGGCCATCAAGGCTGCAGTAATGCGTTGGGCCAGCCAGTCGCGCAACCCGTAATGGGCACCCACCACCACACGTTTAGAACCGTAATTGACTGTCATCTTGGTTTTCCTCGGATTCAATACAGGCCAAACAACTTGGCACCCAATAGCAGCGTCAATGCGATCGAGGTACTGAGTGTGGCGATGGCCGATGAGCGGCCAAATTCTTTGGTGACAGCGTGATGCGCATCCATATAAATGTGTCGAACGCCAGCGATCAAGTGGTGCAAATAGGCCCAGATCAAGGCCAGTGCGATCAATTTGAGGAACCAGCCGGGCGCGAAACCCAATCCGACATTGAAGGCGTACTTGAACTTGGCAAACGAAATTTCAGAGGAAACCGATTGGTCAAACATCCAAATGATGAACGGCAACAACAGAAACATCAAGGCGCCGCTGATGCGGTGCAAGATAGACACCCATCCCGCCGGCGGCAGTCGGTAGGTGGGCAAATCGCTGAGCGCATTGATGTTGCGAAACTCTGGCCGCTTTGGGGCTGTCTCGGTCATGGGAAGCAATCCTGGTTAAAAAAGGTGGTTGTCAAAACGTATTTTTGAATCGCTAAATTCTATTTGACGACAAAGTGATGTCAAAAAGATGGCATGTCAAGTTCAGAACAATTGATTTCGGTAGTGGTGCAGGTCGGTCCGGTACAGCCCGCGACGCAACTCCATGGGCAGGTCGTTGTAAGTAAAAGCCACTCGCTCAACGCTGAGCAATGGGGTGGTTGCGCTCACCTGCAGGCATTGTGCCTGTTGTTCGTCTGGCAAAACGGCTTTGATCTTTTCGTCAGCGCGCACCATGCTGATGCCAAACTCGGCTTCGAACAAGGCATACATGGGGCCTTGCGAGGTCGCCAGCCGCTCAGCACTGAGGCCCCTGAAGCGGTCGCCGGGCAACCACAGGTCTTCCAAAATGGTCGGCACGCCTTGAAAGCCCAAGATGCGGCGCACCTGAATCACGGCTTCCCCGGTGCGCAAGGCCAATGCACGCGCCACATCGGCGCTGGCGCGCGCTCGTTTGCATGACAAGATGCTACGCTGGGCCGATCCTTGATTTTGCAGATTGCCATGATCGGGTTGCAACTTGAGAAACCTGAATTGAAGCCTTTCTTCTGCATGGGTTGCCACAAAAGTTCCCTTGCCTTGGCGGCGGACCAACAGGTTTTCGGTGGCCAATTCATCGATGGCTTTGCGCACCGTGCCTTGGCTGACTTTGAAGCGCGCGGCCAGGTCCATTTCGCTGGGAATGGCCTCACCCGGCTTCCACTCACCGCCTTGCAGACTTTGAAGAATCAATCCCTTGATCTGTTGATACAGCGGGCTGAAAGCGGGCGCTTGGCCGGGAGAGATCAGCAAGCCCGGAATTTCGCTGGCAAAAGCGGTGGGAGGTGTTTGGGTGGCATTGGTCATGGGATGGTTTGGATCTGGGTGTCAAACCTCTGTCATGGCTTCATCTTATCTTATATAAGACATAAGATAAATCGTTGCCTTATTCCTTTGCAGGTACACTCTTTTTTCATTTATTTCAATCACCATCTGGAGCCACCACCATGAGCAAAAAGCCCGTACGCGTCGCCGTCACCGGGGCCGCAGGCCAAATCGGTTACGCCTTGTTGTTTCGCATTGCCGCCGGAGAGATGCTGGGCAAAGACCAACCGGTCATCTTGCAATTGCTGGAAATTCCGGATGAAAAGGCCCAAAAAGCGCTCAAAGGCGTGATGATGGAATTGGACGACTGCGCTTTTCCATTGTTGGCCGGCATGGAGGCCCACAGCGATGCCCATACCGCCTTCAAAGACACCGATTACGCCTTGCTGGTGGGGGCACGTCCGCGCGGACCGGGCATGGAGAGGGCCGATTTGTTGGCCGCCAATGCCCAAATTTTCACCGCCCAGGGCAAAGCTTTGGATGCGGTGGCTTCGCGCCACGTCAAGGTGTTGGTGGTGGGCAATCCGGCCAACACCAACGCCTACATTGCCATGAAGAGCGCACCGAGCCTGCCCTCCAAGAACTTCACCGCCATGTTGCGCTTGGACCACAACCGCGCTCTGAGCCAAATCGCCGCCAAAACCGGCAAACCTGTGGCTGATATCCAAAAGCTCGCAGTCTGGGGCAACCATTCGCCGACCATGTATGCCGATTACCGCTTCGCCACCATCGACGGACAGTCCGTGAAAGACATGATCAACGATCAGGAATGGAACGCCAATGTGTTTTTGCCCACGGTGGGAAAGCGCGGCGCTGCCATCATTGAAGCGCGTGGCCTGTCCTCTGCGGCTTCGGCGGCCAATGCGGCGATTGATCACATGCGCGACTGGGCTTTGGGCACCCATGGTCAATGGGTCACCATGGGCATTGCCTCCCATGGCTGGTATGGCATTCCCAAAGATGTGATATTTGGCTTTCCTGTTACCTGCGAAGGGGGTGAATACAAAGTGGTCGAAGGCTTGCCCATCGACGTGTTCAGCCAAAGCTGCATTGATAAAACCTTGAAAGAGTTGACCGACGAGCAAGCGGGCGTGGCCCATTTGCTTGGATGAAACACCCGCGTGAGGTTTTGCTCGGTGCGCAGGCGGCGACGGTTCGCCTGCCTGTTTGTGACCATTACAGCGGCGTGCCCGCGCGCATGCAAAAGAGCTTGCAGTTGCAGGCCGAGATGATGCAAGAGTTCGGGGTTTGCGTTTTTGATGCAACCCTCGATTGCGAAGATGGCGCGCCAGTGGGCGGGGAGGCTGAGCAAGCAGCGCGGGTCAGTGAGTTGGTCTTGTCAGCCGTGCCAGGCGCGCGCGTTGGAGTGCGGGTGCATCCTGTGGACCACCCATGCTTTCATGATGATGTGTCCACCGTTGTGGGCCGCGCGGGTCAGCGGCTCAGTCACTTGATGGTGCCCAAGGTTGAATCGGTAGAGGATGTGGAGCAGGCCGTGCAAGCCACGGATGCCGCCGGCGCTCATCATCTCCCATTGCACGTTTTGCTGGAATCGCCAGCGGCAGTTCAGCAGGCCTTCGACATTGCCGCTCACACTCGGGTGTCATCCATCAGTTTTGGGTTGATGGATTTTGTATCAGCCCATGGCGGGGCCATCCCCTCATCGGGCATGGGCTTGCAGGGTCAATTCGCCCACCCTCTGGTGTTGCGGGCGAAGTTGGAAATTGCCTCCGCCTGCCATGCACACGGCAAAGTGCCATCGCATGGCGTGGTGACCGAATACAGCGATTTGTCTGCGGTGCAGGTGGCCGCCAGGCGGGCCAATCAGGAATTGGGCTATACACGGATGTGGAGCATCCACCCGGCCCAAATTCGCCCGATTTTGCAGGCCATGTCGCCCGATGAGGCCGAAGTGACCAAGGCTTGCGAGATCATTTTGGCCGCCAAGGTGCAAGAATGGGCACCCATCAGCCACCTGGGGCAATTGCACGACCGCGCCAGCTACCGCTATTTTTGGCAGGTCTTGGAGCGGGCCCATGCCACTGGGCACAATATGCCAATTGAGTTGGCTCCATTTTTTCACCAATGATCAGGCGTTCACCATGGGCAAATGTTTTTTGGCAATGTTGATGTGGGTTCATGTGGGGGTTTGGGCGCAGACCGCAGCGCCGCACAACGCCAAAGCCAAAATCCACCCGGCCAAGGTGCGGGCACAAGTCAAACCCAAGTCAGAGGTCCCGCCACCGATCAACCAGCCAGAGATGCCGCTGGCGCAGGAATTGATGCCATTGGCCGAACAAGTTCAAACCGGCAAGATGGTTTGCGAGGGCAGTACCGTTGAAGTGCATCCGCACCCTCAAACCCAGGGCTACTTCGTTTTGCGCATGGGTCATCACCATTACGTGATGGCACCCGTGGCCACCCACAGCGGTGCGCTGCGCATGGAGGATACAAAGCTCGGCGCAGTTTGGATACAACTGGCCGACAAGTCCATGCTGATGAATCAAAAGTTGGGGCGGCGCATGGCCGATGAGTGCCAAAGCCCAGCCCAAATGGTGGTGGCTCAGGCCATGGCCAAAATGCCACCCATCAACATTTTGGAGCCAGCACCTGACAAAGCCGCTGTGCCCTCACTTGACCTGGCCAATAAATAAACTGCAACCAGCAACAACTTGATTTTGAATGGAGAACTGAACCATGTTGAAAGCCTACCGTGACCATGTGGCCGAGCGCGCAGCCTTGGGCATACCACCTTTGCCTTTGAGTGCCAAGCAAACGGGTGAACTCATTGAACTGCTGAAAAACCCGCCCAAGGGCGAGGAAACCGCATTGGTGGAACTCATCACCCACCGCGTACCCGCTGGGGTGGACGATGCAGCCAAAGTCAAAGCCAGTTATTTGGCGGCCGTGGCCCATGGCAGTGAGCCATGTGCCTTGATCAGTCCCGAAAAAGCCACTGAACTGCTGGGCACCATGTTGGGTGGCTATAACCTCACGCCTTTGATTGACCTGCTCGACAGCAAAACCTGTGCGGCGATTGCTGCCGAGGGGTTGAAGAAAACCCTGTTGATGTTTGACCAGTTTCACGATGTCAAAGAAAAAGCCGACAAGGGTAACGCCTTTGCCAAAGCGGTGATTCAATCTTGGGCCGATGCCGAGTGGTTCACCAGTCGCCCTGAGGTGCCCCAAAGCATCACTTTGTCGGTGTTCAAGGTCACGGGTGAGACCAATACCGATGATTTGTCACCTGCCCCTGATGCATGGAGCCGACCCGATATTCCATTGCACGCATTGGCGATGTTGAAGAACAAGCGCGATGGCATCACCCCGGAAGAAGACGGTAAACGCGGCCCCATCAAGTTCATCGAGGATTTGCGCGCGCGCGGCCACTTGGTGGCCTATGTGGGCGATGTGGTGGGTACTGGCTCTAGCCGCAAATCAGCCACCAACAGTGTGTTGTGGTTCACCGGCGAAGACATTCCTTATGTGCCCAATAAGCGTTTTGGCGGCGTGTGTTTGGGCAGCAAAATTGCGCCGATTTTCTACAACACCATGGAAGACGCCGGTGCTTTGCCCATTGAGATCGATGTGAGCCAAATGAACATGGGCGATGTGGTTGAACTGCGCCCCTACGAGGGCAAGGCCTTCAAAGATGGCAAAGAAATTGCCAGCTTCACCGTCAAAAGCGAGGTCTTGTTTGACGAGGTGCGCGCGGGGGGGCGCATTCCTTTGATCATTGGCCGTGGCTTGACCACCAAAGCACGCGAAGCGCTGGGGTTGCCCACCTCGACGTTGTTCCGTTTGCCCGCCGTGCCAAAAGGCCATGGCAAAGGGTTTACCTTGGCCCAAAAAATGGTCGGCCGTGCATGTGGATTGCCACAGGGGCAGGGCGTTTTGCCCGGCACCTACTGCGAGCCTCGCATGACATCGGTGGGTTCGCAAGACACCACCGGTCCGATGACCCGCGACGAGTTGAAAGATTTGGCTTGTTTGGGTTTCAGTGCCGATCTGGTGATGCAGTCGTTTTGCCATACAGCGGCCTATCCCAAGCCAGTGGATGTGAAAACGCACCATGAACTGCCCGAGTTCATCAGCAACCGTGGCGGCATCAGCTTGAAGCCAGGCGATGGCATCATCCACTCTTGGCTCAACCGCATGCTGTTGCCCGACACCGTGGGCACGGGGGGTGACAGCCACACGCGCTTTCCCGTTGGTATCAGCTTTCCCGCTGGTTCAGGATTGGTGGCCTTTGCCGCGGCCACGGGGGTGATGCCGCTGGACATGCCCGAGAGCGTGTTGGTGCGTTTCAAAGGCAAGATGCAACCCGGTGTGACTTTGCGTGATTTGGTGCACGCCATTCCCCTTTATGCCATCAAAAAGGGCTTGCTCACGGTGGAGAAGAAGGGCAAGAAAAACATTTTTTCTGGCCGCATTTTGGAAATTGAAGGCCTGCCTGATCTGAAAGTCGAGCAAGCTTTTGAACTGTCTGACGCCTCTGCCGAGCGCAGCGCCGCCGGTTGCACGGTGCACTTGAACAAAGAGCCCATCATCGAGTACATCAACAGCAATATCGTGTTGTTGAAGAACATGATCGCGCAAGGTTATGCCGATGCCAGAACCATTCAGCGCCGTATTCAGGCCATGGAAGCTTGGTTGGCCAATCCCCAACTGCTGCAAGCCGACAATGATGCCGAGTACGCGGAAGTCATCGAAATTGATTTGAACGAGATCAAAGAGCCCATCGTATGCTGCCCCAATGACCCCGACGACGCCAAAACACTGAGCGATGTAGCTGGGGCGAAGATCGACGAGGTGTTCATTGGCTCTTGCATGACCAACATCGGTCACTTCCGTGCGGCTTCCAAGTTGCTCGAAGGCAAGCGCGATATTCCAGTGAAATTATGGATGGCACCGCCCACCAAGATGGATGCCCAGCAATTGACCGAGGAGGGTCACTACGGTGTGTTTGGCAATGCCGGTGCACGCATGGAAATGCCGGGTTGCTCTTTGTGCATGGGCAACCAAGCGCAGGTCAAAGAAGGTGCCACGGTCATGTCCACCAGCACCCGCAACTTCCCCAACCGCTTGGGCAAAAATACTTTTGTGTATTTGGGCTCGGCCGAACTGTCGGCGATTTGCTCCAAGCTCGGCCGCATCCCGACCCAGGCGGAGTACTTGACCGATATGGGTGTGATCAATGCCGATGGCAGCAAGATTTACAAGTACTTGAACTTTGACCAGATCGACAGCTTTCGCGAAGTGGCTGAATCCGTCAAAGCCTGAACCCAGGCAACCCAAAGCGCCAAGCGAAAAACCTGTCCGCGTTCGACTACGCGGGCAGGTTTTTTTCATTCCGGATCGATCTTGGCGTCGCGCACCACTTTGCCCCAACGCGGCGACTCTGCACGAATGAGGGCCGCAAACAACTCGGGTGCGCCGCCACCGATTTCATTGCCTTGGCTGAGGATTTTTTCCCGCACCTCCGCGTTTTGCAAGGCCTGGTTGCAAGCGGTGTTGAGGGTTTTGACCACCTCAGCGCTCAGGCCTTTGGGGCCCACCAAGCCTTGCCAGTTTTGCACCTCAACCGCTGGAAATCCCAACTCCGCCATGGTGGGAATTTGGGGTAGCAGGGGCGAGCGCACACGGCTGGTGATGGCCAATGCGCGCAACCTTCCACTCTTGACCGAGGGCATGGCCGCGTACATTTGCTCAAACATCATGTCGACTTGACCACCCATCAAGTCACTGGCCCCTGCCGCGCCACTTTTGTAAGGCGCGTGGATCAGGTCAATGCCAGCGGTGTGTTCAAACAAGGCGCCGCTCAAGTGGTGAGAGCCCCCAATACCTCCTGACGCATAGCTGTACTTGCCGGGAGCGGCTTTGGCCGCAGTGACCACTTCGGCCACGGTTTTGAAAGGTGATTCGTTGCGCACCATCAAGATAAGAGGACCTTTTTCAATCAAGGTGATGGGCACAATGTCATTGAAGGGGTCGAAATTTAATTTTTTAAACAGGGCATGGTTGACGGCCAAGGGTGCGAAGTTTCCCATGCCCACGGTGTATCCATCGGGGCGAGCGCGCGCAATGATTTCTGTCCCAATATTGCCCCCAGCCCCGGCTTTGTTGTCAATGATGATGGGTTGACCCAGCCATTGGCTCATTACCTTGGCCACCTGTCGCGACCGGCTGTCGGCATTCCCTCCCGCCGCGTATGGACAGACCCAGGTGATGGGTTTGGAGGGGTATTTGTCCTGGGCTTGTGCGGCCCAAGGCAAGAGAGCGGATGCGCCAGCGGCTTGCACCAGGGTTCTGCGCTTCATGATTTTCTCCGTGAGGGTGTGCTGTGGACAGAAGAGGATGATAAGGCCTGCCACAAGTTGTCAGACAATGGAATGACATGAGTTCGACGATCTTGATTTCCGGTGCTGGCATCGCAGGTTTGTCTGCGGCACTGGCCCTGTCGCGCGCAGGTGTTTGGGTCAAAGTGGTGGAACGAGAAAATGCCCTGGTCTCAGAGGGCGCAGGCGTGCAACTGGGCCCCAATGTCACGCGCATTTTGCGAGCTTGGGGCCTGGGCAGTGGTTTGAGGGACAAGGGTTTTTTTCCAAAGTTTTTGTGTGCCCACGATGCCAGAGATGGACGTGTTTTGGGTCAATCGGATTTGGCGCAAGCCTTGCAGCACTACGGTGCGCCCCATGTGTGCATTCACCGGGCGGATTTACAAGCCTTGCTGTGGCAAGGCTTGCAGGGCCAGGGCCAATGGCACTGGGGTCACACCTTGCAGACCGTGCATCCCGCCGACACCCATGTGATGGTTCGCAGCGCCAGTGGACAGGCTTGGCAAGGTGATGGACTGGTGGTGGCCGATGGCATTGGCAGCAAGTTGCGCCAAGCTGTGTCAGGCGATGGCCCTGCCACACCCACTGGCCATGTGGCATTGCGTGCATTGCTGCCCATGACCGAGGTGCCAAGGCAGTGGCGCACTACCAATGTTCATGTGTGGATGGGGGAACGGTTCCATCTGGTCCACTACCCTGTGCGTGATGGGCAATGGCTCAACCTGGTGTTGGTGATCCACCGCCGGGACAGTCGCGAGACCGATCATTGGAGTTGGCTGGGCGAAGGTTTGTGGGCACAGCAAGCCGTGTCCGACAGTTGCGCCGCCGTTTGCGATTTGATCGGTGCCGTGGCGCAGTGGCGGTATTGGGTGTTGGCCGATCGCGCGCCCATGCGCTCGGCAACCGACATGGCCGTGGGCCGCATTGCAATGATTGGCGATGCCGCTCACCCGATGCGGCCTTATTTTGCCCAAGGGGCGGGGATGGCCATTGAAGATGCGGCCGCACTGCAATGGGCGTGGCAGCACAGGGGTGATCAAGGGGTCGACCTGGCGTGGCGGGCCATGGCAGACAGCCGTTGGAGGCGGGTTGCACAGGTTCAAGCGCAGTCACGCCGCAATGGTCTGGTTTTTCACAGCACCGGTTGGCTGCGTTGGGGCCGCAATGCGGCGCTGCAAACCTTGGGGTCTCGTCTGATGAACCCTGCCTGGTTGTATGGCGGTGGCCCCAGGCCAGTCGATGGCGGGGGCGGTGTGCACGATGGGCCAGTCACAGGCCGATGAGTGGTGTTGGATCAAGCGGTTTGTTCACCCAGCAGCAGCCATTCCATCAAGGCTTTTTGCACATGCAAGCGGTTTTCGGCCTCGTCCCAAACCACCGATTGCACACCGTCGATCACTCCAGCGCTGACCTCTTCACCGCGGTGGGCGGGCAAACAATGCATGAACAAGGCATCAGGGCGTGCCGCCGACATCATCTCGGCATCCACACACCAGCGCGCGAAGGCGTTTTTGCGCACTTCGTTTTCCGCTTCGAAACCCATGCTGGTCCAGACATCGGTGGTGACCAGATCCGCTAGGTGGCAGGCATCCAGTGGGTTTTTGAACACCTGATAGCTCTCGGGCCGGCGCAGGCCGGCCACCGATTGGTCAATCTCATAGCCGCTGGGAGTGCTCACATGGACCTTGAAGCCCAGCAGGTCGGCCGCTTGTAGCCAGGTGTTGGCCATGTTGTTGCCATCCCCCACCCAAGCCACGGTTTTGCCGCGTATGCTGCCGCGGTGTTCGATGTAGGTGAAGATATCTGCCAAGATTTGACAGGGGTGGAACTCGTTGGTCAGGCCATTGATCACAGGCACGCGGGAATTGGCGGCAAACTGCTCCAATTTGCTTTGTTCGAAGGTGCGAATCATCACCAAATCCACCATGCGGCTGATCACTTTGGCGCTGTCTTCGATGGGCTCGGCCCGTCCCAATTGGCTGTCGCCGGTGGTCAGGTGCACCACCGAGCCACCGAGTTGGTACATGCCTGCTTCAAAACTCACCCGGGTACGGGTTGAGGCTTTTTCAAAAATCATCGCCAAGGTGCGGTCGAGCAGGGAGTGGTGTTTTTCGTAGGCCTTGAATTTCTTCTTGATCAAGGCAGTTCGTTCAAAAAGATAGGCGCAATCGGTCGCGCTCAAATCGTTGAATTGCAAAAAGTGGCGCATGGCGTGCTCAGGCTTTTGCGCCGTCTTCGGCCAACAAAGCCCGTACCAGCGGGGCCAAAATGGTCACCAACTCGTCGGCTTCCTGTGTCGTGATGATCAGAGGGGGAACCAGACGAATGACCTTGTCGGCGGTCACGCTGATGAGCAGGCCAGCGTCTAAGGCCCTTTGCATCAACACCCCGCAGGGGCGGGCGAGTTCAATCCCAATCATCAAGCCCTGGCCACGAATTTCATGCACACCCGCCAGAGAGCCAATTTCGCGCTCCAGTGCCGTTCGCAGGTGGGCACCTACTTTGGCGGCGTGGTCCAATAAATTCTCTTCTTCTATGATGCGAATGGTTTCCACACCCGCGCGCATGGCCAAAGGGTTGCCCCCAAATGTGGTGCCGTGATTGCCTGGCTGAAAAATCTGGGCGGCTTTGTGGCCGGCCACCACGGCTCCTATGGGCACACCGGATGCCAAACCTTTGGCCAGGGGCATGACATCGGGCACAATACCCGCCCATTGATGGGCAAACCATTTTCCAGTGCGGCCCATGCCGCATTGAACCTCGTCGATCATCAGCAGCCAGCCGCGCTCATCGCACAAACGCTCAATGGCTTGCAGGTACTCAATGCGGGTCGGGTTGACGCCGCCCTCACCTTGTATGGTTTCTAAAAATACAGCGACCACATCGGACCGGTCGGCGGTGGCATTTTTCAATGCCTCAATGTCGTTGAGCGGCACCCGGATGAATCCTTCGACCATGGGGCCAAAGCCTTGCTGGATTTTTTGATTTCCGGTGGCGCTCAGGGTGGCAATGGATCTGCCGTGAAAAGACTTTTCGCAAACCACAATGTGGGGCAGGGCGACACCATTGTCGTGACCAAACTTGCGCGCCAGTTTGATGGCCGCTTCGTTCGCCTCTAGGCCAGAATTGCAGAAGAAAACGTTTTGCATGCCAGAGCGTTCCACCAGGAGACGCGCTAAATTTTCTTGATCTGGGATGTGGTAGTAATTGCAAGAATGAATCATCTTGGCCACTTGGTCTTGCAAGGCACTCACCAATTTGGGATGGGCATGGCCCAGGGTATTGACCGCGATGCCAGCCAATGCATCCAAATACGACTTGCCTGCCGTGTCCCAGACCCGTACACCTCGACCATGCGAAACCGCCATCGGCAAGCGACCATAGGTGTTCATGGTGTGCGGTGAGGCGGGCGCTGCGGGCGTGGTCATGTCATGTCCTTGTGCAAATGGGCCAAACGGCTCAGTCTGATGGGTCGCGGGGAGTGATTTTAGGTCCAGCTTTGCGCTGATCCATGGCCATTTGCAAACCTGCGCATTTGGTTTGTCGTCCTTTCGACTTGACCTGGCTCAGACATGTTGCTTCGATAGAATGCGACCGGGCCATTTGGTTGTTGAACGCCCTTTTACGGATCCACCCATGCCATCTCCCTCCCCGCACGAAGTTTGGATTCTGGGCGTGAGCGTCACAGGTCAAACCTTCAGACCCAGTGATTGGGCTGAACGCTTGGCGGGTGTCATGTCTTCGTTTCGCCCGGGTGGTTCGGCCCCGGGCGATCACTTGAGTTATTCCCCTTGGTGCGTGCCCACCACCAATGAGGCTGGGCAAAAATGCGTCATTGTTCATGTGGATTTGCGCGATGCCGATGTCATGGCTTGGGATTTCGTGCTCAATTTCGCCCGTGACAACCAACTTCAGGTGGTCAAAGGGGTATTGGCCCAATGACCAGAAAAAAAGCCGTCTTGCGACGGCTTTTTGCTTTGCTGACAGCGCACCCGTTACAAACGGCGGTCTGAACATTCAGACCGGGCTGGTGGGCCTGTTGTTCAGGCCGCGGTGGCCAAGGTTTTGACCTTGGCGCTCAGGCGGCTTTTGTCTCGAGCGGCCTTGTTTTTGTGAAAGATGCCTTTGTCGGCCACGGAGTCCACAACGGTTTGCATTTTGGCAAACAGCTCAGTGGCCTTGGTCTTGTCACCCGATGCTACGGCTTTTTCAAGGTTTTTCACGGCCGTGCGGTATTTGGACCGCAAAGAGGTGTTGGCGGCGTTGAGGTGTACGTCCTGTCGGACGCGTTTACGGCCCGACGCCAGGCGCGGGTTCTTTTTCTTGGGCTTTCCAGATGCCATGGTGGTCTTCCTGTGTGTCTGTGGATGTTATCAGCAAAGCCTACCATTGTATCAAAACACGACGCTTAAGCTGGGTCGTATCGGGCGACACCTTGCCTTGGGTTGCAGTCAAGGGGGTGAGGGCTACACTTATCGTGTGTCCTTGATCAAATCTGCATCCACTGTCTCCCTATGGACCTTGGTCTCGCGCGTCTCTGGTTTGGTGCGCGAGTTGTTGATCGCGGCCACTTTTGGTGCCAGCGCCATGACCGATGCCTTTAACGTGGCATTTCGCATCCCCAATTTGTTTCGCCGATTGTTTGCCGAAGGCGCTTTTGCCCAAGCCTTTGTGCCCGTGCTGGCCAGCACCCGAACCCAAGAGGGTGAACAGCGTGCCCTGGCCTTGCTGGCCAACGTGGCCACAGCGCTTTTTTGGGTGTTGGTACTGACTTGTGTACTCGGTGTGGTTGCTGCACCGGCATTGGTGTGGGGCATGGCCTACGGTTTGGGTCGGGATGCGGCGGCGCATGAGGCGGCGGTGATGATGACCCGTTGGATGTTTCCGTACATAGGTTTCATGTCACTCGTGGCCTTGGCCGCTGGTGTTTTGAACACCTGGAAACACTTTGCCGTGCCCGCAGCCACGCCGGTGTTGCTCAATATCAGCATGGTGGCTTGCGCCTGGTGGGGGGGGCCCTGGTTGGAGGACTTTGGCTGGCCGCCGATTTATGCGCTGGCCGCAGGGGTCATGCTGGGGGGAGTCTTGCAGTTGGCCGTGCAAGGCTGGGCAATGCGTCGTTTGGGGGTGATGCCCCGCTTGGCTGGGCCTGGTCTGGGGCTTAGGATGGCGTGGCGAGACCCGGGTGTCAAGCGGATTTTGGGTCTCATGGCGCCGGCTTTGTTGGGGGTCAGCGTGGCGCAGATTTCCCTGATCATCAACACCCAAATTGCCTCGCATTTGGCACCGGGCAGCGTCACTTGGCTGGGTTATGCAGATCGTTTGATGGAGTTTCCCACCGGCTTGCTGGGTGTGGCCTTAGGGGTGGTGTTGTTGCCCGCATTGACCCAGGCCAGGGCCAGTGGCGACCAGCAACGCTACAGCGGCCTGATTGATGATGGACTGCGCTGGGTGCTGGCGCTGGGCTTGCCGTGCGCGGTGGCCTTGTTGATTTTTGCCCAGCCTTTGGTCAGTGTGTTGTTTCACTACGGTGCTTTCACCGACAAAGACCTGATGCAGACCAGCCTGGCTTTGGTTGGCTACGGCGTGGGCTTGGTGGGTTTGGTGGCCATCAAGGTGCTGGCGCCCGGTTTTTTTGCCAGTCAAGATACCCGCACGCCCATGCGGATTGCTTTGGCGGTCTTGATGCTGACGCAAGGGCTGAATCTGGTATTGGTGCCCTGGTTGGCCCACGCCGGCTTGGCCTTGGCCATTGGTTTGGGGGCCTTGGTCAATGCCGCTCTCTTGTGTTGGGGCTTGGTGCGGCAAGGCAAATACCAGCCCCGCCCCGGATGGCTGCGCTATGGCGCGCAGGTGAGCGCCTCGTGCGTGTTGTTGGCCATGCCCTTGCTGTGGTTTGCACAGCTGATTGATTGGTCGGCTTGGCGCGTCACCCCATTGGCGCGCGTTGCTGCGCTGGCGGTGGCTTTGCTGATCAGCGTCGTCGTATACGGTATTTCCCTGTGGGCTTTTCGCGTGCCTTTGCACACCTTGTGGCGGCGTTGAGGTGGGTATGGTTGCATGGAGCCCGTCAGATGTGCCCACACCCTTGGATTACTTTCGATGCTTGGTGGCTTCGGATACACAGTTTCCTTTGCTCGAGGCGGCGGCCAGTTTGGCCCAAGACCCCTACCCACAGGCCGATATTGAATCGGTCTTGGCCCAGATGGATGCATGGCACTTTCGATTGCGACGCCCCTTGAATGCGAAAGCCGATCCCATTGCCAAATTGCGCAGGCTCAATCAGTTCTTTTTTGATGAATTGGGTTTTGCTGGCAATGTCAATGATTACTACGCGCCAGACAACAGTTATTTGCACCGGGTGATGGATACGCGACGAGGTATTCCCATCAGCTTGTCGGTGCTGTGGTTGGAGTTGGCCCAAGGTTTGGGCCTTCAAGCCCAAGGCGTGGGATTTCCGGGCCATTTTTTGGTCAAAGTTAAATTGCCCGACCCCCATGAAGGCTTGATTGTTTTGGATCCCTTCACGGGCCAGTCACTGGGCAGAGAAGATTTGCTCGAGCGCATAGGGCAGTGGTTGGGCAGCGATGGAGAAAGCTTGGGAAAGCGCAAAACCGATTTGGTGTTGTCTCAGCATTTGCAGGCTTGTTCGCCGCGCAACATGGTGTTGCGCATGCTGAAAAATCTACAAGAAATATACCGTTCGCGCCAGGAAAAACGACTGCTGCACTTGTTGCAAATGCGCATTGAAATATTGGCCCAAAGCCGTTGAAATTTGCCTGACTGCTGACAAAAAGGGGTCAGTGCAAAACCACGGCCGAACCAGAGCCGCGGGCTTGAATGTGGCCCACCTGATAAACCTGCTCGCCTTTTTCACGCAAGGTGGCCATGCAAGCTTGGGCATCCTTGGCCGGTACCACTACCACCATGCCAATGCCGTTGTTGAAGGTGCGGCTCATTTCATGGTCGTCGATGCCAGCTTGATGTTGCAGCCATTGAAACAACTCGCTGCGGGGCCAATGATCCAGATGAATATGCGCAGACAAGCCCTCTGGCAGAACCCGTGGAATGTTTTCCAACAATCCCCCGCCCGTGATGTGGGCCAAGGCGTGAATTGGATGCCGGGACAAAGCGGTCAATACAGATTTCACATAAATGCGGGTCGGGGTCATCAAGGCTTGTCGAAATGCCATGCCGTCGAGTTGAGTGGGCAATGCAGCGGCACTGCGGTCAATGACTTTGCGCACCAAAGAAAAACCATTTGAATGCACTCCGGAAGAAGCCAGGCCCAGGACCACATCGCCATCGCTGACCAAAGCACCCGTGAGGATATTGGATTTCTCCACCACCCCGACCGCAAAGCCGGCCAAGTCGTATTCTCCGATGGGGTACATGCCTGGCATTTCAGCGGTCTCTCCGCCCATCAGGGCACAGCCAGCCAACTCACAGCCGGTGGCGATACCTTGCACCACAGTGGCTGCGGTATCAACATCCAACTTGCCGCAGGCGAAATAGTCCAAAAAGAAAAGTGGTTCTGCCCCTTGCACCAAGACGTCATTGACACTCATGGCCACCAAATCGATGCCGACGCTGTCGTGCAGGTCCCATTCAAAGGCCAGTTTGAGTTTGGTACCCACCCCATCGGTGCCGCTGACCAGCACCGGTTCACGGTATCGCCTGGGCAATTCAAACAATGCACCAAATCCACCCAGGCCCGATAAAACCCCTTCGCGCAATGTTTTGGCGGCCATGGGCTTGATGCGCTCCACCAGGGCATCGCCGGCATCAATGTCCACGCCAGCATCTTTGTAGGAAAGAGGTTTGTTCATGGGGTGGGGTAATAAGGGTTGGCGCAATACACACCGATAGAATCGGTGCATTTTAATCCCGACCTACACCCAAGCCCATGACTCGCTACCAACAACAGTTCGCCGCATGGGGTGCCATTGTGGCCATGTCGGGTCTGTTGTTGTGGATGCTGTCACCCGTCCTCATGCCTTTTGTGGTCGCTGCAGTGTTGGCTTATGTGTTGTCGCCAGTGGTCAAAAGCCTGGTGCGTCTGACCCAAGGCAGTTTGCCAGGCGCTGTGGCGGCAGGCTTGGTTGAGCTGCTGTTTTTGCTCACGGCTTTGGCGGTTGTGCTTTTGGTTGTGCCCATATTGGCCAAGGAATTGCCGCTGATGCGCGAGCAATTGCCTGGGTTGTTGCTCAAGGCCCAAGCGGTCCTGGCACCCTGGCTGAAAGAGTTTGGCGTGGAGCTGAACCTGGATCCAGGGTCTTTGAAGGTCTTTTTGATCAAGTATTTCAACACATCGGTGGATGAATCCTTGGATGCATGGTTGGCCTCTTTGCGCATCGGTGGCAGCGTGGCTTTGGCAGTGATCGGTAATCTGGTGTTGATTCCAGTGGCTTTGTTTTACCTGCTGGCCGACTGGGATCGGTTTGTATCGCATGTAGTGGCCTTGGTCCCCATGCGCTTGCGGCCTGGTTTTGATGCATTCATGGTCGAGGTCGATGACGTCCTGGGCCAATACATGCGCGGGCAATTGACCGTGATGGCCATCTTGGCCGTGTTTTACAGCATGGGCCTTTACTTGTTTGGTTTGGATTTGGCCCTGCCCATTGGCGTTTTCAGTGGTTTGGCGGTGGTCATTCCCTATTTGGGATTTGGCGTCGGTTTGATCCTGGCTTTGGTCGCAGGTTTATTGCAATTTGCGGCTTGGAAAGCAGTTTTGATGGTGGGATTGGTATTCGGTTTGGGACAACTTCTGGAGGGCTTTGTGCTGACTCCGCGTTTGGTGGGTGAGCGCATTGGACTGCACCCCTTGGCCGTGATTTTTGCCTTACTGGCTTTTGGCCAGGTGTTTGGCTTTGTCGGTGTGTTGGTGGCCTTGCCAGCCAGCGCCATATTGTTGGTGTGCTTGCGGCGTGCGCGTGCGCACTACCTGTCCAGCCGTTTGTTCACGGGTGAAGGCTTGTCCGATGAAGCAAATCGCCCTTGACATCGGATTAGCCCCAGGTCCGAGTCTGGCCAATTTTTTGGCGGGTCAGAACCAGTTGGTGGTATCGCATTTGTCCTTGTGGGTGTCCAACCAAGTCCGCTCACCGGTACCCACTTACCTTTGGGGTGAAACGGGCTGTGGCAAAACCCATTTGCTGCAAGGCGTTCGAGCGGCCCTGGCCGAACAAGGGGGCATGGGGTCAGTGGGTTGGATGGATGCCGACCAGTTGGAACCCACGGCTTTCAACGATGATTGGCAGGTGGTATTGCTCGATGATGTGCACTTGTACAGCGCCATTCAGCAACATGCGGCATTCAATTGGTTTGTGCATGCCACAGCCGCATCTGATGGGCAGCAACGCTGGGTGTTGGCCAGTGGCGCCATGCCGCCCAGTGATTTACCGGTGCGCGAAGATTTGCGCACCCGACTGGCTTGGGGTCATGTGTTTCAACTGCAGGTGCTGTCCGAATTAGAGCGCCGCTCAGTGTTGCGCCAGCAAGCCGATGCCCGCGGCTTGTTTTTGAGCGATGAGGTGATGGATTTTTTGCTCCATCGGTTCAGCCGAGACTTGGCCAGCCTGATTCACTGGCTGGATCAACTGGACCGGTACGCCTTGCAAACCAAGCGTGCCATCACGGTGCCGTTGTTGCGCCAAATGATGGAACAACTCTGAGGAAAGACGGGCTTGGAATCGATTTGTCTTTTTGACTTGGACCACACCCTATTGCCCTTGGACTCCGATCGTGCGTGGGGGGAGTTCACCACCCGGTTGGGTTGGACGGATGCACCAACATTCGCCCAGCAAAACGATGCTTTTTTCCAGCAATACCGTCATGGCGGATTTGACATTCATGCGTATGTGCGCTTTGCCACCCAGGCCGCTCGGGAGCATGGAATACAGGCATGCACCCTTGCGCACCAGGCCTTTATGCGTGAAGTGATTGAACCTGCCATCTTGCCCCAGGCCAAGGCATTGATTGAAAGCCACCGCCAACAAGGCGACCACTTGCTGATCGTCACGGCGACCAACGAGTTTGTGACCGCGCCGATTGCACAGGCATTGGGCATCTCTGACCTGATTGCGGTGCAACTTAAACGTGATCAGCAGGGCGAACTCACGGGTGATATTGATGGCACGCCCTCGTTTGGACCTGGCAAGGTCGTTCGTCTGCAACAATGGCTTGACGATCGGGGATTGACCTGGTCGGGCATTCGCAGCACTTTTTACAGCGACTCCATCAACGATTTGCCTTTGCTGGAGAGAGTCAATCAGCCTGTGGCCACCAACCCTGATGATCGCTTGCGCAACTTGGCCGTACAGCGTGGATGGCCCATTTTGGAACTTTTCACAACCACATGATCAAAAAATTCATTGACAAATTGCTAGGGCGGGGTGACGCAGGCGACAAGCCCAGCTTGGGCAAGCGCCAGATCATCCCAGCCAGTGTGCATGGCATTGATGCGCAGCATGTCGATGAGCGCGCGGTTCAGGTGGTCAAAACCTTGCAAGAGCGCGGCCACACGGCCTACATCGTTGGGGGGGCGGTACGAGATTTGCTGCTGGGCCTGTCTCCCAAGGACTTCGATGTGGCCACCGATGCCACGCCTGAGGAAGTCAAGGCCTTGTTTCGGCGTGCCTTCATCATTGGCCGACGTTTTCGCATAGTCCATGTGGTTTTTGGACGTGGTCGTGAGCATGAAGTCATCGAGGTTTCGACCTTTCGGGCCTATTTGGACAGCGCAGACGCACAGCAGGTCAAAGGCAATGAGCGCAGCAGCAAAACCGAGTTGGCTGGCATGAAGCATGCTGTTGATGCCAGTGGTCGTGTATTGCGGGACAATGTTTGGGGTCCACAAGACGAAGATGCAGCCCGTCGCGATTTCACCATCAACGCCATGTATTACGACCCGCTCACTGGTGCGGTGATTGACTACCACGGTGGAATGAAAGATGCCAAAAAGAAATTGCTGCGCATGATCGGGGACCCTTCGGCCCGCTACAGGGAAGACCCGGTGCGCATCATTCGAGCGGTGCGATTTGCCGCCAAACTCAACGCCTTGGGCTTCAAAATTGAGCCGCATACCGCAGGCCCTCTGAAACGCATGGTGGGCCTGCTGGCCGATGTGCCGCAAAGCCGCTTGTTTGACGAAATGATCAAACTGCTACAGACAGGGCATTCCATGGCCAGCATTGAACAGCTAAAAACGGTGGGCTTGCAAAAAGGCATTTATCCTTTGCTGGATATGGTGGTCGAACGTGCCGACGCCCCCTTTGTGAAAGCCGCCTTGTCCGATACCGATCGCCGTGTGGGCGAAGGCAAGCCCGTTGCGCCCAGTTTCTTGTTGGCTTGCGTGCTTTGGTCGGATGTGCACCAAGCCTGGATGCGCTTGTGCGAGCATTCGCCGCCGTTTCCGGCTTTGCAACAAGCCATTGATGAGGTGTTTGATGCGCGCATCGGTGATGTGTCTGGCCGCGGCAAACTTGCGGCAGATATGCGTGAAATTTGGATGATGCAACCCCGCTTTGAAAAGCGCACCGGCAGCGCTCCTCATACCCTGGTTGAACAGGTTAGGTTTCGGGCGGGATTTGACTTCATGCGTTTGCGGGCCGATGTGGGTGAAGTCGATGAGGCGTTGGCCGATTGGTGGCAAACCTTCAGCTTGGCCGATGAACTGGGCCGGGAAGATTTGCTGGCGCAGTTGCGCACGGCCAGTACGCGGTCTCAGCGCACAGGTCGCGTCTCCCGTGCCCATGCCCGCGCTGACGCTGCGCCAAGCGTCGATGAGGCAGCGGGGCTGGATATGCCCAAAAAGAGGCGCCGTCGGCATCGGCGTCGGGGCGATACGGATGCTGCGCCGGGCAGTATCTGAGTTCTAAAGTGGACCAAGGGCGTGATTGGGTCAAGGCTTTTATTGGCTTGGGTGCCAATGTGGGCGAACCGCTGGCGCAACTTCAATCAGCCTGCAAGGCTTTGCAGACTTTTCCCAAAATCAAAGGATTTAAATCCTCACGCTTTTATGTCTCTGCCCCATGGCAAGCGACAGGTCCTGATTTTGTCAATGCGGTGGTGGAAATCACCACCTTGCTGACCGCCCCTGAATTACTGTCTCTGATGCAAGAGATTGAGCGTGCCGCAGGCCGCCAGCGGCCTTACCGCCATGCACCCAGAACATTGGATTTGGATTTGATTTTTTTTGGGCATTCGACCATTTCAAGCCCATCCCTGGTGGTGCCCCATCCCCGCTGGTCCGAGCGGGCTTTTGTCCTCAAGCCTTTGGCAGATTTGGCACCTGAGTTGGTGGAAAATTTGGACTGGAAAAAGCTTGAAGGCCAAGGTATATCGGTCTTGGAGCAGCCGACTGAAGTGCAAGCGCCATTTATCTGCACTTGACGGTGATTGGGCTGATCAAAAAATCATTGCGATATTTTTTGCGCCTCTTCCAATTGATATTCGAAATAGCGCTGAAATCCGTAAGCCAAGCTCGACAACAAGGCGGTTGATCCCACCAGCAGGCTCAGCACCATGGCCCCAATTGTGAGCCAATTGGTATTGCCAGCTGCGCACAAGGCATCTTCATCAGGATTGAAGCGCTGATTCCATTTTTGGCAATCCATCAAGGCATAAACAATGGCGTTGAGGGCGCAAGCCGCCACATTGAATCCCAAAGGCAAAACCAACCACCAACTGGTGACATCATCGACGCCGAAATCTTGCGCACGGGATACCCCATACATGCCCAGGGCCGTTGGGATGGGCAATAACCAACCCAAAGTATCGTCCCAGCCAAACAAATAAAAGCGGTGCAAGCCAATGGGGCCGCCCAAAAAAGCCAACCAAGCCGCAATCGTTTTGTTTTTCATTGCCCAATGATAGTTGGCGTGGTGGCATCTCCAGGCCCCAATCTGCGTTGCATCAATACAGTGTCCAGCCAGCGCCCATGCTTCCAACCGCTGGAGCGCATCAAGCCTGCGTGTTGAAATCCCAAGGCAAGGTGCAGACCAATAGAGCTCGCATTGTTGGAGTCGCCAATCAAGGCAATCATCTGTCGGCCGCCCATTTGTTCACAGTGCGACATCAGTTCTGCCATCAATGCCCGGGCCAGGCCTTGGCGGCCCATTTGGTGATGCACATAGACGGAGTTTTCCAGGGTATGGCGGTAAGCCAAACGTGGTCTGAACAGATTTGCGTAGGCATAGCCCACGGTTTGCCCATTGATTTCGGCAATCAAATAGGGCAGGTCGTTGTCCAGTACGGCTTGCCGGCGATCAGCCATTTCTTGGGTGGTGGGTGGGATGATTTCAAAACTGCCTGTGCCGTGTAGTACATGGTGGCCATAGATGGCGGTGATCGCTGGTACATCTGTGTCCAAGCAGTGGCGAATCAGGGGGGTCATGGGTAAGGTGATATAATATTTGGTTTTCAGCGTGTCGCTGGCCGGGTGGCCTAGTTGCGTGTCTCAAACGCTGGAGAAATTCCACCACCCGAAGGATAAACCATGGTTGTCATCCGACTTTCCCGAGGCGGGGCAAAAGCCCGTCCTTTTTTCAATATCGTTGTGGCTGACAAGCGCGTGCGTCGCGACGGCAGTTTCATTGAGCGCATCGGTTTTTATAACCCGATTGCCAAGGGCGGCGAAGAAGCATTGCGCATTGCGATGGATCGCCTGACCTACTGGAAGAGTGTGGGTGCTCAAACTTCTCCCACGGTTGATCGCTTGGTCAAACAATCTGGCCAAAAAGCTGATTGATGAGCGGCATTTGCCGCCGAGCCAGACTGCCAAGGCCTTGTGATGACGCCCTGGCTGGAGCCTGCGACATTGCCCGCAGATGCCGTAGAGGTGGGCAAGGTCGTTGATGCCTGGGGTGTCAAAGGTTGGATCAAAGTCCAAGCATTCAGCCCCGACCCTCAAGCCCTTTTTTCGGCCAAACGATGGTATTTGGTGCCACCCGAGAGCGGTCCAAAAAATTTTGCGGGCGCTTGTCTGGTGCGGGTTCAACAAGCCCGTGAGCATTCGGGCGCTGTGATTGCTTGTTTGCATGAAATGAGCGATCGCAATCAGGCGGAGACTATGAAGTCCGCACGCATTTTTGTACCGCGATCTAGCTTTCCAAGCGCCGCTGCAGACGAGTATTACTGGGTGGATTTACTGGGCCTCAAAGCCATCAATCGGCAGGGTGACCTGCTGGGCAGGGTTTGTGACTTATTGGCCACCGGTGCCCAAACTGTGTTGGTACTCAAGTCTGATCAGGGCGGGGAAATCGTGGAACGCATGATCCCTTTTGTGGGCATTTACATCGATAAGGTGGACTTGGATGACGGTGTCATCCATGTGGATTGGCAGGCCGATTACTGAAAGCTTTTCACACCATGCGGTTTGACATCATCACCTTGTTCCCAGAGTTGTTGAGGGCATTCATGGCGTCGGGGGTTATCCGACGTGCATTTGACGGTGGTCTCTTGCAGGTTCATTTATGGAACCCACGTGAATACGCTGGTGGCAACTACCGCCGCGTGGACGACAGGCCTTTCGGAGGCGGTCCGGGCATGGTCATGCTGGCCGAACCCCTGTGGCAGTGTTTGAGCGCCATACGTGCACACCGTCAACAAGACCGCAAACAGGCACCTTTGCTGTATTTCTCTCCCATGGGAGAAGCCTTGAACCACGAACGGGTGAAGGCTTGGTCGCAGTTGACCGGCGGCGCCGTGTTGCTTTGCGGGCGTTACGAAGGCATTGACCAGCGCTTCATCGATGCCCATGTGGATGCCCAAATCAGTCTGGGCGATTTTGTGTTGTCTGGCGGAGAAATTCCGGCCATGGCTTTGTTGGATGCCATTGCCCGACTGATGCCTGGCGTTCTCCAGGACCCGGACAGCCATGTCAGCGAAAGTTTCAATCCCAGCATGAATGGTTTGTTGGATTTTCCTCACTACACACGGCCCGAAGTGTGGCAGGGGGACCCCGTTCCCAAGGCGTTGTTATCAGGGAACCACGCTCACATACAAGCTTGGAGGCGGGCGCAAAGCTTGGCTCTTTCCCAACGATATCGCCCCGATTTGGTTGTGGCCGCCCGCACCGCCCAGCAATTGTCCCCTCAAGATGAAGCCGATCTGTTGAAATTGGTGCCGATCCAACCGAACTGAGAAATTTTTGGTTAGAATATAAGGCTTTTCGATCCTCTGGTTGGCCGCTTCCACTTTGCAGACCTTGTTCTCATTGCATGGAGGCCCCCAGTGCAGCGCAACCAAGATCGACAGAGGTTTTTATGAATCTGATTCAAATCCTGGAGCAAGAAGAAATTGCTCGTCTCGGTAAAAAAATACCGGATTTCTCCCCTGGCGATACTGTGGTTGTCAGCGTCAATGTGGTGGAAGGCAGTCGCAAACGGGTGCAGGCTTATGAGGGCGTTGTGATTGCAAAACGCAATCGTGGCCTTAACAGTGGCTTTACCGTGCGCAAAATCTCCAGCGGCGAAGGTGTAGAGCGAACCTTTCAAACCTACAGCCCATTGATTGCCAGCATTGAAGTCAAACGCCGAGGTGATGTCCGACGCGCCAAACTCTACTACTTGCGTGAACGCAGCGGCAAGTCGGCCCGCATCAAAGAAAAACTCGTTCACAAGGCCGCAGCACCCAGCGCTTAAAGTGCGAACCGAGGTGTCATCAACCGCCCTTTGCTTGATGACAACAGGGTGGTTTTTTTCATGGGTTCTGCCATGATCTCGCCATTGTCAAAGCGGGTTGGTTTCGATCCCCAAAAAGTCCCTGTTTTATCGGTCGACGATCACTTGCCGGCGGTGCCAATGGATCGGATGCATGAATGGGCGTTAAAGGACCGCTTCCAATCACCCCCGGTGTGGAAACCAGAATTGGTCCAAGAGAGGGCCTATATGGACAGGCCTGTTTCGCGCGCTGCTGTTTTGCTGGGCTTGGTGATGCGCGAACAACCCATGGTGTTGTTGACCAGGCGCACCGCCCACATGTCGACCCATTCTGGCCAAGTGGCATTCCCTGGCGGCAAAGTAGACCCAGAAGACTGTGACTTTCGCCACACCGCATTGCGCGAGGCCCACGAGGAGGTGGGTTTAAATCCCCAACAGGTAGAGGTGTTGGGTGAGTTGCCGGTCTATACCACCGGCTCTGCATTCGTCATCACACCGGTCGTGGGCTTGGTGAATCCCCGATTCACCCCTGTCCCCAATCCCAAGGAGGTGGATGAAGTCTTCGAGGTTCCATTGACTTTTTTGATGAACCCGGCCCACCATCGTCGACATGCCCACGAGGCTGAGGGTGTGCGGCGTGAGTGGTTTTCCATGCTGTATCGACATGGGCATCAAGAGCACTTTATTTGGGGTGCCACGGCGGGAATGTTGAGAAATTTTTATCGATTCCTTTCCGCTGCCTAGACCCTGACTTTCATTGGCCAAACTCACCGCTATGATGGTCACATGAGTTTCATCGCGCTGATGTTTGCATTGATATTGGAGCAAGTGCGACCCTTGTCGGAAAAAGGCTGGGTGCAAACGGGTTTGCGCGCTTGGATCGCTTGGGTGTGTCGATGGCTGGATGTGGGGCAAGATCAGCGGGCCTGGTTGATTTGGTCCTTGGCTGTGGGGTTGCCCAGCTTCACGGCCTGGTTGATTTACGGCCTGTTGATGTGGTCGCTCGGATGGCCATTGGCGGTGTTGTGGAGCATGGTCGTTCTTTATGTGACCTTGGGCTTTAGGCAATTTAGCCATCATTTCACAGATATCCGTGTGGCCTTAGAAGCGGGTGACGAGGTGCTTGCACGCCAATTGTTTGCCGATTGGCATCAGGTGGATGCCATGGATTTACCCCGCAGTGAAATGTTCAGACACGTGATTGAACATGCAGTGATTGCTGCTCATCGCCATGTTTTTGGTGTGCTGGTCTGGTTTTCTTTGGGAGCTGCTTTGGGTTTGGGGCCGGCAGGTGCAGTGCTGTACCGCATGAGCCAATATGCTGGGGCCATCAAACCCCTAAGGACGGCCAGTCCCAGCGATGTGCTGCAAGGGGTCAGCGTGGCATTGTTTGCGGTGACCCAGCGCGCATGGCATGTGATCGATTGGATTCCAGCCAGAGTGACTGCATTATTTTTTGCTGTGGTGGGTAACTTTGAAGAGGCCATTGACTGTTGGCGTCAATTTGCGGCTTCGAACCCGCATGACAATGAAGGCACCCTGATCGCTGCCACTGCTGGCGCTCTCAATGTGCAGTTGGGTGGCGAGCAACTGGCGGGTAAAACTGATGTGCTGGTTGAAGATCTGCAGCCCTCTGCCAGCGAAAGCTGGCCCGGGCGTGAGCCGGAATTGGGTCATTTACGCAGTTTGGTGGGCTTGGTTTGGCGCACCGTGGTGCTCTGGTTGGTTTTGTTGTGCTTGCTCAGTTTGGCCCGATTGCTGGGTTGAGTTTTTTTACCAGTGGCGACGCGCCGATTCAAAGCTTGCCATTGAGTTGGTCAAACAAGCGTTGGTAAATCTGGTATCTGCTGGGTTCGATCTGGCCTTGCTCCAATGCGCCACGAACCCCACAGCCGGGCTCGTGCAAATGGGTGCAGTTGTAGAACTTGCATTCACCCAAATGGGCACGCAAGTCAGGCATGAAACCAGCCAAATCACGGGGGTCCAGGTGGTGCAAACCAAACTCTTGGAAACCTGGTGAGTCGATCAATGCCCCCAGGCGCTCATCGTCCAACCAATACCAGTGGGTGCTGGTGGTGGTGTGCCGACCGCTTTGCAGTGCTTTTGAAATTTCACCGGTTGCAGCGCGTGCCGAGGGGACCAATAGATTGACCAGTGAACTTTTCCCTGCCCCCGATGGTCCCAGGACAAGGGTGGTTTTCCCTTTCAAAAGGACTTTTAATTCTTCCACGCCAACCCCGGATCTCAAGGACACAGCCAAGATGTTCTGGCCCATGTCTCTGTACGGTTGCAGCCGATCCCAAGCCAGGGCAAAAGCCTCCAATAAATCGCACTTATTGAGCATCACAATGGGCTCAATGCCTTGGGCATGGCAGGCGATGAGTGCGCGGGCCATTTGGTCTTGCGAAAACTCAGGTTCAGCCGCCACCAGCAGCAAAACCTGATCCAAATTGGCTGCAAAAGATTTGGTGCGCAGTTCGTCTTGCCGGTAAAGTAAATTTCGCCTGGGGATGATCGACTCAATGGTGCCTTCATCTTGGCTGGGAAGCCATTGCACCCGGTCTCCCACCACAGCAGTACTATTTTTCCCTCGATGGTGGCAAATGCGTCTTTCGCCCAAGTCGTTTTCAACCCAGCAATGCCTGCCATGGCTGGCAACCACCAAGCCGGTCTGATTCATGTGGGCATGCGCGCCAACCGCTGGGCAGCGGGCGGGTGTGAGTGATAAAACGCCACAAACCAAGGGTCGGGTGTGAGCGTGGTGGCATTGTCTTGGTATAACTTCAGCAGTGCGCTGGCCAAATGAGGACCGCTTGAATGCTGGACAGCATAAGAATCAGCTTGAAACTCACACTGGCGCGAATGCAAGGCTGACAGTGGGGAAAGGAAAAACATGGCCACCGGCAAGACCATGAGGAACAACAGCAAAGCCAGTGCTTGGTTGGAGTCACTCATGTGCGGCTGAACACCCAGTCCGGTGAAAAACCATGTTTGTTGAATGAGCCAACCGAGCAGGGCAAAGCCGAGCAAACTCTGTAGGGTTTGCAGCCCAATCATTTGGGCAACGTGCTTGTGTTTGAAGTGGCCCAACTCATGCGCAAATACCGCTTCCATCTCGTCAGACGACAGTTGTTTGAGCAAGGTATCGTAAAAAACCACTCTTTTGTGGGATCCGAAGCCAGTGAAAAAAGCATTGGAATGTGCCGATCGGCGGCTGCCATCCATCACAAAAAACCCATTCGCGGTAAACCCTGCACGCTGCATCAGGACGCTTACGCGCGCCTCCAGCGCCGGGTCTTGCAGTGGCGTGAATTTATTGAACAAGGGCATGATCAGGTTGGGTGCAATCCACATCACAAACAATTGGTACAAGCTCAGCGAGGCCCAAGCGAATATCCACCATTGATCACCGCCCGCTTGCATCAACCACAACACCAGTGCCAGGATGGGCAAGCCCAACAGCGAACCTATCGCAGCGACTTTGATCAGGTCGCTGCACCACAGGGAAAAAGTCATTCGGTTAAAGCCAAACCGATGTTCCAACACAAAGGTTCGGTACCAAGACAAGGGTAAATTGATCAACCCCCCGATCACAATAAAGCTGGCTATCAATGCCATTTGTTGCCACAAACCAGGTCCCATTGCTTGCAGCAAAAGTTGATCAAGCCATGCCAAACCGCCCATCAAGGTCCAAGCCAGCAACAGCAAGGTATCCAAGGCCAGGTCATACCAAGCCAATCGTGCCTTGGCCAAGGTGTAGTCGGCCGCTTTTTGATGTGAGGGTAAATCAATGCTTTTGGCAAATGCTGATGGCACCTGCGCGCGGTGCTGGGCGACGTGTTTGACTTGACGGCTCAACAGCCACAACTTGGCCAGGGTGTTGAGCACGAGTGCAAATGCAAAAATGAGGGACATCAAAATAGACAGTTTCATGGAAGTCTAGTGTAGGTGTATTCGCCATCATGGGCCTTCTTAGGGGACAATCAGGGCATGAGCGAAATGCAACCAGATGACTCCTTGCCAGTGCTGGCCAAATCCGACCAAAATTTGGTTTGGATCGATTGCGAAATGACTGGACTGGATCCGGAGGTCGAGCGCTTGATAGAAATCGCAGTGGTGATCACAGGTCCCCAACTGCACCCTCGGGTTGAAGGGCCTGTACTGGTGTTGCACCAAAGCGATGCTTTGCTCGATGGCATGGATGCCTGGAACAAAGGCACACACGGGCGCAGCGGCCTGATCGATAAAGTGCGTGCCTCTCAATTGAGTGAAGCGCAAGCCGAAGATCAACTGATTGCTTTTTTATCACAATACGTGCCCAAGGGAACATCCCCCATGTGCGGCAATACCATCGGCCAAGACAGGCGTTTTTTGGTGAAGTACATGCCCAAATTGGAGGGCTGGCTCCACTACAGGAACCTCGATGTGAGCACGCTCAAAGAGCTGGCCAAGAGATGGCGCCCTGATATTTATGGTGCTTTTAAAAAGCAACAAAAACACACCGCTTTGGCGGATGTGCATGAGTCGATTGATGAGCTGCAGCACTATCGCGCCCATTTTTTGCGCGCCGAAGAACCCCCTTTAACTGTGCAATAATCTGCGCTGTTGTTGAGTGCAACAACAAACGTACATCTGCCTCACACCTTGGGCTCTTCAATGAGGGCCAACCGCGCCGCAATGCTCAGGGCGTTGACTTTGTCTGATGGTTGATGTTTTTCAAACCTCAGATGGAGTCGCTGGCCAACAAGTCAGCGCGTTGCGCATGATCGATCAATTTTCACCTTCCCCGCTTTTGGTCACCCCTGGTGGTCCGACAAGTCCCACACCCATTCAGGCACAAGCAAAAAACCATGTTGTGTCCCACAGCCTGATGAGCGCAGGCCCGAGCACTCCAATGGAGACGCATCAGGTCGAAGATGGCTTCGCTGCGTTGGGACTGGCCAAAGAGTTGCTCTTGGCGGTCAAGGACATGGGTTTTACATCGCCAACCACCGTACAACTGAAAACAATTCCTTTGGCGATGCGCATGCAAGAGGGCGACCAAGCCTTCAATGACCTGATGGTTTCAAGCCAAACAGGCAGTGGCAAAACCGCGGCTTTCTTGCTGCCCGTGCTGCATACCTTGTTGCTGCAACACCAGGCCCAGGCCAAAGCCCAAGCGCTAGAGTGGGACCAAAAGGTCGAGTTGGCCTTGGCGCGCGGTGAAGAGCCGCCCAAGCGACCCAAGCGCAAAAACCCCATGCACCCCAGCAATTTCAAGCCTGCCACCCCCGGCGCACTGGTGTTGTGCCCCACCCGTGAGTTGGCCCAGCAGGTGGCGCACGATGCCATCGATTTGGTGCGCCACAGCCCTGGTTTGCGCATCGCCAACGTGGTGGGGGGTATGCCTTACGCCTTGCAAATTGCCAAACTTCAAAACGCCAATTTGGTGGTCGCCACACCAGGGCGATTATTGGACCTGCAGCGATCAAATCAAATCAAACTGGATCAAGTTCAGTTTTTGGTGGTGGATGAGGCTGATCGCATGCTTGACCTGGGCTTTGCTGATGACTTGGCGGAAGTCAATCAACTCACCATCAAACGTCGCCAAACCATGATGTTCAGTGCCACATTTGCGCCGCGCATCCAGCAATTGGCCACCCGCGTCATGCGCCAGCCCCAGCGTGTGCAAGTCGATGCCCAACACGCCCAGCACGTCAACATCACTCAGTCCTTGTTTTGGGCCGACAACCCTCAACACAAGCGCAAATTGTTGGATCACTGGTTGCGCGACACCACGATCGATCAAGCCATAGTTTTTGCCAGCACCCAGATAGAGTGCGATGCTTTGGCTGTGGATTTGCAACAAGCAGGGTTCTCAGCCGTTGCCTTGCACGGAGCGTTGAGCCAGGGATTGCGCAACCGCCGTTTGATGGCCTTGCGCCAAGGTATGGTGCAAATATTGGTGGCCACTGATGTGGCCGCCAGGGGTATCGATGTGCCCACCATCAGCCATGTGTTTAATTTTGGCTTGCCCATGAAGGCAGAGGACTATGTGCACCGCATTGGTCGAACTGGTCGCGCTGGTCGTGATGGTTTGGCCGTGACCTTCGCAGAATTTCGAGATCGCCGGAAAATCTTTGATATCGAGGCCTATACCCGGCAGCCCATCAAGTCGGAAATCGTTCCTGGCTTGGAGCCGCAGCAACGCCAGGATCGCCCCAAGGCGTTCGATGGTCCGCGCAAAGGTGCGCCCGGTGCCAGTCGACTGGGCGGACGTGGTGCGCCGGCAGGCAAGACATTTGATCGCGCGCCTCGGTCAGCTGATCGCCATGCATCATCTGATCGATCGCCGCAAGCCTGGGCCCCCTCCAATGGACGCCCCACAGAAGGAAGAACCTTCAATGATCGAAACAACCGTGGCCCGCGCGTGGTGGTTGCGGATCGGTCCGAGCGCGCAGGTCCTGGCGCGGGCAATGTGTTTGTGCCGCGCGATACCAAAAAACGTCCTGCCAAAGGCACCCGGTCACAGCGTTGATAAAACGCCCAGCCAGAGTTGGATTTTTGGCAGTTTGGTGGAGAGGAGGAGGATCGAACTCCCGACCTCGTCATTGCGAACGACGCGCTCTCCCAACTGAGCTACCCCCCCGTCGGCTGGGATTTTAGCCATCAACAACGCATCAAGGGTGGCCAGCTTTCCCACTCAACAACGCCAGGCCACTTGGAATTGCGTGAAACAATTCAACATTGATCAGGGGGCCATCAGAATGCCCAAGGTGCATGTTGAAATGAAAAGCAAATGGTGATGACTGGTATGCGTTTCGTGTTTTTCAGTGGGTTATTGGTATTGGGGGTGAAAGCGGTTTGTGCAAATCCATTGCCAATGACTTTGCACGCAGAGCGCACTGCTTTTGCACAGTCTGGCCCATACCGTGAGGTTGAACAATTTTGCCGCGATCTCCAACGCGGGCATCCCTCCTTCGTGAAATGTTTCAACATGGGCAAGACCACGCAAGGTCGCTACATCAAAGCCATGGTGGTCAGCAAGACCGGTGCCCTGGATGCCAACCAGGCCACGAAGAAAAAAATTCCTGTGGTGTTGGTCATTGGCGGCACCCATGCAGGGGAAATCGATGGCAAGGATGCCGGGATGATGCTGATGCGGGACTTGTTGGCCGACCGCAGTCGATTCAACCCCCTGAATCATTTGCTGGTTTTGTTTGTGCCCGTTTTCAATGTGGACGGCCATGAAAACCGCAGCAAATTCAGCCGACCCAACCAAAATGGACCTGTGGAGACGGGTCAAAGAACCAATGCATTGCGCATCAATTTGAACCGCGACTGGATGATCTCCCAAGCTGAAGAAACCAAAGCCATGCTGAGCTTGGTGCAGCTTTGGGACCCTTTGGTGACCTTGGATTTGCATGTCACTGACGGGGTGCGTTTCAGACACGACGTTTCTGTGTCCATGGCTTCTCATTACGCCATCAACCCTGTGGTTCAGCAATGGGGCGATCGCATGCTTCAACGCGCACTGGAGAAGTTGAGCAGTATGGGTCATTCGCCTTTGGGTTTTTATCCCCAGTTGAAAGACGTCAACGACCCTGGCATGGGCGTGATTGCCGAAGCCGATGCTCCACGCTTTTCACATGCATATGCAAGCCTTCGCAATCGATGGGGGGTTTTGATTGAAGACCATGCATGGTCTCCCTATGCTGAGCGTGTGATGACCAGTAAGAATGCTATGTCGGTGTTTTTTCGTGTCATTGCTGAAATGCGTTTTGATTTACAGCGTTCTGCGGCCCAGGCTGATGACCTGCATCAAGGACTGGCTGGACGTGAATTTCCCATGATGTGGGTCAATGCGGTTGATGTCGATCCCCTGCACGTGGTTTCTCACATTGAGTTGAAGGGTTATCGTTACGAGGTTTTTGAAAACGCCCCTGTGGTGGGTGGACGTGGCATCGCCTATGACACAACCCAAAACCAGATTTGGTCGGTGCCTTTTTACAACCAGTTGTTGCCCCTACAGGAATCAAACGTCAAATTACCCCTTGGCGGTTATGTGGTGCCACGGGAATGGGCGGCTTTGATCCAGCCCGTATTGGTTCGCCATGGCCTCAGGTTTGCGACCCTCACCAAAGACCTCACACCCCAAGACTTGGAGGTCATGCGCGTCAGACCCCAAGACGTTGTGTTTGACACAGAAAGTTTTCAAGGCAAGCAAAGAACCCGCATCAAGGGCGATTGGGTGCTGGAAAAGAGGGCTTTGCAGAAAGGCTCGCTTTTTGTTCCCATTCGTCAACCCAAAGCCTTATTGGTGGCGCACTTGTTGGAACCGGTTGCACCGGACTCACTGTCATCTTGGGGCGTTTTCAATACGGCCTATGAAACCAGCGACTATGTGGCTGACCACCGTGAATTGGAATTGATCCAGAAAATGCATGACCAAAGCCCGGTGATTCGCCAACTCTTTGGAGATGAATTGGCCAATCAGTTGCCAGTCATTCGTCAAAAGTACGAGGAAAAATTAAGTGCCGATGCAGCGTTTCGATTGGATCAGCAAGCCCGCATTGATCACTGGATGTCGTATTTGCCCAGCCAAGATCCAGACCTTTTCAAATACCCCATATTTCGTTCGCTTGGGAATCCCGCTAAAGCCCGATCAATCTGGCCTAAATAAGCACGGATGACATTTGGGGGCCCTCGGAAAAGCCAGACATATCGCTCGCGAGGCGCAACGCATCAGTGGATGTGGTGGGTGAACAAACACCTTGGGTTACCGCATGTGCTGCAATTGCCGCCAGCGGCGTTTTGTGCCGCTTGTAAAACAGCATGGTTCATGCCTGCCAGTTGATCCAGTCGAAGCCGCAATTGTTTGACATGTTCAGATAATTCTTTGACACGATTTACTTTGGGGGTTGACGGCTTTTGCACCCCTGTGCGCAATCGCGTTGTGGCTGGCTGGCTATGCGCTTGTAAGCCGATTTTCAAGGCGGGTGAAACCGCAGGCAGTTGAGCCCTGTGGGTGCCAATGGTTTGCACCGCGGCATTGTCGTGGTTCGACTTCGCAGCGTCTTGCGCCACCGGTTGCCGATTGGGGGTCTTCGCCGTTTCTGTAACCGCTTGGCGGTTGTCAACCAAGGGGGCTTTGGCCAAGCTTGATTTTTGGTCTTCAAGAGCGGCCGACGTAAGAGCCTGACGGTTTTCTGTGGGCAAGCTTTCTGGTGCGGCTTGTCGGTTGGTGGTCAAAGCTTCACGGTCCAGGCTTTGGATATTGGGCTTGAC
>Ga0214923_10000695_pt1 | contig 50029 bp, 47 predicted proteins | sample LL1510_MetaG_FD_177993 | JGI IMG/M metagenome (GOLD analysis project Ga0214923, IMG submission 177993) | Freshwater microbial communities from Lake Lanier, Atlanta, Georgia, United States - LL-1510 | ecosystem: Environmental > Aquatic > Freshwater > Lake | place: USA: Georgia | collected...
TGGATGTGGATGAGATTATTCGTCTGCAGCGTTTGAAAACGGGTGAGATGTTTGCGGTGTCCTGTGAATCGGGAGCCATATTGGGCAAGGCAACCGATAATCTTCGCAGCTCGCTGCGTCGCTATGCGCATGATATCGGGCTGGCATTTCAGATTACTGATGATTTGCTGGATGTGGAAGGCACGCGTGAAGAAACCGGCAAGGAAGTGCGCAAAGACGGTGCTGCGGGCAAAGCCACGTTGGTTGGCATTCTGGGTGTTTCCCGCGCGCGTGAGCAGGCACAGATTCTGGCCGATCAGGCGAAGCATCATCTGCGGCATTTTGATAAGAAGGCCGATAGCCTGCGCAAGCTGGCAGAATATGTTGTCTCTCGCCGCAGCTAGCCGTGGCTAAAATCCGGCTAGACCAGCTGTTGGTTGAGCGAGGTTTCGCCGAATCTCGTACGCAGGCTCAGGCCCTTATTCTCAGCGGTAACGTGTATAATCAGCATAGTCGGCTCGATAAGCCCGGCCAGCAGGTTGCTGACGACGCAGACGTCACGGTAAAAGGCCGCGAGCATGAATGGGTTTCTCGCGGCGGTATGAAGCTTGATAAAGCCATCTCACAATTTACGATTGATGTGCGAGGACTGATTGCGATTGATGTGGGTGCATCGACCGGTGGCTTTACCGATGTGTTGCTGCATCATGGAGCGGCCAAGGTGTATGCGGTGGATGTGGGTCACAGCCAGCTGGCGTGGAAGCTGCGCAACGATGAGCGGGTGGTGGTACTGGAAAAGACGAATGCTCGCTATCTGGATGCGACGCTCATTCCTGAACCGGTAGCTTTAGTGGTGTGCGATGCCAGCTTTATCAGCCTGAAAACGGTGTTGCCGGCAGCGATGGCGCTGACAACGGTACCTGCTAAGCTGATTACGCTGATTAAGCCTCAATTCGAGGTAGGTAAAGAACGGGTCGGCAAGGGGGGAGTGGTAAGAGACGCTGCCTTACATGAAGAAGTGTGCGCCGACATTTCTAACTGGGTTGCGAATGAGATGGGGTGGGTGGTAAAAGGGATGGTAGAGAGTCCCATCACTGGGCCAAAGGGCAATAAAGAATTTTTGCTCTATGCGGAGAAGGTATGAACTTTTATGTCATTGTATGGATTGAAACGGTTCGAGCGACCTTGTGGCCGCTGCATCGGGAGATGACGGCATATGCCATGCGGGAGTTTGGAGGGCATGCCATGGTGCTGGTGGCCCTGCAATCGGTGTTAGGGGTTGTGTTTGCGGTCGCGTTGTTGTGGGCGGTTGGTCAATATTGTAAGAAATGTATGCTGCAAATTGCACCCCAAAGAATTGTAGAGCGACATGCGAGGCTTACGGAGTTCTTTCTGGATCGCGGCTATTGGCTGGCCTTGGTGATGTGGCTTCCTGCTTCGTTCATGTTCGGCATTGCCTTTGGCATGTTTGATGTACCCATCCGGCGCGTCCTGAAACTGGCAGCGGCTGGTGCATCGCTGTTCTACGGCTATCAGTTTCTGGTTTAAGCCGCTTTTCCTGACTTTCCTTTAGTCGTGCCGCCCAGCAATGGCTTGAGATATTTTCCGGTAATGCTTTCTTTCATGGCGGCGACTTGCTCTGGTGTTCCGGTCGCCACAATTTTACCGCCCTTATTGCCTCCGCCGGGGCCAATATCAATGATGTAATCGGATGTTTTGATCACATCAAGATTGTGCTCGATGACGACAATGGAATTGCCTGAATCCACCAGCTTGTGCAGCACATGAAGTAGCTTTTGAATGTCTTCGCTATGCAGGCCAGTGGTTGGTTCGTCCAGAATGTAGAGTGTTTTACCGGTAGCGCGCTTGGAGAGTTCTTTGGCCAGCTTGATACGCTGTGCTTCACCGCCAGACAGCGTGGTGGCAGATTGCCCCAGCTTGATATAACCCAGCCCAACCTCGAGCAAAGCGGTCATTTTCTCTTTAATCGTGGGATGAGCATCAAAGAAGGTTGCGGCTTCTTCTACCGTCATGTTCAACACATCGGAAATGGATTTATCCTTGTACCTTACTTCCAGCGTTTCACGGTTGTAACGTGCGCCCTTACACTGATCGCAGGTGACATACACATCGGGCAGGAAGTGCATCTCAATCTTAATCATCCCGTCACCCTGACAGGCTTCGCAGCGCCCGCCTTTGACGTTGAAAGAAAAGCGACCGGGTTTATATCCACGGGCTTTGGCCTCAGGCAATCCGGCAAACCAGTCGCGGATCGGCGAGAATCCGCCGGTGTAGGTGGCAGGGTTGGAGCGCGGGGTGCGCCCGATGGGAGACTGGTCGATCTCAATGATTTTATCGATATGTTCAAGTCCGGTAAGGCTTTGGAATTTTCCGGGGGTCACTTTGCTATTATGCAGTTTTTTGGTAACGGCTTTATAGAGTGTTTCAATAACCAGACTGGATTTTCCTCCGCCGGAGACACCGGTGACGCAGGTGAAAATCCCCAAAGGAATATCGACATTCACTTTTTGCAGATTATTGGCCTCAGCGCCTTTAATGCTGATGCGCTTGTGTTTATATCCTTCACGTCGCGTTTTTGGCACAGGAATCTGGCGCTTACCGCTTAGATATTGTCCGGTGATGCTGGCTTTGTTTTTCATCACATCGTCTGGGGTGCCTTCGGCAACCACCATGCCGCCATGCACGCCAGCCCCAGGCCCCATATCGATCAGGTGATCGGCATGGCGCATGGTATCTTCATCGTGCTCTACCACAATCACGGTGTTGCCAAGGTCACGCAGGTGAGCCAGCGTGCCAAGCAAGCGTTCATTGTCGCACTGATGCAACCCGATGGAGGGTTCATCCAGCACATATAATACGCCGGACAAGCCAGAGCCAATTTGCGATGCCAGACGAATGCGTTGCGATTCGCCGCCAGATAGCGTTCCGGATTCACGGGAAAGGGTGAGGTAATCCAAGCCAACATTGTTGAGGAATCCAAGCCGTTCGCGGGTTTCTTTCAGCACTTTTTCCGCAATTTTTTGTTGCGTCTTGTTGAGTTTTTTATCGAGTTTGGCGAACCAGTCCAGGGCGGCTTCAATGGTGAACTGACACACTTCACCGATATGCAACCCGCCCACCTTCACGCACAGGGACTCAGGCTTCAGCCTGAAACCATGACAAGATGAGCAGTCGGTGATGTTTTGGAATTTGCTCAGTTCTTCGCGCACCCAGCTGGAGTCGGTTTCGTGGAAACGGCGTGTCAAATTCGGAATTACGCCTTCGAATGGTTTATGACTGATAAAGGCACGAATGCCATCATGGTAATGAATTTTGACTTTTTCTTCACCTGAGCCATACAGAATTACGTCTTGTGCTGATTTGGGCAGGTCTTCAAACGGGGTTTGCAGGTCGAATTTATAATGCTGGGCAAGCCCATCGAGGGTTTGCAGGTAATATTTTGATTGGCTGCCTTCCCATGGCGCAATGGCCCCTGCCTGCAGGGTTTTTCTGGTATCTGGAACCACCATGTCTGGATCGAAGAACATGTTGGAGCCCAAGCCATCGCAGGATGGGCAGGCACCAAACGGGCTGTTGAACGAAAACAGGCGCGGCTCAATTTCTTCCAGTGTGAAGCCTGATTCCGGGCAGGCAAATTTCGAAGACAGGGTGATGATATCACCGTTCTTGTGCTTGGATTTAGCGTCTTCTGGTAGCTCCACTACTTCAATGTATACCAACCCTTCGCTAATGCTGAGGGCGGTTTCAATGCTGTCCGCCAACCGGTTGCCCAACGCATCAGAGACCTTGATGCGGTCGATCACGATTTCGATGTCATGTTTCTTATTCTTGTCGATGGATGGCAGCGCATCCATTTCAAACAATTCGCCGTCAATTTTAGCGCGGGTGAAGCCCCGTTTCTGTAACGCTTTGAGCTCTTTTTTATGCTCTCCTTTTTGTCCGCGGGCAAAAGGAGCGAGAATATAAATTTTCGTGTCATTGGGCAGCTCGCGCACCACATCTACCATTTGGCTCACGGTTTGGCTTTCAATCGGTTTGCCGGTGACCGGTGAATAAGGAATACCAATCCGCGCATATAGCAGGCGCAGATAGTCGTATATTTCGGTAACTGTGCCAACGGTAGAGCGAGGATTGCGCGAGGTGGTTTTCTGGTCGATAGCAATAGCAGGAGAAAGCCCATCGATGGATTCGACATCGGGTTTATCCTGAATGTTGAGGAATTGACGCGCATAGGCAGACAGGCTTTCCACATAGCGACGCTGGCCTTCAGCATAAATGGTATCAAACGCCAGCGATGACTTGCCTGAGCCAGACAGGCCGGTAATCACGATCAGTTTATGTTTGGGGAGGTCTACATTGACGTTGCGCAGATTATGCTCTTTTGCACCGCGCACCTTGATAAATTCGGTCATGATATCCTTTGTTGCTGTGTCTATTTTTGTAAAAATTGAGGTTCGCTTATACGCGAAATTACCATCCCGTCCTAGCGTTTTTTGTATGTCTTCTTTGATTCTACACAGAATTGACATCATTTTGTCATGATGGGCTGCTAAGATTTTACCCATGGCAATCGATGAACAAAAATCAGAACAGACAAGTCCTGCTAAGAAGGAATCATGGGCCGAATTTGCGGCCAAACAGGTGTATGGGACAGTAGAAGCGACGCTGATGGGTGGTATCGGTGGTGTTGGGTATGCGGGATACAAAGCCTTCTCAGGTCAAGGGTTCAATGCGTTAAGCTTAAAGAACTGCGTGGTTACCGGCGCATCCATCGGCGCATTTGCATCGCTGGGGTTTGGTAAGGAAATTCATGACGAGAACGTGCAGATGCTGGAATGGTTGGGATTCAAGGGTAAGCATGTTGATCGGCTCAATGCAGAACGAACAAAACCGGCTAATACTCAGATAACGGTTTAACTCGGATAACGGCCTAAGTTATTTTCCTGTGATTAGACGTGCTTTTTTACTGGCAGGACGTTGGTTTGTCGGTAAAAATGAATGCTCACAAAAAATTGAATGGAAAGGTAATCTTAGATGGCTGGCAGTATTAATAAAGTAATTCTGGTTGGAAATCTTGGCTCAGACCCGGAGATTCGGGCAACGCAAGACGGCCGTGAGATTGTGAATCTCAGTGTGGCAACGTCTGAGAGCTGGAAAGATCGCAATTCAGGCGAGCGCAAGGAAAAGACCGAGTGGCATCGCGTGGTGATTTTTAACGACGGTCTGGTGAATATTGCCAAGAACTACCTGAAAAAAGGCTCGAAGGTTTATCTGGAAGGTCAGCTGCAAACGCGCAAGTGGCAGGATAAGGATGGCCAGGATCGCTACAGTACGGAAGTGGTGCTGCAGGGCTATAACAGCAATTTGACCATGCTGGATGGCCGCTCGGGCGGGAATTCTGGCATGAATGATAACGAGGCGGATTATAATCAGGCACCTGCTATGTCGTCTGGTGGGCGTCGCGGCGTCACGGCAGCCGCTCCGGCTGAACTGGATGATGAGATCCCATTCTAGGCGTTGATCGTTGTAATTTCTGGAATTTTAGAGCGGCACGGTCGCGGTTTTGTTGCGTCTGGCGTTTCATTTTTTCTGGATATTCTGCTGGTAATGCAGGGCATTACCTGATAGTTCCACTGTCTTTACATTTACGCAACGGCGAAGACATGATAGGTTTTGGGCGATGACTGCCATCCCATTTATAAAAATGCACGGCGCGGGCAATGATTTTGTCGTGATCGATGATCGCGATGGGATGCATGCGATTGCCGATTTCTGGGCCAGCTGGATTGCCGATCGCCATTTTGGCATTGGCTGCGATCAGGTCATCGTGCTGGAAGCTTCCAAGGAAGCCGATGTGTTCATGCGTATCTATAATGCCGATGGATCAGAAATAGGCGCCTGCGGCAATGCCACGCGCTGTGTGGGGTGGCTGATCATGGATGAAACAGGGTCTACCACTGCGCGCATTCAAACGCGCGTGGGCATTCTGGAATGCAAAAAATCCAGCAACTTCCAAATTACGGTCGATATGGGGTCTCCCAACTTTGACTGGCAAGATATTCCATTGTCTGAGCCGCGCAACACCGAGCATCTGGGCATTGCCAACGGCATGTTGATGGATCCGGTAGCGGTCGGTATGGGCAATCCGCACATGGTCTTTTTCGTCAAAGACCTTGAATTCATTCGTATGGCAGAATCTGGCAAGGCGCTGGAGCATCATCCGCTGTTTCCGGAACGGGCGAATATTTCTGCTGCGCAAGTGTTATCGCGCGATGCTATCAGGCTGGTGGTATGGGAGCGCGGGGCAGGGCTGACCATGGCCTGCGGCACGGCGGCTTGTGCCACTTTGGCAGCCGGTGTGCGTCGCGGGTTAGTAAACCGCCATGCGACCATTCATTTGCCAGGAGGCGAACTGCAGGTGCAATGGGAGGAAACAACGGGACATATTTTGATGACCGGACCGGTGGCGGTGGTGTTCCGTGGGCATTTTGACCGAGAGAAAGTGGCATGACCGTTGATGTGCGCACTTTTGGCTGTCGGCTGAATGTGTATGAAAGCGAAGTCATTCGCGAGCATGCGCAGGCGGCAGCGCTGACCAACACCATTATTTTTAATACCTGTGCCGTGACCAAAGAGGCAGAACGTCAGGCGCGTCAGGCCATTCGCAAAGCCCGCCGTGAAAATCCTCAGGCACGGATTATTGTGACAGGCTGTTCTGCGCAGATACATCCAGACACCTATGCGGCGATGGATGAAGTCAATCTGGTGATCGGCAATGACGAGAAAATGAAAGCGCAATCCTATCAATTGACGACTGCGGATACCGAAAAAGCGCGCGTGAATGACATTATGTCGGTCACTGAAACGGCAGCGCATCTGGTATCGGCTTTCGATGGCCATACGCGAGCTTTCATTCAGGTGCAAAATGGATGTAATCACCGCTGTACCTTCTGTATCATTCCGTTTGGGCGCGGCAACAGCCGCTCGGTACCGGTTGCCGAAGTGGTGCGCCAGATTCAGCACGTGGTTGCAATGGGAACGAAAGAAGTAGTGATTACCGGAGTGGATGTTTCTTCTTACGGCGAAGATTTGCCGGGCAGGCCAACGCTGGGTCAACTCTGCCGCCGTATTTTAGCGCAGGTACCGGCATTGCCGCGGTTGCGGCTCTCGTCCATTGATGCGGTGGAAGTGGATGACGATCTGTATCGGCTGCTGGCGGAAGAGCCGCGTCTGATGCCGCATCTGCATGTGTCGTTGCAGGCGGGAGATGATCTGATTCTCAAGCGGATGAAACGTCGTCATACGCGCCGCGATGCCATTGCATTTTGCGATAAGGTGCGCCAGTTGCGTCCGGATGTGGTGTTTGGAGCAGACATTATTGCGGGCTTTCCAACCGAGACGGATGCGATGTTTTCACAGACCGAAAAACTGATTGAAGAGGCCGGGTTGACCTATTTACACGTGTTTCCTTATTCCGAGCGTGAAGGCACACCGGCCGCGCGTATGCCGCAGGTGGAGCCAGCCGTGCGCAAGGAGCGGGCCGCGCGGTTGCGTGCGATTGGCGATGCGCAGGAGCGCAAATTCTATCAGCAATGTATCGGCAAGCATGTGCAGGTGCTGGTGGAGCAGGATGGTATGGGCCGCACGGAGCAATTCGCGCCGGTGCGCTGTGAATCGGTCGCGGCCGGAGGAGTGGTGGCGATGCAGTTGCAGGCGTTGCAGGGTCAGCATTTGGTGGGCGTGATACCATGAGTTGGTTATCGCGACTGAAAGAGGGGCTTTCCAAAACATCATCCGGTTTGTCCAGCGGAATCGGGCAGATATTTACCAAGCGTAAGCTGGATGATGCGTTGCTGGAAGAGTTGGAAGAGTTGCTCATCCAAGCCGATTTGGGCGCGGCGACATCGGCGCGCATTGTCGCTGCATTTGGTCTGGGCGGTATGATAAAGAAATTTCATCGCAAGAGGTGAAGGCAGAACTGGCGGCGCTCATAGCCAAAGAAATCGAACCTTCGGCGCGGGATCTGATCATCGATAGCGATGCCAAGCCTCACGTTATTTTGGTGGTGGGCGTGAATGGCAATGGCAAAACCACCACTATTGGCAAAATGGCGCATCTTTTGAAAGGCGATGGGTATCGTGTGATGCTGGCAGCGGCCGATACGTTTCGTGCTGCCGCCGTCGCGCAGCTTGGCATCTGGGCGCAGCGTGTAGGATGCGAGCTGGTGCAGGCAGAAGAGGGCGCGGATCCGGCTTCGGTGGCCTACCGTGCGCTGGAACGCGCCAAGGCCGAAGGGGTGGACGTGCTGCTCATTGATACGGCGGGACGGTTGCACAATAAGGCCAATCTGATGGAAGAGCTGAAAAAGATTATTCGGGTTTTGCAGAAAATCGATGGTGATGCGCCTCACAGCATTCTTCAGGTGCTGGATGCTACCACCGGTCAAAATGCCTTGCAGCAGGTTCACGCTTTCAAAGACATTGCCAATGTGAGCGGGCTGGTGATTACTAAGCTGGATGGAACGGCAAAGGCAGGCGTAGTGGTGGCGTTGGCCAAGCAGTTTCATCTGCCTATTCATGCGGTTGGGGTGGGGGAATCCATTGACGATTTGCGCCCCTTTACGGCAAAAGACTTTTCCGAGGGGTTGGTCGGGGTTTCCTGATGGCTTTTTAGCCCCGTATCCTGAAAAGAATTCACACCTTTTTCATAAAAAATAGCAAACTGTAAAGAAACCGTCATAAAACTATGTTATAGTCTTTAACACAGTGCGGTAGTGTGCCCATGGCGCGCTATGCGCGGTTAGAAGTTGTAAAAAACAATAAAAGTTAGGGAGATAGAGTTCTATGGCAACCGGTAGATTGCAGGCCGACCCTCTATACCAAGGTCTTGCACGCCCACCCATGTTATTGGGGGTTAGCTATATGTACTTTACAATCAATGGGTTGCTTACTCTCTTGACCTTTATTCATGCGCAGGATTTTAGCGCCTATGGTTTGGGCGCGATGGTGCATGGTTTTGGTTACTTGCTGTGTATGAAAGAGCCAAGGGCGGTGGAATTGTGGTTGTTGCGCATGGGCAAGGGCTACCGCAGCTTCAACCGTCGGTTTCATTATAACACTAACTCATACGACGTATTTTAATGCAGCTGAAAAGGCGACATGTTTCGAAAGATAAATTCTCCAAGCGGGAGATTTGCGCGGCTGACTTTATTCCCTACAAATATCACTGGGACAAAGAGACCATTGTCACGAAGAACGATGAGTTGCTTCAGGTTTTGAAGATTGAGGGGTTTGCCTTCGAAACCGCGGACGATATCGATGTTGATATGAAGAAGATGGTACGTAACTCCTTCTTCAAAAGCTTGGCGGATGGCACGTTTGCGATGTATTTTCACACGATTCGTCGTCGCCAGAGCGCCTATCCGGGGGGCGTACAGCCGCCGGGTTTTGCGTCCTATGTTGACATTAACTGGCGCAAGAAACACCATTCCAAAGACGCCTATATCAATGAGCTGTTCGTCACGATTATACGGCGCGAAGACACGAAGGGCGCGGCAAAAGTAGAAAGTGTCTATAAGCAGATCGAGCAGCGCGCCAACAAGAAAAACAAAGACGAAGAACTGCGCGATATGCACAAAGAGCTGAAAGAGGCAACCTATCGTCTGATGGCGACGTTTAAGGATTATGGTGCGCGCCTGCTGACGGTTAGAGAAACGCCACACGGCCCGTTATCGGAGCCGTTGGAGTTTTTAGGGCGGCTGGTTAATTGCTGTGATTATCAGCCGATGCTGGTGCCGACGATGGATGCGTCCAAATACATTACGGTGAATCGTATGTATTTTGGTAATCGGGCGTTTGAAGTGCGTGCGCCGTCGCATCGCAAATATGGCGCGATGGTGAGTATCAAGGAATATGCGCCACACACCGCGTCGGGCCTGTTTGATTCGTTCCTGCAGTTACCCTTTGAATTTATCATGACGCAGTCGTTCCAATTCATCAACCGCCAGACCAATTTGGGGGCGATGCAGCGGCAACAGAACAAGATGTTGCAAGCAGGGGACGTGGCCATTTCGCAGGTGGCTGAAATCAGCGATGCGCTTGATATGGCGATGTCCGGTCACGTGGCATTTGGCGAGCATCAGTTAACGATCATGTGTCTGGATGATAACTTGCCTGCGATTGAGAATAATGTGTCGATGGCGATTGCGGAGCTGGTGAATGTGGGGATCAACCCCGTGCGCGAAAAGCTGATTATGGAGCAGGCCTTCTGGTCACAGTTGCCGGGTAATTTCGACTTTATCGGACGTCCTTCCAAAGTGAATACGCTCAACCTTGCCGGATTTGCGTCCATGCACAATTATCCCATCGGCAAGATTGACGGCAATCACTGGGGTGATGCGGTAACGGTGTTTGATACGACATCTGGCACACCGTATTACTTCAATTTCCATTTGCGCGATGTGGGGCATACGACGGTGATCGGGCCTACCGGTGCCGGTAAAACGGTGCTGATGAATTTCCTTGCGGCACAAAGCCAGAAATTCAACTGCCGTATGTTCATGTTTGATAAAGATCGCGGTGCGGATATTTTTGTCCGTGCGGTGGGTGGTAAATACACCATCATCGATCCAGGCTCGCGCTGCGGATTTAATCCATTGCAGTTGCCGGACACGATGGAAAATCGCAATTTCCTTGTGGAATGGTTGAAGACCATGGTGACGATCCATGATGAGCCTTTCACTGCAGATGACATGGACAAGATTCAAGAAGCGGTGAGTGTGAATTACAAGCTCGAAAAGAAAGATCGGGTTCTGCGCAACATTGCACCAATCTTTGGATTGGAAGGGCCTGGCACACTGGCAGGACGGTTGCGTATGTGGCACTCGGATGGTCAATATGCAGGGCTGTTTGACAATCAGGAAGATGTCATTGAATTCAATAATTACAACACCTATGGGTTTGAGATGGGCGAGGTTCTGGCAGATCGTATCAGCCTGATGCCAACGCTGCTATATATCTTCCACCGTATTCACTTGTCGTTGGATGGCACGCCCACAATGATTATCCTTGATGAGGCATGGGCGCTTATTGATAACAAGGTATTCGTGCAGAAAATCAAAGAGTGGTTGAAGACGCTTCGTAAATTGAACGGTATGGTGGTGTTTGCCACACAAAGCGTGGAAGATGCCACACAAAGCTCGATCAGCGCGACGTTGATTCAGCAAACTTCCACGCATATTTTCTTGCCTAATCCGAAGGCAACAGAAGATTATAAGCGCTGCTTCATGATCACGGATCGTGAATTTAATCTGATCAAAAATACCGACATGGGAACACGCTATTTCTTATGTAAGCACGGCAAAGACATTGTCGTGGCGCGGATTGACCTGACCGGCATGGAAGATGTGGTGCATGTATTGTCTGCACGGGCAGAAACCGTGGCGTTGCTTGATGAAATCAGAGAATCGGTGGGAGATGATCCGGACGAATGGCTGCCGGTATTCCGCAAACGTGTATTAGGAACTAATGTGAGCGCAGGCCTGCAAAGTGCTAAGAGATAAACAGAGCGCAATTTTGAATACGGTAACCATGTTGGTGGTGGCCTTGTTGTGCTTGATTGCTGTTCCAGAAGCCTACGCAGCTGATGCGGGTGGCGGCGGGGCGTTTGCCAATGCAGAGGCGCGGTGTCAGCAGATTCGTCAGGAAGTAGAGGGCACCGATATTGATGGGGTGTATTTGACGGAATATGTTGTCAAATGCGTCAAGACCGTTATTCAGGAAGCGTTTGAGCGTTTCATTGAAGAGTTTTATCCTTATGTAGAGGCTTCGATCACCGCAGCTCTCACGCTGGCGGTCACCATTTTTGGCGCATTGATGCTGGCGGGCATGATCGAGAAAGCCAGCCGTGATTCGTTCGTGTTTCTATTCAAATTTGCCTGCGTTTTGTTCTTCGTTTTACCAGCGACCGCCCGAGAGATTTACCAGATGGGCATTGACGGTATGGATGGTCTGACAGACCTTGTGTTTACCTTCGGTAAGGGTGCGGGTAACAGTCCGCGATGTATCGACAATGCAACCGTATGGGACCGCGTGGATTGTATGCTCGACATGCTGGTCGGCATCAAAAAGAACGCGAATGGTGGAGGGGGCGGAGCGGCGCAGGTAGAAGGTATCTCTCGGGGTATCATGCATTTTAACTTTAGCTCCATGTTTGCCAAAGGTGGTCTGGGCTTCATGATCGGTGCGATCATGATGTATGTGACCTTCACGATCGTGGTTGCCACGCTGAAAAGCATTCAGACCTATCTGGCTGGGGTTCTAGGGCTGGCATTCATGCTCATTTTTGAACCGATGTTTGTGCCGATGATCATGTTCAAAGTATCACGCGAATATTTTAACAAATGGCATCGCATTGCCACCTCAATGGTGTTGCAGCCAGTGATTTTGTTCGGATTTTTGAGTTTTATGATGATTGCCATGGAAAAGATGATGTGTAGTGGCAATGGCTCATTCTTGAAAACAACCTTTGGTGCGCAAGGCTGTCAGAAAGATAAGTTCCCGGGTGAGGAAATGGAGAACCGAGGCGCGATTGTTCCGAAGAACACGACGTTCGGTGTATTCACTGGGCCGAATGCAGCGCGTGAAAGTCAAGGTAAGCTGCAGGATTATGGTGCTCTTGGCGGTCAAGCGGTAGTGCGAGACCAAAGGCGAGATCCCAAAAAAGAACTGGATAGTCGTTACAGCCCGCTTCAGTCGTATTTTGACTCCGTAGATTATTCCAAGTTATGCCAAGGTGGTGGTGATGCGGCAAAATGTTCAGAACAGGTGGGGTATTCAGCGATATTGATGGCGCTAACAGCGTTCGTTTTCATCAGTATGCTCAACTATATTCCTAATCTGGCGGCGGATCTTTCAGGCGGTCTGTATGAAGTGCCAAACCTCTATGCAGAGGTAGGGTCGAAATTACCAGGCGGGGAAGCGCTCGAGAAAAAACTCTCTGAAGCGGGCAATAAAATTGCAGATGGATTCAAATCGATGGTGGGGCTGAGGTGATCGGCATGCGCAGTTGGTTTACATGTTTATTGGCCTTCGTGATATCTGCGGTTGTGATGGCAGCCGTAGTCGGCGTGGCGTCACCAACATTTGCGGATGACCGCGCTGGAGAAATGTCGATCCATAAGGCCGGCGCCATGGAAGGGCGCGAGAATTGCCGCGGGAAATATCCCGGTAAATTATTGGCCGTGATTGTCCCCTGTATACGCGAAATGGTACAGAATGCTACTGAAACGATGACGGATCAGTTTGATGAGTTTGTGAAGAACTCGATGTGGGCCTTTGCGGTACTGGTGGTGACATTGTTTGGTGTCAAGATGCTGATCAATGAAGGTGACCTCAAGAAAGAAGGCATTATTCTGTTGATGAAGATAGGTGGTGTGGCGCTCTTTATCGAGAACTTTGGTGGCTTCATTCCCGATATGTTCGGCGCAGTACAGGAAGGCTCAGAGATTGTTACCAACGCCTTAAACCAGAAGAATGGTGGGCAGTGTCAGGGAGATTTCCCCGGAGAGCTGCCGTGGAGCCGTTATGATTGTATTCTAGGTCATATGTTTGGCTTTGGTGGCAATGGTGCGACGATCGGTACGGCGGCATTCGGCCTCATTCTTGGTACGGGGATTTTATCTGGTCAGTTTGGCGGGATGCTGGCGATGGGGGTGTTGATGGCCGTTGCATTGATCCTGAAGCTGGTGATCAGGGCGGTTTACACCTATTTGATGGCGCTGGTTTGCATGGGCTTTCTCATTGTCATATCGCCCGTACTGATACCGTTGATTTATATGGGGGTGACGTTCCAGTATTTTGAGCATTGGCTCAGGGCGCTGATGTCGACCATGATTATGCCGCTGATTGTGCTTGCCTATGTCACACTGGCCTTCCTGATTCTCGATAAAATGGCGTTTGACGAACAAAATGGCATCTTTAAGAAACTGACTAAGCAGGATGCAGAGAAAGCGCAGATGGATCGGAGTTCCGGTGGTTCATTCACTTCTTCAAATGACGTTGGGTTCTACAGGAAATTCGGCGTGGATCCTGATAAAGCTGGCACGACGACGTGGGGCCGGTCATTGGGAAGTGATATTAAGACGTTGGCATCAGAAGCAGGTTGGTTCAACAACACTTATGGCTTCAATTTCGGCAAGGATAACGTCAAGAAATCGCAGGAGATACACATTGCGCTCATAGCATTTATTCTTATGGCCTATTTGTTGGATGTGATGTTGGAGGCGATAGTGGCCATCGCCCAGACAGTGCTGGGTGGAGGGTTTGCGCTGGGCGCAGCGGTCAAATCTAATCCATTTGAAGAAGCGATTGATAAATTTACCCATAAAGCAGCTGAGGGAGGTGGCACGAAGGGCGTGCAAGACTTTGTTGCTGCGGCTGGAAACATATTCCGACGATAGAGGCGTCACGTGAGGAGAGTACATATATGAAAAACATGATCCATAAATGGGCCCTGTGTGGGTTGATGAGTTTGGTGATCGTGACGTTGTCTGCTCCTGCACAGGCGCAACCGGTGCCCGTTGGTGGTGGGCTGGGGATTCTGGCTGTTGCTCAACAGAATCAGGCAACCTGTACCAAGGATATGGGGGGTAATAATAAAAATGATGGGATTCTGACGCAGGTTATTGACTACGTGAAAGAGGTCGTGGATCAGGCCACGCAAGAGCTTTACGATGGGATTATTACACACAACTCCTTCCGAGCTGCGGTGAATGCGGCGTTTGAGCTGTTTGTGACCTTGTTTGGGGTCATGTTTATCTTTGGCATTGTGCCGTTAACATTAGGGCAGTCCATTACGCGCCTGTTTAAGATGGCGATCATTCTGGCGATGATCAACGAAGGATTTCCCTTCTTCCATGAATATGCGATACGCTTCTTCAATGACGGTACCGATGAGTTGATTGATGCGGTAATCAGTATTGCAACGGGCGATCACACGCCGATGGCGGTTAATGGCAATGGTAATCCACAACCCTTCAAGAAAATTGAAGGCATTGTTGGAAAAGCGCTCTCGCCGCAAATGATGATTGCTACGATTACTTCGCTGACAACGGGGCCGTCGGGACCGGCTATGGGCGGCTTGCTGGGCATGGGCATTATGGCCTTTATTCAAATGATTGTAAAAGCCCTGAAAGTATATTGCCTGTCGCTGGTTGCAAAGGCGTTGCTGTTTGGGATGGCACCGATTTTCGTGTGCTTTATCATGTTTGAGCGCACCAAGCACATGTTCACCGGCTGGTTGAACCAGTTGGTGAACTTTAGCTTGCAACCGCTGTTCTTATTCACCTTCTTGTCGTTCTACATTATCCTGATGGATTCGGCGGCTAAGAATATTCTGAATGCTAACATTTGCTGGACCGAATTTGAGCATATGTCGGGTACGTCTTCTACTGCGGCGATGTGGCGATTCCAGTCTAACAATGGCAATAGCACGCCAACCGACTGGACTTGGAAAGGTGCGGTGGATTGTATCAAAAAAGGCGGCGGCTGTCCGGACTTCCCGATCAGCATTATAGACTTGCTGACATTCCTCATCCTGGCGCATCTGGCATACCGATTCTCGGATGTGGTGACCATGATTGCCACCGAGATATCGAGTTCGACCCTCATGCTCGATAAGGTGCAGGGTAGTTTAGGCAAATACTTCCAAGAAATGCAGAAGAAAAAAGGCGGCGGTGGGTGATCTGAAGCCCTGATGCGCTGATCGTGCATAGGTTGCCAAATTTTCTGGAATCTTGTGCGAGAATGTTATAAAAACACCTGCATGACGAAAGCATTGATCACTATTCTGGTATTGTTGACGGCCTCGGCCTGCACCTCGAGTCGCGTTGAAGTGCTTAAGAGTCCTTGTGCGGGCACGGAGGGTAGCCCTTGTGGTCCGTTACGTCCTGTGAATGAGTGGTGGCTTCATGGCGTAAACGCGGAAACCAATGTTTAGCGTATAATCGGGTTTCTGCTGTCTATCTCAATAATGTTGGATCTTTTTTCTTGGGCGCGTTCAGCGGCGCTTCGATCATTTTTGTATCCTTGGGGGCTTCTACGGCCTGAGGCTGAGGTGGCGGCGTTTTTAGTTTAGTACTATCTTTGACTTTGCTAGAAGTGTCTTTGGTAGAGGTGGATGATTCTTTCACATTGGCTTTAATCTTCTCGCCAGCCAGCTTTTGCATGGAAGTCGATTTGTGCGCTGCCTCTTGATATTTAGCGGCCTCGTTATTTTGCTTCTCGTTTTTGTTTTCCTGCTGGCTGCGAGATTCTTCTTCCTGCTGCTTTGCTCGGTTAGCGTTCTGTATTGCCTTCATTCGTTGCTGACGCTGGGCTTGCTCTTGCATGGCACGGTCTTGATTTAGTTGAGCTTGTCTTGCCTGACTGCCAACCAGAACGGGGGCGGCGTTCTTATCGGTTTTCATTTGATTGCGCATGGAAGCGATATCGTTTGGGTTAACCAGCTTTTTCATATTCTGGGTTTTTGGAGCATTGGATGCCGATTTGTTGACGACATCTCGCTCCAGCGGCTTGGCTTGCTGTTGACTGGCTTGTGCCTGCTTGGCTTGCTGGACTTGTTGCTGCTGCTGACGCTGAGCGTTGATCTGCTGGAAATAGTCGTTGTTCGACATGGCTTGCTGCGGGTTATTGCGGCGCTCAAATTCCGGGTCAACGGCTCCGATGGCCTGAAAATTTTGTCTTCCCATGAAGTTGGTCACAGCGGCTTTGGGATCGCTCAGTTGAGAGATGCGCGTCATCACCGCTCCCAATCCGTTTTCAACCTGTTCAAATAATTGCCCCAGCGTCTGTTCTTTGGGGCGATGCCAGCGTTCAGGCATCTTCTTGATTTGCTCTGAGACCAGTTTGACCTGCCGATGATTTCCGGTTTTTCTGGCAACGCGCAGCGCTTCGGTTTTCGCCAGATACCCCAGCTTACCAATAGCATCATTGGCAGCGGCAATGGTTGGGTTCAGTAGTGCCTTTGGATCCAGCTGGAGCAGCAGATGCAGATGAAACTCATAAACCCCCACGACCCCTTTAATGGCATCCAGAATAGCAAAATTGCTCGATGTTACAGATGTCAGTCCATTCACGATCAACGCAGAGCCAAGCTTGACCTTTAATTTGCGCAAGATGTCTTTGGCGATTTCTACCGATTCCCGCCGGGTAGGTTCGCGCAGGCTGTCAATGCTATTGTGCATGGCGCTCGATTGCGACAGATCATCGGCAATGTGGTTCACCCCTTCTACGCAGACGGTCGACATCTCCATCGGGTCAATTGTGTGGCGGTCCATCATATCGCACATAAACGCCAAATCTTCAGGATAGACGGGATGCTCGTCTGCCACGCACGGCTTTTGCAGATTATCAGAACTGAATGGCGAAGCTTCAACGGCAGGAAGGCGCCATGGCCGAGGGCCAAACAGCAGGTTGATGATGGCAGATAACCAGTAGGTGCTATCTTGCCGTTTAAGGATCTGCTCATAGATGTGTCTTGCGCCGGAGCCTGGAACATTGGCGAGTGATTTGTGGATGCGCGGTTTTAGCGGATTGAAGAGCGGGCGGTCGTTATTCAGCCCTTCCACAATCAGATGGGCGATTTGCGTCAGATGCAGCAGCCGTTGATCGAGCGCACTGCCTTGCAGGGGAGATTGGAAGAACTCCACCATGACAACATTGCGCACGATGGCAATGTTTTCGCGCAGGATATGGTACTGCGGATAGTCGCGGTGATCGACGTCTGTAATCGGGCGGTACAGTAGATTCTGGTGAATGATATTATCGAACTGAGGAAAGCGGCTATGAGAGTAGCCAATCAGGCAATCGGGATTGAGCACTAATCGGCGATGTGCTGCCCAGATAGGCTCGCTGGGTATAATCAAGCGCCCTGCTTCGCTGACAAAGCGGATAGAATCAGCAGGAGGATAAAGTTGTTCCGGATGGGCGGTTTTTGTACCGAATCGTTCGGCTAGTTCATCAAGCAGATGATCGAGAGAATGGTTGCTATTGGCAATGTCATCATCGATCGAGTTGGTCATCAATAACCATCCTTATCCGGCTTATAGGGCGGTGGAATGGAATCATCGGTACTGCCATTATCGCCATACGGGTTATCCGAATATTCGCTGCCGGAAGGCTGGCCAGCATAGTCGGAAGCAGGGCGATAATCATCACTACCCGTGAATGAATCGAACTCGTTATCGTCATACACAGGTGGTGGAACAGGATTGTTCTCGATAGGATTATAGCTATCGCTTTGAGGTGCATAAGGATCGGCGCTATCCATGGGTGCGGCATAGTCGTCCTGATAAGCACTGTCATCATAATGGTCGGCAGGCTGATCCAGCGAGCCGGTTGAAGCGGCTTGGGCTTCGGCGTTTTCTTCGGCCGCAGTGCCTAGCGCGTAGACGCACAGGTCCTCAAACGATACGTTGTTTTCCTGCGAGATTTTAAACAGCTTCTCGAAGCTATCCATCACATCCTGCGGAATGGTGCCGCCTCGTTCGGTCGATAGCCACCACGCCTGAAACTGAAGCGGGTGTTTTTTAGGGTGCGGTTCACCGATATAGACGTGGAACGGGTGCTTCACTCCGTTGAAATCGCACGGTACCGTAAAACGTTTCATAAGGCATTACTCCACAGGCTCAGCGTACTATCGTACAGGGTAAATATTACCAAATTATGACGATTTGGTAAAATATAAATATATTAATAGGTTAGTAACTTGTTAACCGTCAAAACGAACTGCGGCGATTGAAGGCAAAGTTTGCCGCGTAGGATTTTGGCGTCACAGCGCGTATTTTGGGCTCAATCACCTGAACCGGAATGCCTTTTTTCTGGGCATAGGCAACCGCTTCCTCTTTGGTATCAAATTCCAAATGGATTTGCTGCAAGGTTCCACCCGAAGACCAACCCATCAGGGGGTCTGGGGCATTTTTGACGTCGGGGGTGTACTCAAACACCCACTTTTTCGTTCTGCGTTTGCCCGATTGCATGGCCGTTTTGGCGGGTTGATAGATGACGGCGGTTGATTGCATAAAACTCTCCCTTAAGCGCACTATAAAACAGGCGCAAAAGACATACAAGTCCCGGCGGCGAGTTGTTAATATTACGATGCTTTTTTGCGGGCAGCGGGCTTTTTCTTCTTGGGTGCACCTGATTTCTGGGTAATCAGTTCGAGGGCTTCTTCCAGCGTCAGCGTGTCAACCTCTTTGCCTTTGGGAATGGTGGCGTTGACTTTCTTATATTTGATGTAGGGCCCATAACGTCCGCTATAGGCGGCGATCTCTTCACCATCTTCAGGGTGCTTACCAATGACTTTCAGGGCTTCCACGCCTTTTTTCTTCACATTCTCGGCGATCAGTGCCACGGCGCGGTTCATGCCCACGGTGAGCACATCATCTTCCGGTTTGAGTGACGTATAGATTTTGTTGTGCAGCAGGTAAGGCCCGAAGCGCCCCAGCCCGGCGGTAATGGGTTCGCCGGTTTCGGGATGCACTCCAACCGTGCGGGGCAGGCTGAGCAGGCTTTGTGCACGCTCAAAGGTGACTTCTTCGGCTTTTAGCCCTTTGGGCAAGCTGGCGCGTTTGGGTTTGGCGCTGGCACCCAGCTGCACATAAATACCATACGGCCCTTTGCGCAGCGTGATGTCTTCGCCGGTTTCCGGATCGGTACCCAGAATTTTGGGGAAGTCGATCACTGTGCCGCCTTCGCTTGATTCGCCGTCTTCTTCGCCACTGACGATTTGTTTGGTGAATGTGCAGTCCGGATAGTTTGAACAACCAAGGAATGCGCCGAATTTACCGGTTTTAAGCGACAGGCGTCCCGTGCCGCAGGTGGGGCAGGTGCGCGCTTTGGTCATGTCTTTTTCCTGACCGAACATGAACGGTTCCAGCACACGATCCAGTGTTTCCAATACATCGGTGGTGGAAAGCTGCTTGCTTTCTTCTACCTTGGCGATGAAATCGATCCAGAACTGACGCAACACGGTTTTCCAGTCCTTTTCGCCATCGGCGACATCGTCCAGCGTGTCTTCCAACTGAGCGGTGAAATCATATTGCACGTAGCGCTCAAAGAAATTCACCAGAAACGCGCTGACCAGACGGCCTAGCGATTCTGGCGTGAAGCGCTTCTTATCGAGATTGACATATTTGCGGTCGATGAGCACCGAGATGATGCTGGCATAAGTGGAGGGGCGGCCAATCCCCAGCTCTTCCAGACGCTTCACCAGGCTGGCCTCGGTATAGCGTGGTGGCGGGGAGGTGAAATGCTGCTCGGGAAGCACGGTATTGCAGGTCGGTTTCTCGCCCACGATCATTTCCGGCAGTCGGCGGTTTTCTTCTTCTTCCTCGTCGTCATCATGGCCAACATCATACAGTGTCAGAAAGCCATCAAATTTTAGTACGGAGCCGGTAGCGCGCAACATTGCCTGTTTGTCGGACGATTCAATCTCCACGGCCACCTGATCGTAAACGGCAGGCTCCATCTGGCTTGCTACCATGCGCTTCCAGATCAGGTCATAGAGCTTCAGCTGATCCGCATCCAGATAGTCGCTGACGCTTTCCGGTGTGCGCGTGACATCGGTTGGGCGGATGGCTTCGTGCGCTTCCTGCGCATTCTTAGATTTGGTTTTATACTGGCGGGCAGATTCCGGCAGATACTGTTTCCCGTAGGTGGAGGCAATATAATCGCGTGCCGCGTGCAGCGCTTCGCCTGCTACAGTGATGCCATCGGTACGCATATACGTAATCAACCCCACCGTTTCGCCGCCCAGCGTAATCCCTTCATAGAGCCGCTGTGCAATCTGCATGGTTTTCTTGGCAGAGAACCCCAGCTTGCGTGAGGCGTCCATTTGCAAGGTGGAGGTAGAGAATGGCGCGTAAGGATTACGGCGCTGTTGTTTCGGCGTGACGCTTGAAATCTGATATTGCTTGGATTTCAGCGCCTCGGTGATGGTGATCGCCTGATCCTCATTGTTGATTGAGAATTTATCCAGTTTCTCGCCGGCATAATGCGACAGGCGCGCCTTGAATGCGGCACCATCTGCTTTGACCATATCGAGCGTAATGTCCCAGTATTCCTGCGCGACGAATTGCTCGATCTCCTGTTCGCGTTCGCAAATCAGGCGCAGCGCTACCGATTGCACGCGGCCCGCGGAGCGGCTTCCGGGCAGTTTGCGCCACAATACGGGAGACAGGTTAAAGCCTACCAGATAATCCAGCGCGCGGCGCGCCTGCTGCGCGTTCACCAGATTCATATCGATGTCGCGCGGGTGTTCGATGGCTTCAGTTACCGCTTTTTTTGTGATCTCATGGAACACGATGCGTTTAATAGCCGTATTTTTCTTGATAGCCTTCTTTTCCTTCAGCACCTCGAGCACGTGCCAGGAAATGGCCTCACCTTCACGGTCGGGGTCGGTTGCCAGATAGAGTGTTTCGGCATCTTTGACGGCCTTGGCAATTTCGGTGATGTGTTTTTTTGAATCATCATCGACGACATAGGTCATCGCAAAATCATCATCAGGATTCACCGAACCGTCTTTGGAAGGTAAATCGCGCACATGGCCAAATGACGCCAACACCTTGTAGTCGTTACCAAGGTACTTGTTGATGGTTTTCGATTTTGCGGGCGATTCTACTATGACGACATGCTGTGTCATTCAAGCTCCATTCTCAGGCTAACCTTGCTTCCTACATGCCGGTTTAGTCTTCCGGCAAGTTCCAGTTCGAGCAGGATCATATGTAATACACTGGGCGTGACATGGCATTGTGAGAGCAATTCGTCAAGTAAAACTGGTTCTGGCCCCAACTTCTCCAGCACATTCTGCCGCAGTGTTTGGAGTGTACTTTCATTGGGAATTGCTGCCGGAGCGTTGGAAAAACTTGCCTTGGTTGATTCTGAAAACACCGACGGTGTGTGTGCTAACAGGTTGGAGACAATATCGTCCACCGATTCCGTTAGTATCGCGCCGTTGCGAATCAGATCATTGGATCCTTTGCAGCGTGGATCCATGGGAGAGCCGGGAACCGCAAAGACTTCGCGGCCATAATCCAGCGCGAAGTTGGCGGTGATGAGTGAGCCGGATTTTTCAGACGCTTCGGCCACGACGATGCCGTGGCTCATACCCGCGATGATTCGGTTACGGCTGGGGAAATGGCGTGCTTTGGGCGTGGTACCAAACGGCGCTTCGCTGATGATGGCGCCCTGTTTGGCAATCTCGCGGTAGAGTGTTTCATTGTCAGGCGGGTAGATATTGTCGATGCCGCCGGCAATGACGGCCACGGTGCCGCCTTCCAGTGAACCGCGGTGTGCGGCGGTATCAATGCCGCGGGCAAGGCCGGACACAACCGCGATTTGGCGTGCTGCCAATTCGGTGGCAATTTTCTTGGCGAAGGCACAGCCATTAGCAGAAGCATTTCGGGCACCAACCATCCCAATCACCGTGGGTTTGGCATACGCTTTGGTAGAACCTAAGACACAAAGGGTTGCGGGTGCATCAGGAATGGTGGTCAGCAATGCCGGATAGTCCGGCTCGCCGTGACAAATCAGCCGCGCGTCATAGCGCGCAATTGCCTCCAGTTCTTTTTCGGCATCCTGAGGATCACACAAGCGGATTACGCGCTTGCTCCCTCCTTTGCGCGCCAGATCGGGAATGGCTTCCAGTGCTTTGGCCGCAGAGCCATAATAGGATATAAGGCTGTGAAAAGTGATAGGCCCCACATTTTCGCAGCGAATGAGGCGCAGGATATTCAGGCGCTCGGTGTCGCTATAAGCACGAAGAGTTGAACGGGCAGGGGCATTCATGCCGCATCTTTCTTATCGCCCGCCGATTTGAACGTCAGCTCTTCACCTTTTAGCAGGCGGCGAATATTATCGCGGTGCGTGTAGATGATGAGCAGCGTGATGATGATGCTGGTGTAGAGGAAGGGCGGCATCCAGTAGATCATGCTGATGCAGTAGCCTGCGATCATCACCAATGCGGATAATGAAGAAATGCGTGTGATGGCGAAGACGCTCAACCACAGGATCGCGCAAACCACTCCCACATAGACATTGAATGCAAACGCCAACCCAAATAGGGTTGCCACGCCTTTTCCGCCCTTAAACTTTAACCAAATGGGGAAAATATGACCCACCAAGACTAATACGGGCGCAGCAATCAGCACATAATACCCAGCCTGGGAAGCAAGTGCTCTAGCGTCATCATTTGAAACGGTGCCCAGTATCTCCGATAGGTGCACATATACCAGCAACGGCAAAAAGCTCGCAACGAATCCTTTGCCAAAATCGAGCAACAAGGTTGCCAGGGCCAACCATTTCTTTCCGGTGCGTAACACATTGGTTGCGCCGATATTGCCAGAACCAATGGTGCGGATATCGCCAAGCCCGGCCCAGCGGGTCAGCAGCAACCCAAAGGGAATAGAGCCTAGCAAGTAGGAAAACAGGCAAGCCAGCGCTGCGACGAATAAAACCATGACAAAGGCCTAGCGCAGCTTGGCCATCTTATCAAGCGCTCCTTGCAAGATAATGGCTGCGGCAACCTTATCGATTTTTTCTTCACGCTGTTGCGGATTAAGGCCAGAACGCAGCATCGCGTCATTAGCGCAGTGTGATGACAGGCGCTCATCCCACAACAGCATGGGCAGGTCGATCGCCGGTTCCAGATTGCGCACAAAGGCGCGCACCGACTGGCAACGCGGCCCTTCGCTGCCATCCATATTCAGTGGGTAACCGATAACCATGCCACAGCAGACGCCGTCCAGCACCATGGAGGCGATGTGATCCAGATCGGCAGCAAAGCGTTGGTGGCGGCGCACGGCATCATAGGGGGTGGCGATGGTTCGCTCAAAATCGCTGATCGCAAATCCGATGACTTTCTGCCCGTGGTCTATGCCAAGCAACCGTCCGTCCTTTGGTAACATTTTTGAGAATTCTTCGATGGTTTCAACAAGCATTCAGATGTGCCACTCCAATAAGCGACCATTCTACTATTTTTTTGCAGTGCGGTAACCAATCAATTTACAGCTGACGCCTCCTTTTTTGTTTTTTTGTCGTATGAGTGTGGCGAATGTGAGGGCAAATTCTGGGTTGCAAAGCGCCCAAAACCAGTTATAAAACAGGCGCATTTTAATCAATCGCAGGGGTTTTATGGCGCTAACCAAGCAGGATACGCTCAAAGTGGCAAAACTGGCCCGTATCCGCATGAATGACGCGGATGCAGAGCATTTCATGAATGAGATCAACGGGATATTGCATTGGGTGGAGCAGTTGCAGGAAGTGAATACGGAGCAGGTGCCACAAATGACCAGTGTGGCCGACATGACGCTACCCTGGCGTGCGGATGTGGTGAATGATGGGGGTATTCAGCAACAGGTGCTGAAGAATGCCCCGAATGCTGATTATGGCTGTTTTGTGGTACCGAAGGTGATTGAATAATGACTGATCTGACGACATTAACGCTCGAACAGATGCGTGCATCGCTGCGGGCGAAGGAGTTCACGGCTACCGAGCTGGCGGGCGCACATCTGGATGCTATTGAGCGTAGTACACTGAATGCGTTTAACGAAGTGACACGCGATATTGCGATGACGAAGGCCAAAGCAGCGGATGCCAAACTAGCCAAAGGTGAAGGTGGTGCGCTGGAAGGGATTCCGGTGGGGGTGAAAGATTTGTTCTGCACCAAAGGCGCGCTGAGCACGGCGGCGTCTAAAATTCTGGAAGGGTTTCGTCCGGAATATGAATCGACTGTGACGACCAAGCTGTTTGATGCGGGTGGGGTAATGGTTGGCAAAACCAACATGGATGAATTTGCCATGGGCTCATCGAACGAAACCAGCGTGTATGGTCCGTGCAAAAATCCGTGGCGCCGCAAAAGCGATAATGCAGAATTGGTGCCCGGCGGGTCATCCGGTGGGTCTGCGGCGGCAGTCGCATCTTATTTGTGCCCTCTTTCGTTGGGAACGGATACGGGAGGTTCCATTCGTCAACCAGCAGCGTTCTGCGGGATTGTGGGGATCAAACCGACTTATGGCCGTTGCTCGCGTTTTGGCATTGTGGCGTTTGCGTCTTCGTTGGATCAGGCAGGGCCGTTTGCGCGCAATGTGCGTGATGTGACAATTGGTCTTCAAGCCATTATGGGACATGACAAAAAAGACTCAACGTCTGCTCCGATTGAGGTTCCCAATCTGGAAGCGATGCTCAACACCGATGTACGTGGGCTGAAAGTAGGGATTCCGGAAGAATATCGCGTTGAAGGAATCAATGACGAAATTGCTGCGATGTGGGACAAAGGCGCGGCATTGCTGAGGGCGCAGGGCGCTGAGATTGTGCCGATTAAGCTGCCACACACCAAATATGCGCTGCCGACCTACTATATCATCGCACCGGCGGAAGCCTCCTCCAATCTGGCGCGCTATGACGGTGTGCGCTTTGGCCTGCGTGTGTGTGAAGAGGGCGATAACCTGAACGATATGTACGAAAAAACCCGTGCCGCAGGCTTTGGCCATGAGGTAAAGCGCCGTATCATGATTGGTACCTATGTGCTGTCGGCTGGTTATTACGATGCGTACTACAAAAAGGCGCAGCGTGTGCGTACGCTAATCGCGCAGGATTTCAAAGAAGCGCATAAACAGTGTGATGTGATTTTGACACCTACGGCACCGTCGGCGGCGTTTGCGTTTGGCGAAAACCAGGATGATCCGATTGCGATGTACCTCAATGACGTGTTTACGGTGCCGACTTCGCTTGCTGGATTGCCGGGGTTGTCGTTGCCTGCGGGGCTGAATAAAGACGGTTTGCCGCTGGGGTTGCAACTGATTGGTCGCGCGTTCGATGAAGCAACGGTGCTTCGCGCGGCTTATGCGCTGGAAGAAGCCATCGGGTTTCATGCCTTACCAAAAGGAGTCGCCGCATGAGGAATATAATCGCATTAGTACTGGTGCTGTGCGGTATGGCGGTTGGCGTTGCCATGGCCGCAGAAACCAAAGGTGCTCCCAAGCAGGATGCTGCTGCAGCGCAAGAGCAGGCGCCGGTTAAATATGCCAAGGCAAAAGGCGTTCCAGCAGATATGATCTTCAAGCTGGATGAGAAAGGTGGCTTTGCCATTCCGGAATGGTGTGAAGCGTGGTTTGACGGCTGCAATAATTGTCACTTTTTGACACATATGGGGCAGATGATTGGAGCCTGCTCATCACGTATCTGTAAACCGGAAGAAATGAAAGAACCTCACTGTACCAAACGTAGAACAGAGGCTAAAAAATGACCTACACAATCCAAGGCAACACCGGCAAATGGGAAGTCGTCATTGGGCTTGAAGTGCATGCTCAGGTGACCAGTAACTCGAAGCTGTTCTCCGGTGCGCCCACCGCTTTTGGCGCGGAACCTAATCAGAATGTATCGTTCATTGATGCGGGCATGCCGGGCATGTTGCCAGTGATTAATGAATATTGCGTGGAGCAGGCCGTGCGTACCGGTCTTGGGCTGAATGCGCAGATTAATCTGACGTCAGTGTTTGATCGCAAAAATTATTTTTATGCGGATTTGCCGCAGGGCTACCAGATTTCTCAGTTTTTGGATCCCATTGTCGGGAAGGGAAAAATTGCGCTGGACATGCCCGATGGTACGACGCGCGACATTGGCGTCACGCGCCTGCATCTGGAACAGGATGCAGGTAAATCACTGCATGAGCACTCCCCCAAACATAGCTTCATTGATCTGAACCGTTCGGGCATTGCGCTGATGGAAATTGTGTCTGAGCCGGATATGCGTTCACCGGAAGAGGCTGGGCTGTATCTGAAGAAATTGCGTGCTATTTTGCGTTACCTTGGCACCTGTGACGGCGATATGGAAAAAGGTTCCATGCGCTGCGATGCTAACGTGTCGGTGCGCCCTGTTGGCAGCGATAAGTTGGGAACGCGCTGCGAAATCAAGAATGTGAACTCAGTGAAGTTTGTGCAGCAGGCGATTGAATATGAAGCCAACCGTCAGGTTGAGATTTTGGAATCCGGCGGGGCCATTGATCAGGAAACGCGCCTGTTTGATTCGGTAAAGGGCGAAACCCGTACCATGCGCTCAAAAGAAGATGCGCATGATTACCGCTATTTCCCCGATCCGGATTTGCTGCCGCTGGTAATTGCGCCGGAAATGGTGGCACGAATTAAGGCCGCGCTGCCGGAACTGCCGGATGATAAAAAAGCGCGCTATATGAGCGAGCTTGGGCTTTCAGCTTATGATGCGAGCGTGTTGTCGTCCGATAAAACGGCCGCAGAATATTTTGAAACGGCCGCAAAAGGGCATGATGCCAAGCTGGCTGCAAACTGGGTGAGTGCGGAGTTGTTTGGCCGTTTGAACAAGCAGGGCATGGCGATCGATCAATCGCCGGTGAGCGCGCAGCAATTCTCGGGTCTGATTGCGTTGATTGAAGATAACACGATTTCTGGAAAAATTGCCAAAACCGTTCTCGATAGAATGTTTGAGACTGGCAAAGATGCGGCCGTCATTGTGCAAGAAGAAGGTCTGGTGCAGGTCACGGATACCGGCGCGATTGAAAAGGCGATTGATGAAGTATTGGCCGCAAACCCTGAAAAAGTGGCCGAATATCGCAGCGGAAAAGATAAGCTGTTTGGATTCTTTGTCGGGCAGATCATGAAGGCCACGCAAGGAAAAGCCAACCCGCAGGCGGTGAACGATATTCTCAAGCAAAAGCTTTCTTAAAAGCGTGGTTATTTTTCGTCGGCTGGTGCCACCAGCTGTTGCTGGCGCGCATCGGGTGCAATTTTACTACGAATCTTCAGGGCGTCTGTGTTACCCGGTTGAATACGTAGTGCATGTTCGACATCTTCGCTGGCCAGTTTATCTTGCTTCATATCAATAAACAGGCGTGCTCTGGTGAGCATGATGCCGACATTATCGGGTGAAAGCTCCAGCGCCTGATCCAGATCCTGAACGGCCAGCATGGAGCGATTTCCCTGCGCGTACAGTTTGCTGCGTTCTGTCAGTAGTTCGGATGCCAGACGGGCAACCGCCTGATCCTTCAGTCCCTCTGCAGCAACCGGTTCTATAGCCGTAGTCAGATTCACAATGGCCTGCGCGGTATCGCCGCTGAGTTCAGATGCTTTGGCGGCTTGACGCAGCACATTCGCCCACAAGGTGATATTGCCCTGACCGATGCGCCCGCCCAGATCTTGGAGTTCTTTGGCTGCATCGGGGTAGCGTTTTAATGCAAACAGCGCAATGGCGCGGCAGTGATAGGCGGGCGGAACGGCTTCGCGCTGTATCCATTCTTCAGACAATTGCAAAGCCTTGGCAGGATTGGTGCGGGTTAATCCGGCGCAGCCCTTATATTCCTGGTTGTTGTTTGCTGCATAGGCATGGGCGCAGAGCAAGGCGGCGGCCAGTGCAGAAAGATGAAAGATTGAGTGTCGCATGACAACTTTGTATAGTGCATCCGGTGATGAATCAATCCAAACGATATTTTTGTTTTGGTCTGGGATATACAGGGCAAAGACTAGCGGGAAAACTGGCAACACAGGGGTGGTTGGTTGCCGGTACCACCCGCTCGCCTGAAAAGCGGGATCAGTTGGCCGCTGCAGGCATTGACGCGTATCGGTTTGATGCGCTGGCCGCAGATGAGTTGCCGCAAGCCTGTATGGAAGCAACGCACATTCTCATCAGCATTCCGCCTGATGAAGGAGGCGATCCGGTGTTTCGGCATCATGGGCAAACACTTGCAGCCTTGCCGAATTTGCAATGGCTGGGATATCTCTCTACGACCGGAGTGTATGGGGACTGTGCAGGAGAATGGGTGGATGAAGCCTCGCCAACGCACGCGATGGATGGTCGGGTGCGTCGGCGCATAGACGCAGAGACTCAATGGCTTTCAATGGTGGGAACGCATCGGTTGCCGACTCATATTTTTCGGTTGGCAGGGATTTATGGACCAGACAATAGCCAGATCGATCGTGTTCGGGCGGGGACTGCGCGGCGAATTGTGAAAGCAGGACAATATTTTTCCAGAATTCATGTGGATGATATTGTGGCGGTGCTGATGGCGTCGATGCACCAGCCGGCCATCGGCGAAATTTATAATGTCTGCGATGATTTGCCGGCGGCACCAGAAGCGGTGGTGGTGTATGCGGCCGAGTTGTGCGGTGTGGTACCTCCGCCAGAGGAATCCTATGAGCAGGCCCCCCTGTCTGACATGATGCGCAGTTTCTTTTCGGCCAATCGCCGTGTCCGTAACGATAAGATAAAAACAAAACTTGGCGTGGAACTTGCATATCCCACCTACCAAGAAGGGCTGCGATCGATATTTGATCTATCTAAGTCTATGATATAAATTAAGAAAGTTAGTTTGGGGTTGTAAAATGAGTGTCGTGATGCGCTATTGGTTGCCGGTTACCGCTGTGTTGCTGCTGGGGGCGTGTGCAGATATTACCAACAATACCAACCGTGCAGTTTATGATGTTCGTGGCAATATTTATAGCTCTGCGGCGAAAATTCAGGAGTGGGTGGCGTATACTCCGCCCCCCAGCACCCCACAACCGGCGCAAACACGGTATTGCTACTATGCAATGGCAGATGTGATCTGCTATCTGGAGCCGCAGCCGCATCTGAGCAACAAGCTGGTGGGAGTACAGGGGCAGGGCACCACTGCTTACGAATACACGGTGAAGGCACCCACTGACCCGATTTCGGTTAGCAGCAACGTCGCGACAACGATGGCCGATAGTCCAGACCAGTCCGATAAATCGTTTCCAGCCAAGGTAGCGGCACCGGCGTCGTTCCCCAAAGGGTTATTGCCGCAATATTAATGGGCGGTCAGAGCTTCTTGGGTGCTAGCACCCGCCTGTTGCCAGACATAACTGTCAAAACTCCCGCAGGCTGAACAATGCAGCTCCCATGCATCTGCCGGATGATTGCAGCGGCTGCAATGCCATGACGCATCTTTTGGCGAGGCAACCGCGAGGGTCAGCCATTCATTGGCTTGTTTCTCGTTGCCGCTTTCTGCCAGCTCAACATGTGACAGGAGTTGATAGATGCGGGGTGATTCCAGCCGCGCCAATGCCGACTTCAGGTGGCTGCGTGCATCATGCCATTGCTTGTGTTTCATGGCACAGCGCGCCATGGCAATATGGCTTTCGGGGTGTTCGGGGTTGAGAGAGATCAGTTTTTCAAACCGCTTCTGGAGAGCATCGGGCCGCTCGTGGTGATAAAGCTCCAGCAACGTATCCACCCATTGCGGCTGAGGCGATTCCTGCCAGCATTGCCGCATTAGCTTGAAAGCCTGATTGGTTTCGTTGGCTTCCATCAGAAGATCAACGGCCAGCAGCCATGCCGGAACAAAAGCAGGGTTATTTTTGCGTGCAAGGTCGGTGAATTTTCTGGCTTTCTGTGCCTGCTTATTAGCGGCGGCTTCCAGAGCATTTTCATAATGCATGATGGCCTCATAGCGGCGCGCATCATTGCGGGTGATGGCCTCTTTGCGGGCTGCTTTTTGTGTGATGTCGATGGCTTTGCCCCACTGACTCTGGCGGCTATACAGATCAATCAGCACCAGTGCCAGCCAGCGGTCGTTTGGTTGATGGTCCCATGCATCCAGCGCATGAGCGATGGCCTGATCATAGTGTTTTTCTGCAACCGATTGCTCAATCATGCCGCGCAGCGCGACGGGTCTTGTCTCGGGGCTTTCCAGCATCAGCGCCATACTCTTGCGGGCATTGACCAGATCGCCTTTGGCATGAGAGAGCTGAGCCGTGAGCAGGTTGGTGATCGGCGCATGATCCAGCAGATCGGATGCTTTGCGGATATGTTTGTCGGCTGCGCGCAGGTCTGAAATGGCAAGGGCTGCCATGGCTTGCGTGAGGGCGGTGAGGCCTTGCTGCTGACGTTTGGAATGATGTTTGGTACGGATATTTTTGGGTGCGCCCAGCAGCATATTAATCAGCACTACCAGCAAAATGATGGCGATCAGTATGAGTGCCAATGCAGCGAGAAAGACCCCCAGCGATGTTTCAATATGATAACCAAGCCACTCCACAGAAAGCTGTCCCGGGTGATTGGCGATCCACAAGGCTCCCCACACCAAAGGCGCAATCAAACACAGGTAACGCAATACCCGTAGCATCCGTATCCTCTATTGTTTTTCAGTCCCAATCGTCTTCATGACATCATGGTATAGTGCGGTTGCTGCATCATGGACTTGCAGGTAAGCCTTGGCTGCGACCGACCACTCAGCGAAACTGGATAATACGGGTTCGGTCAGCGCGTCCACTTCTTCAATCGCAGCAGTCAACTGGTCTTTCTGCAAGGCAGCCTCTGCGCGGGCGATGCGCGACTGATCATCGTTACCTTCATGATTTTCGCCCACTTTACGAATCACGACTAGCTTGGCGATGTTGCGCTTAATGCGTTCCCAGAACCCGCCCTGGCTCGCTTCCGTTTGCTGCATATATTGAGCAACCGACAGTTTAAATTGTTCGCGCAGCTGAGAAATGGTGGGCACCCCTTTATCTTGGTAAGGCACAAAGATATCCAGCTTTTCCTGCATGGCCGGCAGGTCCGATGCGGCGATCTTCATGGCAACTAGAGGGTTAGCATAAGATTTGCCTTCTGTGAGTGCTTTGCTGAGCGTATCATATGAGGCGAGTAGTTGAATCTGGCGCCACTTATCTTTTTGCTCATGTTCAATATGTGACCGCAAGATTTCAATCTGCTGTTTCAGCTCAATCATTTCTTTCATGCGGGCATCGGTAATCTTGTGATTTTCCGCTTTGGTTTCTGCCTTTGCGATGCGTGAGGTCAACTCATTGAGCTGCTCGCGGATGGAGTCGAGTTCGTCTGCGCTTACGCCGGCGGGAGCCGCAGTTGTATCAGCAGAAGGGATGGTTGTTCCCAACCATTTTTCTCGGTCTTCCTGATATTGGGCTTCAAGCTTTGCCAGCCGTTCGGTCAACGCAGTTAGCGCGTCCTGAGCTTCTGTAGAGGTGGCAACAGAGCTGTGAACTGGCACAGAGTCTGACAGCGTGGCCACATAGCCAATCACGGCCAGTTGAACGGCCGCCAGCGCCCCCAGCCATTTGCCATGCCCACGGCTTCCAAAAGCCGCCTGTTGCAGTTCTGCTCTGGCTTTCTCGGCTTTGGCTTTTTCCGATTTTTTATCCAGCGGCACTTCGATGTCGATGACCGGTGGCGGAGGGGTTTCCGTTTTAGGTTTTGACTTGGCGACGACGAGATCTACCATGCTTTTTACCGTGGGGTGCGCGGCAATAGCCACGGACTTAAATAATGTCGGGCTTAGGGTTTCTGCCACGGCATCGCTTAAGCAGTAGGCGCGAAGTGACTTGAGATGAATTTCAAGATTTGCCTGTTTGATGCAATTCATGAAGGCAGCAGTAGAGCGCTGAGTGAAGAATATGACGCCGGTGATGGCTTCTTTGCCGATTTCCTTGATAACATCGGGGCTGAAGGCTTCTGTCATATCGGCGCGATAGGTGACCAGGCGCACGATTTTATAGTCATGCAGCACATCTTGTAGATCGGTGGTAATGTCAGCACCAGAAAGATAGAGAATATGCTCTTTTTCCGGTTTGAGGTTGGTGGCGATGTAATCGGCCAGTTCCGATACCTTCTCGCCGGTTGCGGTGACGTTTTTCATGCCCTGTTCGCGTGCGAACTCGGCGGTGCGTGCGCCGGAAGCAAACAGTGGGATATCGGCAATGGCGCTCAGATCGTCAAAGGCTTCCAGCGCATGCTTGCTGGTGATGACGATGGCTTGAGGAAGTGGATCAAGATGTCGCTTGATTTCCTGCCGCATAGAGAGTTCCGGTACGATGGTGAGCATCGGTTCAATTAGGCATTCGATGTCGTGTTTGCTCAGCTTTGCGGCAAGGGATTCGGAATCTTGTTGTGGCCGGGTGATGAGTAATCGGATCATAATGCAATCTTGTCTTTGGCTAACGATAGTAGCCGGGTTCCTACATCTTTACCAATGGCCTGCGCTTCTTCAACGGGGCCGCTGGCGCTGGCGTGCCATTGCTCGCTGCCATCTGGTTGTAACAGCAGTGCACGCAGAGTCAATTGGTTGCTTGCAAGCTGCGCATAGCCGGAGAGAGGGGTTTTGCACGAACCGTCCAACACGGCCAATACGGCGCGTTCGGCGGTTACCGCTTGTAATGTTTGTAAGTGATTAATTTTCATCAATATTTCTTGCATTCTGAGGTCCGATTTGCGGCACTCAATGCCAATGGCACCTTGCGCGATGGCGGGGAGCATCGTTTCCACCGGTAAGCGTTGAGTAATGCGGTCGTTGAGCTTGAGACGGTTAAGTCCAGCCGCGGCGAGTAAGGTTGCGTCTGCTATGCCATCTTCCAGTTTTTTCAGACGGGTTTGTACGTTACCGCGAAACGGTACGACCATCAGGTCGGGCCGCAATGCTTTAATGATGGCGCTGCGGCGGGTAGAAGACGTGCCAATGCGTGCGCCTGCAGGCATTGCTTCCAGCGTCGGGTAACGGTTGGAAATGAAGGCATCACTAGGGTCTTCGCGCGGCAGCATGGCGGCGATGATTAGCCCGTCTGGTAGCTGGCTGGGCATATCTTTCATGGAGTGAACGGCAATATCGGCCTGATGGTTCAGCAATAATTCTTCCACCTCTTTGGTGAATAGCCCCTTAAACCCCCATTGTGAAATGGCGGTGGTGACATCGCGGTCACCGGACGTGGTGACAGGAATTAATACAACCTCTTCTGCTGATAATTCAGGGTCCTGTGCCAGCAGGGCGGTACGCACTTCTTCGGCCTGCGCGATGGCAAGCTGGCTGGCCCGGGTCGCAATACGAATGGTTTTAGGGTTGCTCATGCAGTGTAGACCTTGTATGCGGCTAGGTTTACGGAACTGCGAACATAAACACAAGGAAAAGACTTCATGCGGGTGTTGGGCATCGAATCCAGTTGTGATGAGACGGCCGTTGCCATCGTGCAAGATGATGGCACCATTTTAGCCAATGTCATCCGTTCGCAGGTGGCGGCGCATCAGCCTTACGGCGGCGTGGTGCCGGAGATTGCGGCGCGTGCGCATATAGAATGGATGGAGCCGGTACTTGAACAAGCGTTAAAAAAATCCTCCTTAACACTCAATGAGGTGGATGCTATTGCGGTAACCGCTGGGCCGGGACTGATTGGCGGGGTGATTGTGGGGGTGATGACGGCAAAGGCCCTCGCTTCGATCTATCAAAAACCGCTGATTGCGGTAAACCATCTGGAAGCACATGCGCTGACGGCGCGTCTGACGCATCATGTTTCCTATCCGTATTTGTTGCTGCTGGTTTCCGGCGGGCATTTTATCTATGCGGTGGTGGAAGGGGTGGGGCGCTATCGCCTGCTGGGCAAAACACTCGATGATGCGCTGGGGGAAGCATTTGATAAATGCGCTAAAATGATGGAGCTTCCTTATCCGGGCGGGCCGTATATTGAACGACTGGCCAAAGAAGGCAATCCGTTGGCCTTCGATTTTCCCTGTCCGATGTTAGGAGTCAAAGGGTGCGATGTTTCCTTTTCCGGACTGAAAACTGCCGTGCGTTATGCCATCAGAACATTAATTGGTAATGGTAATCCGTTGACCGATAAACAGAAGGCAGATATTGCGGCGTCGTTTCAGCGCGCAGTGGTAACGATTCTATCGCAGCGTTCCAAATCAGCGATTGATATGGCCAGAGAGCAGGGGCTGGCATGCCCAACTTTGGTAGTGGCAGGCGGAGTGGCAGCTAATCAAGCAATCGGCGCGGCCTTGCGCGATGTAGCCGCACAACAGGCTATGGACTTCATTGCGCCGCCGCCGGCGTTATGCACCGATAACGCAGCGATGATCGCGTGGGTGGGGGTTGAACGCTATCAGGCGGGGCTAATTGATCATCTGGATGTAGAACCTAAAGCACGCTGGCCATTGGCCTGAAATTACAGTGTTTATGGGGCTTCAAACCCCAGTTTCTTGAATACAGCCTGAGCCTCATTGGAGGTGAGATACTGGATAAATTTTCTGGCTTCTTCCATGCGCTCTCCGGCGACGACGACGGCTTGATAGCTGATGGGCTTATGCGTGTTTTCAGGGAATACGTCCAGTTTACGTATGTGATCATTCATCACCACATCAGACTGAAACAGGATACCGTAATTATGCTCGCTGGTGATGGCATGCAGCAGATCGGACTGGCTTTGCAACAGAATGAAATAAGGCTCCAGATCACCATCCAGCCCAAAATTGCGCAACGCTTCGAGACTATAAGAACCGACAGAAAGAAATTCCGGATCACCCAGCGCAAAAGAAAAATTTGGATGTTGCTCCAACAGTATATTGGCGATTGGCAGGTTACGAATCAGTATGAGTTCTATGGGGTTATCTTTAGCGGTAGCAACCACGAGACGATTGCGCGTAATGGGAGTTTGCGAATACACATCCACCAGCCCGCGCGCTTTGAGGTCATTGAGATACTTGGTGCGATTGGAAATAAACAAGTCCGCCTCCATGCCAGAGGCAATGTGCGCGGTCAGCTCGCGCGAGGCAGAAAAAGAAGTTATGATGGGCTGGTTATGCTGTACGGTGTAGTTACGCACAATACGTGTGAGAGGAACCATCAGGCTGGGATCGGCGACAATATTCAAGGTGGGTAATGTGGGCAGGTCACGGTTTTTCGCGCTCAGATTTTCGGGCCAGAAGCCGGAAAATAAAACGACAATCAAACAGATAGCGCTTGCAAAACGGGTCATGAATGGTAAACGAATCTTAACAAACGATAGACGACTGGCATGCCGACCGAATCTATGACGAGTAAACGGTTTATCCTGATTTTCGCAAGCATTTTCTTGCTTGGGGCGATGCCTTTTCTGATTTTGCAACCCAATGGTGCTTCCAGTGCCGGTTTGAGTGCCGGTTTCACGATACCCATTGAGCATGTGTACCACCTGATTATATTTATGGTTATTGGTTTGAGTGCCAGTTTTGTTCGCAGCAACGCCCTGCTACTGATGCCTCTCTCCTTTATCCTGCTGTATGTGGTGGGTATGGCGATGGAGATTGGACACGATAAATATAAAATGATGCCGATGTTTCTGTTTGGTGCGGTGATTTTATTTGGCATTGTGATGTCTGTAACCGATTCGCGCCGTGGCCTCATTAGCATTCTGGTGGCGTCATCGATTGGGTTTCATTTTGGGATGTATTATGCATCCGAGATACCGGCTATTGCTTCACCGCTTTACTTTATGATCGGGAATATTCTTTCATTTGCATTGGTGTTTGCCACGTCAGTCAGCTTTGGGCTGACGCTCAGGGGTGACTCGGTGATCTATGATGAGCCCTCAGAGGAAGAGTAGGGCTACTCTTTGGGGTTGCTGCAGCGGGCAATGGTTTTCGCAACGGAGAGCAGCAGGGTTTTGTAGCTGTAGTCTGCTTTCGATTTGGCATTCAAAGGGCCAGTCTCCGTGTTCATCAGCACAATATCTGCCTTGGTGACTTCGGCCACCCGTGCCACCAGCGGCACATTTTCTTCTGTCAGAATACAACGCAGCGGCATTCGTGCGATATCTTCCATGCGGGTTAGCTGGCTTTTTGTGCCCACCACGGAAATAGGCGAGCGCAACAATGGCATGAGTGGTGTAATGCGATATCGCGACTGAAAATACTGGTACGCATCATGATAGGTGGTGAAGGCGGCCGCATCCGGTTTGGTAATCGCCTTCAGTGTCTGCTCAATGTCTAGATGTAATTGATCCAGATGGTCATTCACCTTCTTCAGATTGTCTTTCAGCTTTTCTGCTTCTTTTGGAAAGTTTGGAATCAACGCATCAGCGAGCGATTTCATGACCTGCTTCATCAGCACAGGATCCAGCCAGAAATGCGGATCAACGGGTTCCTTGATGTGCGAATGCTCATCGACATGGTCGATGTTGCGATAGGGAAGATAGCCGACATCCGGCAGTTTGAGCAGCTTGATCACCTGTGTGCTTTTAGCGATAGAAGCGACAGCATTATCCAGCTCGGGCACAAAATCGTCACCGACCATGATGATGATATTGGCCTTTGAGATTTTTTTAACCTGCGAGGGTGTCAGTTGCAGGTGGTGGGGGGATTGATTGGCCGAAAGTAGGCGTTCTGGGGCAACGATGCCTTCGGTGAGCTGCGACACCAGATCATGAATCGGCGCGATATCAACCAGTACCGACACATTTGCATAGCGCGAAGCTGCATAAACCGCTTGAGGAGAACCTGCACTTACGTGTAGGAAGGCTAGGATTGCCAGCAACGTGATAAGCCATTTCATGACAACGTTTTTAATTCAGTCCCAGCATCTTCACAAGTCTTATGGTGAGACGGACGTCATCAGCGATGTGTCGATGAGCGTGAAGGCTGGCGAAATTGTAACGGTCATCGGGCCCAATGGCGCCGGTAAAACCACATTGCTGAGGATACTGCTGGGGCTGGAGCAGCCCGATCGCGGGACAATCCATCGTAAGGAGCGGCTGGAAATTGGTTATGTGCCGCAGCAATTTGGGATCGATCCGGCCATGCCGCTACTGGTGAGGGGATTTTTACAGCTCTATCATCCCTCAATGGTGCGCGTGACAGAAGTGGCACAATGGATGCGCATTGACGCGTTGTTAGAACAATGGATGCATAAACTATCCGGCGGAGAATTGCGGCGGGTATTACTGGCGCGGGCGATGTTGCGTAAGCCGGAATTATTGATTCTGGATGAGCCGATGTCGGGAGTCGATGTGTCCGGTCAGGCGGAACTGTATCAGTTGATCGAGATGCTGGTGAAACAACAACATTGTGGTGTGCTGATGGTGAGCCATGATCTGCATGTGGTGATGGCCTCCACGCATCATGTGATTTGCCTGAATCATCACATCTGCTGCGAAGGAAAGCCTCAGCAGTTGGGTGGCGATCCGGCGTTTCGTGCGGTGTTTGGTGAAGCCATGGCTTCGCGGTTGGCGCTTTATACCCACCATCATGATCATGCGCACAACCTGCATGGTGATGTGGTGAAAGGATGCGACCATGATCATTGACGGGGTGGAGCCATGGTTATTGTTTGCATTGATTGCAGGGTGCTCGCTGATGCTGGCGGCAGGTCCGCTGGGCTGTTTTGTGGTGTGGCGGCGTATGGCCTATTTCGGAGATACCATTGCGCATGCGGCATTGTTGGGCGTCACCTTTAGTCTGATCACTGCATTACCGGTATCAGTGGGCGTGTTGTGCGTCAGCCTTGCCGTTGCGGCGATGCTGTTTACCTTCTCAACGGATGGTCGGTTTCATATGGATACGAATCTGGGCATTCTGGCGCATGGGATGCTGGCGCTCAGTCTGGTGATATTGTCACTCATCTCTTCCGGTCAGGTTGATATGGTGCGCTATCTGTTCGGTGATATTCTGGCGCTGAGTGAATCCGATGTGGTGATGGTGGCGGCGATGTCGGCACTGCTTGCGGCGCTGGTGCGATATCACTGGCGGGGGCTGGTGGTGGCGTCCATTCATCCCGATGTGGCAGACATTGAAGGAATTCCCGTGAAGCGGATGCAGCTATTGCTGGTGGTGATGCTGGCGACCATGATTGCGGTATCCATCAAGCTGGTGGGGATGTTGCTCATCACGGCGCTACTGATTATTCCGGCAGCTACCGCCCGCTTCTTCTCGCGCTCGCCGGCACAGATGGTGGTGCGGGCAACGTTGTGCGGCATGGTAAGTGTCGTGGGCGGGCTGATGGGGTCTTATTATGCGGATACGCCAGCGGCACCAAGCATTATCCTGCTTTCTTTCATAACATTTCTGGCAATGTGGGTGCTGCGTTCAGAACGCCGCTAGGCCTAAGCTGCTTTGGCGGTTTTCATCGCATCAAATGCTTGCGCCAGATTGCTGAGCAGATCTTCGGGGTCTTCCAGTCCGATGTGCAGGCGTACGATCCAGCTATCGGCGGGCCAATCGCTGACCACACGCACTCTGGCAGGCTGTAGCGCAATCACAAGACTTTCATAGCCGCCCCAGCTATAGCCCAGCCCAAAATGGTGAAGCGCATCGACAAACGCACCGATTTTCGCTTCCGACGTTTCCTTCATCACCATACCAAACAGGCCGCAGGAACCGGTCATATCCCGTTTCCACAGCGCGTGGCCGGGGTCTTCGGGCAAGGCGGGGTAAAGCACGCGCGCCACTTCGGGACGTTTCTGCATGGCTTTGGCAATGCGCAAGGTAGACTGCTCATGTTGTTTGAGCCGTACGGCCAATGTGCGCAGGCCGCGCAGCGCCAGATAGGCATTGTCTGGCCCCGGGCACATGGCAAGACGGTGATGCACTTTGCGCAAGGTTTTAGCCAGTGGGTCGCGCGCCGTTACGCACCCCATCATCAAATCGGAGTGTCCCGCGATATATTTGGTCATGGAGTGAATGGAGAGGTCGACGCCAAGTTCAAACGGTTTTTGCAGCAGTGGTGTTGCCCAGGTATTATCGGCAATGACCAGCGCACCGCGTGCATGAGCTATTTTGGCGATGGCAGGAATATCCTGCACTTCAAAGGTGAGCGATCCGGGACTTTCGCAATAGATGGCCTTGGTGTTTGGCTTGAACAGCGCTTCGATTTCTTCTGGCGATTGCGAGGGCGAATAAAAAGTGTGTTCTACGCCATAGCGCGCCAGATCATTCAGAATAAACAGCCGCGTGGTATTATAGATGGCATCCGTCACCAGCAGGTGATCGCCCGCATTGAGGGCGGTCATCAGCGCCAGCACGGTGGCGGACTGGCCGCTGGCGGTGACGCAGCAGTTGTCGCCGCCTTCCAGCGTGGCAATGGCATGTTCCAGATCGAGCACTGTTGGGGTGCCATGGCGCGCATAGCCAGGCAGGTTGGTCTTACCGGCCTCATAGTCGCGCATGGACTGGAAGGAATCAAAGATCAGCGTGGAGGTGTGGTGCACCGGTGGGTTGACCGATCCGCTATCCCGTTTCGGATTACGTCCCAGCTCTGTCACCAGCGTGTTGACATGTTTGCTCATAGTGCCTCGATACTCTTAAAATTCGCGCCAGGAAATACCGGCGATGATATGGGTGATGGTTCCTGCCTTCCCAAAGGGCAACAGACAGGAGCGGAATTTTACCACACCGCCCGGAGCGGTCACAAACTGCCCGTTGTCGTAAATGGGTTTGGGATTGGTAAACACCTCGTCCAGCCGTTTCACTACCTCAGCGCCCTTGAACATACGTTGCGTAGGGCTGAGTGACTGCCCCGACATATCATGACCATACAGGGCCTGAATCCGGTCGCCCATGCGGTAATAGGTGTAGCTTCTGGTGATACCCGTCTTAGAATTGACGGCAAACAACATGCAATTGCTCCACAGGTCGTTGACGGCAGTATGGTTGAACCGTTCCAGCGGGGGATAGGGGTCGCTTTGGCGAATCAGTTCCCAATATTGGGTGAGTCGATCGGTAAGTCGTTGGTCCTTCATGGCAGGTAACAGTCCGTCATTGCTGGTTAATGCGCGTTAACTTAGCGCCAAGCCGCCTGCCGCACAACAGATTAAGCATCGGATTGGCATTATTGGGTGCTGGTTCAATTAGATATTGTCATTTTCGTATCATTAACGTTATGGTGTGGGCCCAAAAGAAGCGAAAACGTTATGACACAAGCCAAACCATACCCCGATATTGATGCCTCACCGGATTTTGCAGCTATTGAACTCCAGATTATTGAAAACTGGAAGAAAAATGGTAGTTTTGAGCGCTCGGTAGAGGCGCGTCCGGCACAAAAAAGCGGGGCCAATAACGAATATGTGTTTTATGACGGCCCGCCCTTTGCCAATGGCCTGCCGCATCACGGACACCTGCTGACAGGGTTTGTGAAAGATCTGTTTGCCCGTTATCACACCCTCAAAGGGGAGCGCGTGGAGCGCCGATTCGGGTGGGATTGCCACGGCTTGCCTGCCGAAATGGAAGCCGAAAAAGGCCTGAACATCTCCGGCCGCAAGAACATCATGGAGTATGGCATCGGCAACTTTAACGATTATTGCCGTACCTCAGTCATGCGCTATGCCGGTGAGTGGGAATGGTATGTGAACCGTCAGGCGCGCTGGGTCGATTTCAAAAACGACTATAAAACCATGGATACGCCGTTCATGGAATCGGTCATCTGGGCCTTCTCGGAACTCTATAAGAAGGGGTATATTTACGAGGGCTTCAAGGTGATGCCCTATAGCTGGTCGGCCGAGACCGTGCTGTCCGCATCCGAAATCCGCCTCGATGATGCGACGCGTGAAAAAGAAGACAAAGCGATTACCGTGGCGTTTAAGCTGAAGGATAAATTCAAGGGCGCTCCAGAAGCTGATGGATATTATATCTTGGCTTGGACGACAACTCCTTGGACCTTGCCGTCAAACTTAGCATTGGCCGTTAATAGAGAGATGGCTTACGCTTATCACATTCAAGATAATAAATGTTACATTGCGACACCAACCGCGCTTGATCGCATTTTTGGGACAGAATATACCAAGGCTCAGGCATCGACTGAAAAAGCAGCAGAGTGGGCTACAAATCATGTAAATGCTGAGTTAAAACTCATAGGACAAGAATACGAACCACTGTTCCCCTATTTCAAAGATACCGCAGGCGCCTTCAAAATTCTGGCGGGGGATTTCATTGAAGAAGGCTCTGGCACCGGCGTGGTGCATATGGCGCCGGGCTTTGGCGAGGATGACTATCGTGTGTGCTCGGAAGCAGGGATTCCAACCATCGTTCCCGTGGATGGCGAAGGCCGCTTCACCGATGCTGTTTTTGATATAACCAAAGAAAATTATCCTGATTTGCCACCATTGAAGCTCAAAGGTTTGAACGTAATCAAAGAAACCAAGTTGAGCGAAGATTATGATCCGTATAAACCTGAACAGCTCGAGAAATATGGCCTAGCCAATTTGCGTATTATTCGTTGGTTAAAGGATCGTGCTGATAAAAGACTTATTCAGGAAGATAAGTATTTGCACAATTACCCGCATTGCTGGCGCACCGATCAGCCGATTATTTATAAGGCGATGTCGAGCTGGTTTGTGGATGTGCCGCAATTCCGCGACCGCATGGTAGAGCTGAACCAGCAGGTCAATTGGATTCCCGGCCACATTCGCGATGGGCGTTTTGGTAAATGGATTGAGAATGCACGCGAATGGTCGATCTCGCGCTCGCGTTTCTGGGGTTGCCCAATTCCGGTGTGGCGCAGCAAGTCTGGAAAAATTAAAGTGTTCGGCTCGATCGCGGAACTGGAAAAAGCCAGCGGCAAAAAAATCACCGATCTGCATCGCCCGTTCATTGACGAGGTGGTGATTCACGAAGATGGCGAAGAATACCGCCGTGTGGAAGACGTATTCGATTGCTGGTTTGAATCGGGTTCCATGCCCTATGCGCAGGTGCATTATCCGTTCGAAAACAAAGAATGGTTTGAGCAGCATTCGCCTGCCGATTTCATTGTCGAATATGAAGCGCAGACGCGTGGCTGGTTCTATAGCATGTTTGTGTTGGGCGTGGCGCTGTTTGACCGCATTCCGTTCAAGAATTGTATTTGCCACGGTGTGGTGCTGGATGAGCAGGGGCGCAAGCTTTCCAAGCGTTTGCTGAACTACATGGACCCCAAGGTGTTGTTTGAAAAATACGGCTCCGATTCGCTGCGCTGGTTCATGATGTCGTCATCCATCATGCGCGGCTCAGAATTGCTGCTCGATGTGGATGGCAAATTCATTCACGATGCGATTCGCCTCTATATCAAGCCGATCTGGAATGCGTATTATTTCTTCACGCTCTATGCCAATGCCGATGGCGCGCGGGCGCAGTTTAGCACGAAGTCAGATAATCTGATGGATCGCTACATCCTCGCCAAATGCGCGCAGATGGTGCGGGCAGTGGAGCAGGCGCTCGATGCCTATGACACGCCGGCTGCCACGCAGGCAATCAGCGATTTTGTGGAAGTGCTCAATAACTGGTATATCCGCCGCAACAAAGACCGTTTCTGGGGTGCGCAGCAAAGCGCCGATAAGCAGGCAGCCTATGACACGCTCTATTCGGTGTTGCATATTCTGTGCCGTGTGGCATCGCCCTTGTTGCCCATGCTGACCGAAAAAATTTATACCGGACTGACCGGCGAACAAAGCGTGCATCTGGCAGATTTTCCGGATGTATCCGGTATCAGTGCAGAAGTGCAATTAAGTGCGGATATGGATCGTGTGCGTGATGTGTGTAATACGGCGCTGTCCATTCGCAGCGAGCAGAATATTCGCGTGCGTCAGCCTTTGACGCGTCTGACTTGCTATGGTGCCAACAGCGCGCAGCTGGCCGATTATGCTGAATTGATTGCCGATGAAATCAACGTCAAGCATGTCGGATTTTCGCAGCAGTTATCCGCAGTGGCCGATCATAAGCTCAAGCTCAATAATCAGTTGATTGGCAAACGCCTGCCCGAAAAAATGAAACAGATTATTCCTGCAGCCAAGCAAGGCCAGTGGGAGTTGAAGCAAGGCGAGTTGCATGTGGCGGGCGCCGTGTTGTTGCCGGAAGAATATGAGTTGAATCTGGAACCCAAAGCAGGGGTGAATGGCGCTTCGGCGCTGTCGACCAATGATGCGCTGGTGGTGCTCGATCTGACGATTACGGCGGAATTGGAAGCCGAAGGCAAGGCACGCGATCTGGTGCGTCTGATTCAGCAGGCACGCAAAGATGCAGGGTTACAAGTGTCGGATCGTATCGCGCTGAATCTAGAAGTTCCGCCATCAGCTGCCGCCGCTGTCGATGCATTCTCGGGCTATATTTCAGAGCAGACATTAGCGGTATCCCTGACCAAGGGAAGCGGTGATTCGGCCGCGCATCGCAGCGAACAGCAGCTGGATGGGGAGGCGGTGGTGATTGCTTTCTCGGTGGCGGCGTGAGGCACTGATGGGCATTTCAGACCAGACACATTTCGGGGTTATCGGTGCAGGTGGTTGGGGTACGGCGCTGGCCGTGGTGGCAAACCGCGGCGGCAACAAAGTGACGCTGTGGACCCGCAACGACAATGTGATTCAGGTGGTCAATGACAAGCGGGTCAATGAATTCTATCTGCCGGATGTGTTTATTGATCCCGATATTACCATTACTGATCAGCTGATGGCCGTATGTCATCACACCAATTTCTTGATTCTCACGGTGCCTGCACAATCCATACGTCCGATGTGTATTTCGCTGTCTGACCAGTTGCCCAGCGGCATTCCGGTGATCATTGCATCCAAGGGTATTGAGCGTGGCAGCCTGTCGCTGATGAGCGAAGTGGTGCGCGGTATTCTGCCGGAAAATCCGGTATTGGTACTATCTGGGCCGAATTTTGCGCGCGAGGTGGCGATGGGGCTTCCGGCGGCGACGGTGATTGCAGGGCAGGATCGCACTATTGCCGAAAAGATCATTTATGCGTTGGGTGGGAAATATTTCCGCCCCTATTACTCCGATGATGTGATTGGTGTGCAAATTGGCGGCGCAGTGAAAAATGTGATTGCGATTGCCAGCGGTATCGCCACCGGCAAGGGCTTGGGCGAGAATGCCCGCGCCTCGCTGATTACGCGCGGTTTGGCAGAAATGGCACGACTGGTGCGTATCAAAGGCGGAAAAGAAGAAACACTCAGCGGATTGTCGGGGATTGGCGATTTGATGCTGACCTGCAATAGCGCCTCATCGCGCAACATGGCGCTGGGCCTTGCCATTGGCGAAGGCAAGCGCGTAGCCGATTTATTGCCCGGCAAGACCACGGGGTTGGCTGAAGGCACAACCACGGCTGAGTCGGTGCATCAACTGGCGCATAAATTGGGTGTTTCTATGCCGATCTGCCAGACGGTCTATGAGATCCTTGAAGGTCTCACCGATGTCGATAACGCCATTGAGGCGCTCTTATCCAGACCGCTTTCTTCCGAATAAACGCACTGAGATATAACCATTTTTCTGACCAAAATGTCATCAAAATGTCATCTTTTGCGCGCATAAATCCGCTATACTGTAAGGTAGAAATAAGGGTGTTTTTGCCCTCATAGTTAAGGATTTATGGACGATAACGGCTACAACAGCGGCGTGTATGAGGTGTCAAGCCCCGGCTTTGGCGAGCGTTTTGCCCGCAAGCTGCGTACGCTGGGTCATTGGATGACCAATATTCCGTTTGTCGGGTGGATCATGGGTGGGTTGTTGGCCCCGATTTTGACGGGTAGTGCCGCATTGATTGAGAGTGTGGGATCTCTGGCTAGTGGTGAATATACTAAAGCAGGCAAACAACTAGTGTCTGGCGCAGTAGATACTGCAGTGACAGCGGTGTTGGCCAAGGCCAATTGGGTGCTGTGGCTTCCCAATTTGCTTTGGGCAACCGCTTCTGGCAATACACTGGCCGAGCAAGCGCGCCAACTCACCAATTGGGGGCTGGATTCTATTGATACGGTTGCTCGCAAAGTTCCCAAAGAAACCGAATATGCGCGCAGCATGAGAGTGCTGGGCGATGCTCCGATGACACGCGGCACGGCCATTGGTGCCGTGGGGTGGTCTCCGGGCGCAGCGCGGGCCATGGAAGCCAATGCTGGATTTGTATCCTATAACGGTCAACCGCAGATGCCGCGCAATTATTTTACCGATCGTGTGGCGGCTAGCCGCGGCCAGACACCGGAAGAGGCACGCGCATTGTGGCTGCGCGATGAAGGAAATCAACGTCACTTCCAAGATCTGGTGAGGGCAAGCCGCGAACAAGAGGTTGGCATCCAGTCTGGTAGGGCGTAATATAACACGGGAAGAGGCAAGTTATGACGGCAACAATCGAAGAGCTTGAACAGCATTATTACGAAATTACGGAATTGTATGATCTGGCTGCAGAGCTGATCGATACGGTCGAAAGCGAGCTGGTGCAAAATCCGGCAGAGCAGTTGGCGATTGTTGAGGCTTTGGCTGAAGAGGTTGGAGAATCGGCCGATATTCTGGCAGAAGAGTTCATTTACATTGCGGAAAATCAGGGAAAGGGCAAGCCGCGCAATAAGTCGCGCATTGAGAGCGCGCTGCGCAAAATTTATGCAGCCATCGATGCCTATAACCACCGCGTTAATGCGTCTTTGAGCGAGAAGACGGCGGGGTTTCGCAATGTTGCTGACCCCATTGTCCGCAAGATTAAGCGTCAGATCGAAATTGTAGTCGCCGCGCTGATTGACTTTATTGACCTGTCGTTGGATCGGATTATGCAAAAGTCGCATATTGATGAGATGAAAATTCATCAGGAGAAGATCGCAATGATGATTCATCAGGCAACGCAACATCAGCCTTCCTAAGTATCGTTTTTAGGCCTTTTCTTGCGATCTGGGGATGACAAATCCCTGTCCATGCACTACATAGGCCGTATGATAAAGCATGTAACAGTTGGAAATGTAACCTTTGGCAATGACTTGCCATTCGTGCTGATTGCAGGCCCGTGCCAGATGGAATCGCGCGATCATGCGCTGGATGTGGCAGGGCAGCTGAAAGCGTTGACGCAGAAACTCGGTATTCCGTTTGTTTATAAAAGCTCGTTCGATAAAGCCAATCGCACCAGCATTTCCGGCAAGCGTGGAATCGGTCTGGAGGGTGCGTTGCCGGTGTTTGAAGAGATCAAGAAAACGCTGGGCTGTCCGGTGTTGACCGACATTCATGAGCGCGAGCAATGTGCTGAGGTGGCTTCAGTTGTCGATATCATACAAATTCCCGCGTTTTTGTGTCGCCAAACGGACTTGCTGGTAGCAGCGGCGAAAACCGGTGCGGTGGTGAATGTAAAAAAGGGTCAGTTTCTGGCGCCGCATGATATGAAAAATGTGGCGCAGAAGGTGGCGGATTCCGGCAATGACCGGATTTTGCTGACCGAACGCGGCGTAACGTTTGGTTATAATAATCTGGTGACGGATATGCGCGCCCTGCCCATTATGGCTGAAACCGGCTATCCGGTAATTTTTGACGCGACGCATTCGACGCAGCAGCCCGGTGGGTTGGGCGGAGCGTCCGGTGGCAATCGCGATATGGCGCCGGTATTAGCGCGTGCAGCGGTTGCTGTGGGATTGGCGGGGGTTTTCATTGAAACGCATCCGGACCCAGACAATGCACCGTCTGATGGGCCGTGTATGGTTCGTCTTGCCGATATGGAAACGGTGTTAACACGACTCAAAGCATTTGATGCGGTCAGGAAGTCATTTTCCTGAAGCGTTTTCTTGACTAATAGGGCCGATCTTTCTAAATCTGCGGGCAACTAAGGGAGCTTGTCATGTCAGCCATTATCGCCATTCATGGACGTGAAATTCTAGACAGCCGTGGGAATCCAACGGTAGAAGTGGATGTGGTGCTGGAAGATGGCAGCTTTGGTCGTGCGGCGGTGCCATCGGGTGCCTCTACCGGTGCTCTGGAAGCGCTGGAATTGCGCGATGGGGATGCCAAGCGCTATCTTGGCAAAGGCGTACTCAAGGCTGTCGATCATGTGAATGGTGAAATTGCCGATACGTTGTCGGGCGTCGATGCGCTGGATCAGCTGCATATTGATCGCACCATGATTGCACTGGATGGAACAAACAATAAAGCCCGTTTGGGTGCGAATGCGATGCTGGGTGTTTCGCTTGCTGTGGCCCATGCGGCGGCAGCATCTACGGGGCAGCCACTGTTTCGTTATTTGGGCGGTGCGCAGGCGCATGTGATGCCGGTGCCGATGATGAATATTGTCAATGGCGGCGCTCATGCTGATAATCCCATCGATATTCAGGAATTCATGATCATGCCGCTGTCTGCCGCCAATGAATCAGAGGCGATTCGTATGGGTGCGGAAGTGTTTCATGCACTGAAGAAACAGCTCAAGGATGCAGGGCTCAATACCAATGTAGGTGATGAAGGCGGTTTTGCACCGCAGATTGAGTCTGCCGATGCGGCGCTGTCTTTCATTATGAAAGCCATCGAGAAAGCAGGATATAAACCGGCAGAAGATATTGCGCTGGCGTTGGATGCCGCTTCCAGCGAGTTTCATAAGAAGGGCAAATATCATCTGGAAGGCGAGGGTAAAACGCTCAGCAGCGATCAGATGGTAACATATTATGAGGATCTGGTGGCGCGCTATCCCATCATCTCGATTGAAGATGCGATGGCAGAGGATGATCACGAGGGGTGGAAGACAGTCACGCAGGCGCTGGGTAAGAAAATTCAGCTGGTAGGCGATGATTTGTTTGTGACCAACCCGACCATTCTGCGCAAAGGGATTGATGACGGGCTGGCAAATGCGATTCTCGTAAAAGTGAACCAGATTGGAACATTGAGCGAAACGATGGAAGCCGTTCAAATGGCGCAGCGGGCAGGCTATCATGCCGTGTTGTCGCATCGTTCGGGTGAAACGGAAGATGCCACCATTGCGCATATTGCGGTGGCGACCAATTGTGGGCAGATTAAAACCGGCTCGCTGTGCCGCTCAGACCGTATGGCGAAATACAACGAACTGTTGCGGATTGAACAAATGTTGCGCGGTGATTCGCGTTATGCGGGCCGTTCGATCCTTCGTCGCAGCGCCTAGGTTGAAATTTGCTGCGGAATGGGTTACATTCCTTGGAAAATCAGACTTATTAATCTACGGCAGGCAGCATTTGGTTGCCCATGAATCGCTTTAGTCTCTCATTACCCAGAATTTCAATGAAGCCCATTTTGCTGGCTTTTGGGTTTGTGTATATCGGCTTTCACGTCATGCACGGGGAGCGTGGGCTTTATGCGTGGTTTAAGCAAACCCGATTTCGCGATAATTTAACGGTTGAGCTGGAGCAGATGAAGGCACAGCGCGAGACGCTGGAGCTGCGAGTGTCGCATATGAGAGATCAATCCATTGATATCGACTTATTGGACGAACAGGTGCGCCGCATGCTGGGCAATGTTGGCGATAGCGAGCAGATTATTTTGCTGAACACGCCGCAGGATTAGCTGGTTTTGCGCGGCTGACGGGGAATTCGCAGCGCTTTGACCACTTTCGATACCAGAATTTGCGGATCGACAGGCTTCACCAGATAGTCATCGGCACCCTTGGAGATGGCTTCTTTGACGTCTTTCACCGAGTCATTCGCCGTTTGCATGATGACATGCACCTTATCGTATTTGCGCACAGAGCGAATCCGGCGCAGTACTTCCATGCCGTCCATTTCTGGCAGCATCCAATCCAGCAACACCACCTTTACGTCTTCATGCTCCGTCAGGCGACGCAGACCATCCATCCCCGTCATTCCCGAAACCACATCATATTGTGCATTGGTCAGCACTTTGGTCAGGATCATCAGGTTGGTCTCATCGTCCTCAATAATCAAGATGATAGGCTTTTTGATCTTGATGTTCATGGATTCTCCTTAATGCTGTGGCGAGCGCCGACGCCCATATTATAAAGCCGCAGCACTAAATGCAAAACGAAAAGTTATGAAACAATTTGGATAACTTACACACAATCAGATGGTTTGTGGCATATTGGCCATTTTGCATTGCAGCATGCTTTTATGCTGTTTTACCTAGGAAATTGCTTGCGTTGGAGGTGCTTTTCAGTACAAATGCCCCCAGTCAAATTAGGATATTGGGTTGGAGTTTCTATGGCCAAAGCGACGGCTAAAACTGAGACAAAATCAAAAGAAGAAGTAGTGCAAATCAAGAAGCCAAAATCGGCGGCACAGCTTGATAAGGCGCTGTTACTGAAAATGTATGAGAAAATGATGCTCATTCGCCGCTTTGAAGAGAAGGCAGGGCAGCTTTACGGCATGGGGCTGATTGGTGGATTCTGCCACCTTTATATTGGTCAGGAAGCCGTGGTGACGGGCATGCAGTTTGCTGCAAAAGAGGGCGATACGGTGATTACGACGTATCGTGACCATGGGCACATGCTGGCATGCGATATTGATCCGAAAGTAATTATGGCGGAGTTGACGGGGCGTGCTACCGGCATTTCTGCA
>Ga0214923_10000696_pt1 | contig 50020 bp, 40 predicted proteins | sample LL1510_MetaG_FD_177993 | JGI IMG/M metagenome (GOLD analysis project Ga0214923, IMG submission 177993) | Freshwater microbial communities from Lake Lanier, Atlanta, Georgia, United States - LL-1510 | ecosystem: Environmental > Aquatic > Freshwater > Lake | place: USA: Georgia | collected...
CTTCGATTTTAATATATACGCTTTAACTTGTTTACGATGAATATTTATTGTTCCAAATTCGACTGTTTCGACACAAGGAATCATATAATTTGGATTTCTACATAACCATTTATCATCATAATCTTCAAAAACAATCGAATTCGAAACTGGAAGATAATCACCCACTTTAAGAGTATCTCCATCAACCCCAACAATCTTATTATTGACCCTCTTTAAGAAACTCTTCGCCTTTGTTGCGACTACAACTCTACCATTTTCAGTTGTAATTTTCAGAACAGTATTTGTTTCATCTTTATTAACAACTGGATGTCTTGTCGTCGCCTCAACTTCATCCCAAATAATCATACCATCCTCTGTGCAAGCGGGAACATACACTTTCTTATCACGAACATATTCTAATGTGGTATCATGTGGATGTTTTTCGACATTCTGTTCTTCAGCGTTTTCAATTCTTCCATCAATCCAAGCACCAATTTTTGTCCTCACTAATTCATCATCGACTTTCAACATAATTTCAGTATCCCATGAAACACTATTCAATGTGTTATGAACCATTATTCCATTATCAACCATGAAACTCTCCGCATTTGGAACAGTGAAATCATACACATACTCCAATTCATCTCCATCATAGTAATCAATTGAAATAATCTCATCCCAAATAACATCCGAATACACAGCCTGTTCAATGAGTCCAATCTTCAACTTCAATTCATCATCATCAACTCGACCCATCGCCCCCTGAAATTCATTCAAATATTTCTTCAATGTGCTTCTACCAATACTCTCAGTATCTTTCCATCTCCCATAAACACGACTGTTTCCAGAAAGATTCAATCTCTTACCAATATCAGAAATCAAATTACCAACAGCGGGAATCTTATCCACATAATCAATACATTCACGTGTATCTTTTTGTGTATCCAATATGAAATTAATTTGAGCCTGTTTTTCATGGCTCAACATCTCAAATTCCTTCGCAAACTTAGGCACATATTTTCTGACAATAGTAATCTCTCCTTCTCCGAAATGACAGAATACCCCAAAATAATTAAGAAGATTCTGGATATCCATTAAACGCACACAATTCATTATAATAACTATCTGCTTCCTCGACATTTGAACAACTCCATAAAAATGTATTATACACTCCAAATATCCACGAATAAATTCTAATGGCATCTGGTATATATATGAAAAATCATTGACAAACTTCTCATTTATAAAAACTGACATTTCGATTGATTTAACAATGATAATAGAATCCCGCTTTTCATATAAGATTCCATTCTTTTCAAGAAAGTAAATCATATGTCTATCAATCTCGTTCCCATACTGATTAATAACATAACCTTGTTTATTAGGTTTGTAATTATAGGATGAAATCGCACAAAATATACCGAACAACTTATCACACTCTATATTCATTCCAGAAATTACAATGGACTCAACCACACAATTAGACTCCGGTAGATATGAACAAACTGGGATTCTATCTCCAACCAATAACTTAGAACCCTCCACCGGAATAATACCATTAACTGTCCTCTTCAAGAATGAATGTGAAAGAGTCGCCTTAGTTGAACGTCCTGTCCTCGTTTTAACACACATCATCAACCCATTGATTGGATGACGACTGACCTTTGATATCTCTCGCCAACCAATCTTCTCATCCGGAGAAACTGATAAAATCCGCATCTTGTCGCGAACTTCCATAATTGTATGACGCCCCGAATTATCCACAAAAATATGACCGTTCTTATTCTTAATCGTATTATCCACAAATTCGCCTATTGTTGTGTTCAACATAAGACCATTCAACTCAACTATGATTTGTGTCTCTGATGGAACCGACATCTGTGTGAGTGGTTCTCCCATCGATTGCGCTCCAATGATTCCGACCATCTCTCCGGGCTGAACAAATGAAGTAATATACTTTTCACGAATAGTATCAATAACAAACTTAAATACGACTTTATTGAACTTATTTTCAATCATCGAGACTTTTGTTGAAAGATTGCTATATAATAATGCTCGGAATATATTTAGAGAAAACTTGGGAAGATATAGTAAAAGTTCTACTTCTAATTCTTCCAATTGAGAGCGAATATAGCCCGGAGTCAAGTCCGACTTCTTACTCAACTGATTTTTAAACATATCACGCGCGTTCTTGATTGTTCTTGGGAAAAATACGGGCGAAAATACTACGGCGTTCATAACGCTCATATTCTTGAAATAAGACTTCCGAGAAGTATCACGAATTTCCATAATCTTTTCATAATCTTCCTTTAATAGGTTAATGTAATCTTTCTGACTGATCATCTCTTTGTAGGAATCCGCGGTCATAATGTTCTTCAATAGAGTCATAGATTCCTCCGTAATAAGATACTTTTTCACCATTTCTTCATTGCTGTATTCAATCAACTTCAATTCCTGCTTATTCAACTTACACGGGTCAATACCATCATCTCCATATGCGAACTGGACAATATTATTCACACCATTCCTAACTGTCCCACCATATTTAACGCTTAAATCTTCGAGGGCCTTAATTAAACGACGTTGCATATAGCCTGACTCGGCAGTATCACGAACTTGTAATCCATTTGAAAGACCAAAATTCAATGTTTTCGGAACTGTAATGTCATATACCTTTGGATAATCTAACACTGATAATTTCTCAATGCGAACAATTGAATCCAAAATAACATCATTAACAACCCGATAATTGGGAATCTGATTCCAATATACAACTAACTCATCTCCATTTATTTCAGTAAAAACACCAATTCTTGAAAACAAATATGGAAGAGTCTTATGATAATTGGGAATTTTAAAAAGGTTCTGACATCCTTCATTAAAAGACCACAAATATTCTGATATTTTTTCATTTGAAGAACTTAGAATATTTTCACAAGACGCAATCGGAGGACACTCCAAATTCATCGTAACAGGCAAATAATCTCCGACTTTAATTTCTGGGGTCGGCTTTTCAATGAATTTTTTCAGTTCTTCATTCCAAACAATCAATGACTTGCTCTCGACGACTTTAACATCGCGTCCACTCTCAGTATAAATCTTATACATTTCTTTTCCGGGGTTATGACGAGTAATCGCGGTTATCTCTCCCCAACTAACATTACCATCATCATCAGTCGTCGAAATATACGCGCCATCCTTTAATTTCAACAACTCTTGTTCCTTCTCAGGTAAATGCTCAATTTCATTCTTATTTTCATCCAAATGCTTATCAATCCATTCACCAATCTGAATATATTTAATTTCTCCGTTTTCCAAAATTACAATTGTTGTGTCATAACTAACGGATTTAATCGCAGTATCAATTACACCAACGCGACCACCCATCTGATGAAAGAATAACTCATGTGGATCCAATCCATTGAAGAAATTATTCACAATGAACCCGCGACTAACAGCTCCATAATCATCCTTCGAAAAGTGGGGCAAGGTCCGCTTGTCATAACCGAACGCAACTCGCTTATCAATGATAGATGTCTGTCCTAAGAAACCACGCGTCTGACAAATAGCGCTCAACACATCACCCTTTGCTCCAGAACTATTTGTAATATACATACCATTCTTTCGGTCAATAGTTTTCTTCAAATATTTCTCAAAATCATATTTTGATCCATCCAATTGCTCCTTTATATCTTCTTCCAAACTGATATGAATGAATTTTGCATCCAAATCCGGATTATAAATACCAACATTTGCCTCCTTTATAATTGTATTAACATTCTGAATACGAGTCTCAATAATTTCTTTGATTTTCTTATTATCATCAGAAGATGGAATACAGTCTCCCATTCCCAACGTAAAACAATGTTCCGATAGCCATCTGTTCAACATTCTCTGATTATTATCCAAAAAGTTTCGAACAGCCTCAGGACCAAATGAGTCGAAAATCATATGAATCAGTGTCTTTCCAATAATAGTTTTATCAAGAATTCCCTGCTTGAAAACACCGTTCTCGATAATTACCTTGTTATGGTCGACTGGATCCATATCGTAGCTCTTGTTCTCCTTTGTGAATGAAATATCGGGCAAAAACATAGAGTAAATATCCTGACCGCGCCAGTTTCCATCCTTATCAGGAGAAGGCATCTTCCCTGTGAATTGATTATTTGTCATTGTCAAATTAAATATATTTTTCTTGCTGATTTTTACGTGTGGATGTGTAATTAAATACGCGGCAACCATTGTATCAAAGTTAACCTGAATAATAGGCTCTGACTTCGCTGGACTTATGATTTGCGTAGGAACTGCTGTCAACTTCTCCAACTCATATGCAGTCTGAATATTCTGAGGGATGTGCGTATTCATCTCATCTCCATCAAAATCCGCATTATAAGGGGCTGTGCAATACACGTTCAAACGGAATGTCTTTCCGGGCATAACCTTGACTTTATGAGCCATCATACTCATTCTGTGAAGGGACGGTTGTCTATTAAACTGGCCCCAATCTCCATCCATCAAGTGTCTATCAATAACATCTCCATCCTCTAATACAACACTATTCCTATCAATATACTTTAAATAAATATGTTCAGGATGAGCAGTTCCATTTTCATCGTAATTCATTTTCGTTATCTGCTTAGCACCTGGATGAATCAATGGACCATTCCTGACCAAACGATAGAGCTTTTCCTTATTATATTTCGTAACAATCTCCGGAACCGTGAGATTCATCGCGATTTTCATCGGAACTCCATATTCATCAATGCTAATACTTGGGTCAACACCGACGACAGTCCTTCCAGAAAAGTCAACGCGTTTTCCCATAATATTTGACCGAATACGACCCTCTTTTCCCTTCAACCTCTGACGAATCATTTTGAGGGGCTGTCCACTGCGACGGCTACTTACGGGAATATTCTTAATCTCATTGTCAACCATCGTCGCGACGTGATACTGAATCATATTATGAACTAAGTTAATCTGACGCGCGGAACTCTCTTTCTCAACATCACTGTCTTTCTTCAAAGCCTTCTCTAATTCCTTTTTAAGAAGGATAACATTCTTCACAATTTCGGCGATCTTTGATGTTAAATCATCCTCGGCCCTCTGATTGTTATCCTGACGAACGGATGGACGAACCGCAGGAGGAGCAACTGGAACAACTGTGCATATCATCCACTCTGGGCGTGAATCAATAATATCGAATCCCAATAACTCAGCATCCTCATTCGTAATCTTCTTAAAAATATTAAGAACGTGCTCCACTGGAAGCATAAACTTTAATTTCTTCTCATTCGCATCTTTAAAAGCATCAGAGGAATACTCGGCGTCAATCTGAATAATGTTGTCATTCTTGTATTTATCTCCCATCACTTTTCTGTATATCGTGGGTTGAACTGCATTACAACCACCATTATAAATACATTTCTTGCTCGACTGCTTCGTGCATAAATCGGCAATATACTTAAATGCATTTGCTCCATTCTTTTTCTTCAATTCTTTCATTATAATCGGGTTCGATTTATCAACCAATAAGTTCGCGCATCGAATACATACGCATCGAAGCAATTTAATAATTGTATCCATATGTTGAATCCAATATACGGGGAGTGGAAGTTCGATATGTCCGAAATAGCCTGGGCATATCGTATGGTCATAGTCATCGGTGGGACAAATACGTCCCCTCTCTAAGACTCCCATCCTCGGGTCGAATAGACCATTCTCTTTTGGTTCATTTCCATCGTATGTCTCCGGAATGGTGACATGACAAACCGAAGCTTTTTTCAGAGCCTCCGGATTCAATAATCCGAATTTGACTTCTGTAATATTTGCAATGTTGCTAACGTCTGATAATTCTTGAAGTAGTTTAGACATATTTAATAAAGAGATTTATAATATAGTATTATATTTCTTTTAAATTGGTTTTTTTTAAATCAATTTTTTTTATTTGTTTCAGTCTCCGTTTTAGTCTCCGTTTATATTTTATTTTTATTTAGTTTATTTTAATAATGACTGATTCCGAAAATAATAATTCTCCTAAAAAAAGATTTTTCTCTGAAATTTTTTCAAATTTAGAAGAAATAAAAAAACCGAAAAAAGAAAATACTTCCTATGAATTAAACATTATGAACGATGATAATGAAATACCTAAGAAAAAGAAAAGTGCGGATTCTAATCAATCTAAAACACTTTCTAAAATATCAAAAAAAGATACTTCCGAAATTGAACCAATTGATAATAGTTTTATAATTAGTAAAAAAAAAGTTTCACCGAAAACATTAAAAACACTCGATATCTCATTAAAAGAATATGAAATAATGACGGAGATTGAGTTTAATTATTGGAAAAAACTATCAAAAGATGAAAGACAAGAGTTAAAAAAATTGGAGCAAGAATTGAATGAATATGAGTTCTCTGATATTCCAGAGAGATTCCGTATTCTTAAATTTAATATTCCATTAGCGACAAAAAGAAATATAATGCAACGTTTTACCCAATTTGAAATGATGGAAACTTCTGATCCGGAGTATTTCAAGCTCAATCGCTGGATGGAAGGAATTCTAAAAATCCCTTTTGGTAATTATGTTAATCTTCCGGTTTCAATAAATGACAATCCAAATAAAATTAATGACTTTATCTCGGATGTTCGTTCTAAAATGGATGATAGTATATTCGGACACGTCGATGCCAAAGATAAAATTATGCAAGTTGTCTGTCAGTGGATTTCAAACCCGTCTTCATCTGGAAATATTATCGCACTTCAAGGACCCCCCGGAATCGGTAAAACTTCCCTTATTCGTAATGGAATTTCTAAGGCACTTGGGCGCCCTTTCCATATGATAGCCCTTGGAGGAGCAACGGATGCCACATTTCTTGAAGGACATAACTATACTTATGAAGGTGCAAACTGGGGGCGAATTGTGAGTATAATCATGGACTCCAAAATAATGAACCCTATTATATTTTTTGATGAACTAGATAAAGTGAGTGGGACAAAACACGGCGAAGAAATAATAGGCGTACTTACCCACCTAACTGACCAAACTCAAAATTCTTCATTTCAAGACAAATATTTTTCGGGAATTGATTTAGACCTATCAAGATGTCTATTTATTTTTTCTTATAATGACGAAAGTCTATTGAATCCTATATTAAAAGACCGCCTCGTTAAAATTAATCTCTCTGGATTTTCTACAACTGAAAAAATAAATATTTCAAAAAATTATATAATAAAGGAACTCAATAAAAATATTGGGTTCGATGATAATTCAGTTGTATTTAGTGATGAATCAATTAAAGAAATTATTGAAACTTACACTGATGAACAAGGAGTTCGTGAATTAAGACGATGTATTGAAACAATCCTTCTTAAACTAAATATGCGCCGTTTCACTGAAAATATATCATTCCCACTCAAAATTAATTCAGATATTATAAAAGAATATCTCAAAAAGCAAAATACCGACGATTTCCTATCTAAAATGCTATACCTCTAAACTGAATCATCTGGATAACGCTTATTTCCACCTCTCTTTTCACCAATATTAGACTGCTGTTTAAGAGTAGTGCAAACTTGACCAGTTGATGTAGAATAATCTGACCGACAATTTGGACTCGCGCCGTTCTTAGCAAAAGCAAACATACTATCCTTCGGAATCTGTGAATAAATCATCTCATTTGCGAGAGGTAAAGGAGTTCCCTGAGGAACGAATAAGTAATCACTATCAATTAGTTTATTATTTGCGGGTTCAGCTTTCCAACCATTGTATGGATTCGCCTTTAATCGCAAACCATCATAGTTTCCATAAACACCATTCCCCATTTCATATAAAACTGGTGCAGGAGTATTAACACTTAATAAATAAGTATTGTTTCCTAAATAAGACGCCTGTTGTTTATCGAGCTTATCAATTCTGTCAAAAGGATTTGTTGGAGTTTTACCTGCTGGGCCTCTATAATAATCTGGGAATATACGATTCATTATAATATATTAGATAAAAAATATATCTATTCCTCTTTTTTATTTCCAAATATCCAGCTTATAATTCCATAAAATATCATTTTTCCATCCAATCTAAAATGATTAAAACGTTGTAATATATATCTTTCATTATTTTCATCACTTATTATTTTAGTTTCATCTAAATTATTTTTTATTTTTAATACTTGGTCAGAATCAGTTTCATACTCATTCAAAAAAGAGTCCTCCATTTTATAACGGGTTTCTCTGAATGGGAATTTATTTAATTTATGACTGTAAATACGATTTAGAGGGATTCCATTATTTTTAGAAATATAAAAGTCATTTAGAGGACCACCATATTTTATTAATAATGATAATAGTTCTGCTCGTTCTTCTTGACAACAATCAATTTCAACTATTTTATTTGGATTTCTTCTTAAATTATCATCTTTTGTATAAAGTGGAAAATAATCAATAGTATTACTCGGAAAATTAACAATATAATCTATGTTGTTTTTGCGATATACAATTTCAATAATACAATCTTTAATGATTTGTTTCTTTAAATAAATAAGAGATATAGAAGATGAATATTTTATTTTATCATTTAGATTACTTATTGAATCAGAGTGTTCAACTATATTATCGTCATAAATAAAATAAATATTTTTTATCAAAACATCTTTTGATATATTTTTATTTTGAAAATATCTTAATTCGAAAAACATATTAAATAAAAATGAAAAGAGTCTATTTAGTATAGCTACCATTATTTTATTATATATAAAATCTTTTAATCTATTTAGAAAAAATAAAATCTATATAATTATATAAATGAGCAGTTGCGCAAATATTGTAAATCGTCTTCAAAGTGAGGTCTGTCTTCTCAAAGAGAATTGGAATAATATTGATATGATTGTTGATATTCTTAAAATAAATCAAGCTATTTTTACTGAATCTCCACTTTTAGTTTATCTTATTCCAACTAATCCAAATAGTATTGGAATTCCAATTACAATTGAATCGGAAAATGCTTCTTCTCTTACAACCACTACATATGCTGGATTGATTGTATTAGAACCAACTGGAAGTCAGAATTGTGTTGTATTTACGACTGAAACTCTTCTTAATTTGGGTAGAAGAACTTCTGGTGGTTTTTTTGAAATGCTAGATACTCTTTCAATTGTTGTTATTAATGCAAACCCAAATATTCTTCCGACTCTTACATATTCTGAAGTTGTTGCGGCTCTTCAATCATGTGCGGGTTCAAATGATAATCACACTGTTAGTTGCGAGGCTTACAATGCTTTGCTCGTTTTTCTTAAAAAGAATTTTGGTGTTCGTAATCTTACCCCATCGGTTGCTGCTTGTTTTTATGATTATTTTAATGAAAGCTTAAATAGAGTAGTAGAACCAATTGTTGAGAAAGAAGAACCGGTTATTTATCTTCCAGTTGATGGATTATCAACATCTGTAAGTGTTGTTTTACCAACTGTTAACGAAGCTTCAAAAGTAAAAACAGAGGTAAGTGTTGTTTTACCAACTGTTAACGAAGCTTCAAAAGTAAAAACAGAGGTAAGTGTTGTTTTACCAACTGTTAACGAAGCTTCAAAAGTAAAAACAGAGGTAAGTACTGTTTTATCAACTGTTAATGAAGCTTCAAAAGTAAAAACGAAGGTAAATTCTGTTTTACCAACATCAGATAAAACTACTAGTATTCAAGAATCAACAAAAGAGAAAACTCTTCTAATTGATTTATATGAAGTATGTGTGGAACGAGCTTATCCATTTGAGCCATTTGAGCCATTTGATCCAACACGTGAACTTTTGGAATCAAATAGAGATATTAAAGTAGAAAAAGTAAAAACAGTAGAAAAAGTAAAAACAGTAGAAAAAGTAAAAACAGTTGAAAAAGTACCTGTTCCAGTTGTCCGTCATATTGAGGATAGTGCGACTACTACTACAACTTCAACCACTGAAAGTAGTAGTAATGATGCAATTGAGGCTAAATTAAGAGCACTTCTTGAAGCAACTGAGACATCCGAAGTGTCAAGAACTGAATAAAATATTATTAAAATTCTTAAAATTTTTAAAATTTATAATATATATATATTATAAATGAGCAGTTGTGCAAATATTGTGAATCGACTTCAAAGTGATATCTGTCTTCTTAAAGAGAATTGGAATAGTATTGAATTGATGGCTTATAATCTTAATATTGATCAAGCTATTTTCAATGAATTATCCCTTTTAGTTTATCTTATTCCAACTACTCCAAATGGTATTGGAATTCCACTTACAATAGAAGCATCTTATTCTTCATCTATTACAACTACCACTTATTCTGGATTGATTGTATTAGAACCAACTGGAAGTCAGAATTGTGTTGTATTTACAACGAAAACACTTCTTAGTTTTGGTGAAAGAAATTCAACTGGATTTTTTAGGATGATTGATACTCTTCCAATTGTTGTCATTGATGCTAATCCAAGTATTCTTTTGACACTTACATATTTAGAAGTTGTTGCTGCGCTTCAATCATGTGCAGGTTCAAATGATAACCACACTGTTAGTTGTGAGGCTTATAATGCTTTACTTGTTTTTCTTAAAAAGAATTTTGGTATTCAGAATCTCACGCCATCTGTTGCTGCTTGCTTTTATGATTATTTTAATGAAAATCGAAGTCTAAAAGCAGTCTCAGTTGTATTACCACTTGTTGATGAACAATCAAGAACTAATGTAAGTGTTGTATTACAACCAGTTGATGAAAAGTCAAGAACGAATATAAGTGTTCTATTACCACTTGTCGATGAAAAGTCAAGAACGAATGTAAGTGTTGTATTACCACTTGTCGATGAAAAGTCAAAAACTAATGTAAGTGTTGATGAAAAGTCAAAAACGAATGTAAGTGTTGATGAAAATTCAAGAATGAATGTAAGTGTTGATGAAAAATCAAAAACTAATGTAAGTGTCGATGAACAATCAAATATATTACCACATCATTTTAGAGGAAGATTAAATAATATTCCAGTCATTATATCAAAACAAATAGAAGAACAAGAACAAGAACTAATCCAATCTATAAATGAAAAAGCATATCCATTTGAGCCATTTGAGCCAGATTGTTGGGCTCAAAAAGGACAACAATTAGATGGAAATGATATTAATAATAATTTTGGATATAATTTATCATTATCATCAAATGGACTAATATTAGCAGTTGGAGCATATCGTTATGATAGTAATAAAGGACAAGTAAAAGTATATGAATGGGATGGAACAAACTGGATTCAAAAGGGACAACCATTAGATGGAGATGTGAATGGTAGTTATTTTGGATCGTGTGTATCTTTATCATCTAATGGATTAATATTAGCAGTAGGTGCATGGGGTTATAATACGAATTCTGGTTATGTTAAAGTTTATGAATGGAATAGTACATTATGGACACAAAAAGGTAGTACTTTTATAGGAGATATAAGCAGTCGTACTGGTTGGTGTGTATCATTATCATCTAATGGAGAAATTCTTGCAATTGGTGCTCCAGCTTATAGTTCATTTAAAGGTAGTATTCAAATATATGAATGGAATACTACATCATGGATACAAAAAGGTAATACATTTGTAGGTCAGTCTAATAGTGATTCATTAGGAAAAAGTGTAAGTTTATCATCTAATGGAAATATAGTTGCAATTGGTATAGTAGATTTTGATTTTAGTAAAGGACAAGTAATTATATATGAATGGAATATTACTGCATGGACTCAAAAAGGTAATTCATTAAATGGTTTAAATTATAATGATAATTTTGGAAGTAGTTTATCATTATCTTCAAATGGAACAATACTTGCGATTAGTGCTCAAAGCTATAATAATTATACAGGAATCGTAAATATATATGAGTTTAATAGTGCTTCATGGACACAAAAAGGCAATTCCTTAAATGGTGATAATTTATATGATAGATTTGGTTCTAGTGTATTTTTATCATCTGATGGACTTATTTTAGCAGTTGGAGCTTATAATAATAATGGTGGTCGCGGAAAAGTAAATGCATATCAATGGAATGGATTATCATGGATTCAAAAAGGAGAATCATTATTTGGAGAAAATATTAATGATAATTTTGGAACATGTGTATCTTTATCTTCTGATGGATTAATATTAGCAGTTGGAGCAAGTGGTTATATTAATAATCAGGGGCAAGCAAAAGTATACAATTATGATTGTATTACTCGTGAAATATATGCAATTAAACCAGTTGTTCTCCAAATTGATGATAACTCAACTACATTAACAACTTCAACCACTGAAAGTAGTAGTAATGATGCAATTGAGGCTAAATTAAGAGCACTTCTTGAAGCAACTGAGACATCCGAAGTATCAATAACTGAGTAAGTATTGAATTATAAATTATATTTTTATATCATAAATATATAATGGAATCGTGTTTTACAAATAAATTAAATAAATTACATATTTCAACAAGTCAATATGAACAGATAAAAATGATTTACATTTTTATTAATTGAGTTCAAATGACAATGTCATTTGAACTGAACATTAAATTAAAAAAATAGGTCTGATTGATAAAAAAATAAATCATAATCAAAAAATACTATTATCTTCATTTACAGCTATTTTCAAAAAAAGTATAGTTTTTTCAAATAAAAATATAGCTTTTTTTATATTTTTATATAAATTATTTTATTTATAATATAAAAATAATATATAACTTATAATATAAGATAATATTATTCATTTTTTTACGCGTTGTAAATAATGAAATAAATCATTTTTCTAATAAAAATAATATATTTTTTTTAGATATAATTTTGTATAAATTTTTTAGTATAATTATAACAATTTAATAAGTCCGATTCAGTTATTTTATTTATAACTGATTTAACTTCTTCAATTATATTATTATGTTCTAATTTTCTATATAATGTTTTTAATTTTGAAAATATACATTTAATCGGATTAAAATCTTGGCTATATGCAGGATTAAATAATATATCTATTTTATTTTCAATACAATAATTTTTAACTATTTTTGCATGATGGATTCTTGCATTATCTTGATATATCTTTCTAAATTTGAATATTTTATTATTTTCTTTATAAAAATCTAAATATATATTCGAATCGATTGAACCTTTTATTATTTTATAAGATTCTATTTTTTTATTTGATATCGCCATTAATAATGAATATCTTTCTCTATTTTTTTGATGCTTCATTCTTTTTATCTTTTTCCTTTTTATTGAATAACCATATCTCTGTAAATCATTACAACAAAATAATGATTCATCAATATATATTGAATTATCAATATCATCAATATTTATATTTTTTGAAAATAATATACGTTCTTCATTTATTTTTTCTTCTGTTTTAAATATAATTTGATTATTTATTTTTTTGTGTGTTATATTATTATCTTGTAATACTCTACAAATTGAAGATAAAGATAATTTTTTATTTATATTATTTGATATATCAATTAAACTACAACCATTATTTTTTTCAACATAATTTATTATTTCATTTTTAAATAAATCTCTTTTTTTTATTTTTTGTATAGTTTTATATTTTTTGTTTCGTTCATCAATAAAATCTGGATACATTTTTAACCATTTATATAAGGTTTGAACATGAATATTTAATTCTTTTGATATACGATTTATATAATATCCATCAATATATTTTTTTATTGCAATATTTATAATATCTATTTGATACGTCATAATATTTATAATATTATAAATTAAAAATGATTTAAAGAAAATAATATATTATAAATTATATTATAAATTATATTATGAATAAAGTAAAAAAGAAAGATTCAGAATTGGAATTGAAACAGGAAAAGAAAGATTCTGCTTTAAAGTTGAAACAGGAAAAGAAAGATTTGGCATTGAAGTTGAAACAGGAAAAGAAAGATTTGGCATTGAAGTTGAAACAGGAAAAGAAAGATTCTGCTTTAAAGTTGAAACAGGAAAAGAAAGATTCTGCTTTAAAGTTGAAACAGGAAAAGAAAGATTTGGCATTGAAGTTGAAACAGGAAAAGAAAGATTCTGCGTTGAAGTTGAAACAGGAAAAGAAAGATTTTGCATTGAAGTTGAAACAGGAAAATGATAATGAAAAAAAGTTAAATATAGATAAAGAAATTGAATTATTTAAAACGATAAAAACGTCATTTAAAAATATAATACACAATGAATTATTATTAAATAATATAAATGATGCGATTATTAGAACAAATACAATAATTATAAGAGCTTATCAATTTATAAAGTTATATTTTATTAAATGTTATGATGAAAATATAGAATTTCCTATTATTACAATAGAATTTATAAAAAAAGTTTTCGACTGTATATGTGTTAAAAATAAAAGAGGAAGAATAAAACAATATAATAATGATGAATTACTTTCATTGTATGATAAGTCATTTAAATTTGAAAAAATTTCGAAAGAACATTTATCACAGATACTATCGTATGCTTCTATCTCAATGAATACATCTTATTCTAATTCAATAAAAAGTATTTTTGTTCCATTATTTAAACAATTTATAAATGCGGTTGTAATTGAAGAACATAAAGAAGATATATCAAAATTAAAAGAAAAAGAATCAAAAATATATATAAGTAAACTAATAAAAGATATTTGTAAATTTAAAAATGACATATTATCAAACCAAGAAATTGAAAAAGAAAAAGAAATATATTTAAAATATATAAAAAATATTTTTCCAGTATTAGAAAATAAAATAAAAGAAAAAAATAATCATTATTATAACTTGAATCATAATCCATATCAATATTTAAAAGGAATGTTTTATATGAATATTGAATTAGAAAAAATGAATAAAAAACAATATCAAATATTACCATTAAGAACTGATATAATACCAAAATATATTGATATAGATACCAAAGTAATAATTGAATTAAGTGATATCAAAGATAAATTAAAATACTTAAATGATATAAATAATTTAAAGTATGAAGTATGGGATAAATATTTCAATATGAATAATAAAATATTCAAAGATAAAGGAAAATATAAATTTAATTATCATATACAAACAGATGCGGTTGGAACTTCAATATGTTTTGTTAAAAAAATAAAAAAATCTGAATGTTCAATATTAGAAAATGATAACAATAAATATATAGATGATTATAATAAAGATGAAATTAAAAAATTAAAAGATGAATATAATTTTGTTTATTGTGATCCCGGAAAAAATCAGTTATTATATATGATGGATGATAATCAAAATAAATTAAGATATACAAAAAATCAAAGAATCCATGAAACGGAAAGAATTAAATATCAAAATATTCTTGAAAAAATGAAAAAAGATAAAAATATAAATGAAATTGAAAAAAAATTGTCAGAATTAAATTCAAAAACTTGTAATTTTGATAAATTTGTTGAATATATAGAATTAAAAAATGAGATAAATGAGGAATTAAAATCATTTTATGTAGATAATATAAAACATCGTAAATTTAAATTTAGAAAATATATAAATAAACAAAGAAGTGAATCAAAATTATTAAATAATATAAAAAATAAATTTACTATTGGAGATAAAAAACCATTAATAATATACGGTTCATGGAATATAACAAAACAACAAAAAAATTTTATATCAACCCCTTGTATTGGAATTAAAAGATTAATAAATAAAAAATTTAAAATATTAACACTTGATGAATATAGAACATCATGTATATGTAATCGAGATAATACTCGAATTAAAAATATGCGAGATAAATTAACGAATAAAAAAATACATTCAGTTCTAATCTTAACAGAGAAAAATACTGATATTGGATGTATTAATCGTGATTTTAATGCTGTTTTAAACTTTAAAAAATTAGTCGACTTTTATATAATAAATGAAGATAGACCTTTAATTTTTAAAAGAGGAACTGTACTATAAATTCACATCCCCATCAACTGCTTTGATTATTTGCTTGTAATTCTAAAATTGAGTTATTAGTTATAAATAATCAGAGGGAGGGTTGATGCTTTAATGTTTTTACAGATATATTTAAAAAAAGCTATATTTTTATTTGAAAAAACTATACTTTTTTTGAAAATAGCTGTAATATTCAAAATAAATTAAATTTACTTGTAAAAATATATTCAATAAACAAAAATATTGATGAATATACAAAATTATTTATTCTTTTGGTTTTGGAATATTATAATTACTCTGAAAATCACTATTTATTCATAAATGATGTAAATGATATACCATATTTTATTGAAAATAAATATGATTTACCAATCATAATTGAAATTAATTTATATGAGACAAAATCTTTAAAAAATATATTTAATTCAATAAAATAACGAAATTTAGATGATGTTATTCCAATAATAAAAAATCGAAATGATAATGGAAACTCAAATTTAATTGCCTATTCTTATATTGATTTTTTATTATCACAAAATGAATTAAATCAAATTCAATCGAATGAAATTGAAATAAATGATATTCAAAAGTATTATCAATATATATCAGATAAAATTCAGAATCAAATTGTAATTATGGATGAAAAAGATAATGTTGAAAAATATTTTAACCAATTCTTTAAAAAATAAATATGACCAATATAAATAATATTCAGAAAGTAAAAAAGAATTATTATCTCGATCCGCACACATATTCAATTCAAAAAACAATTAAGAAACAAATTATAGAAAAAGATCATGAATATAAAAAAGAATATGAACATATAGAACAACAAATCGAAATTATTAAAGAAGAACAAAAAATAATTAAAAAACAAATTATAAACAAGAATCTGATAATAAAGAATCTGAATATAAAAAAGAATATGAACATATAGAAAAAGCAAATTATCTTGAATATACTATATTACACACAGATTTTGAAGATTGTGGTATCTGTATGTATTGTCCAAGTGAGCCTTATGAACCCGCAGATGAAATATCATCTGGTCCAATTATAGACAACGCAATATATACAAATTTAAAGAATATTTTGTATAATTAAAATATAAATAATATTATGTCATCAAGTGAAATATGTGGAGTAGTAAATGCGCTGACTAGGACTGTTTTTGATTTACAATTAAACTCTCAAAATTTTAGTAAAGATTTATGTATTTTCAATACTGACTTTTATAAAAATAGAAGGCTGATTCTATTTAGTTTCCTAACGTATGATTACATAACAACGGATTGTGTAAAAATTACTTGTGATGAACTCGATATTATGCGCGAATTTTTGCTTACATATATTGAGAAATTTCAATGCACTGGTAATATTGGAACTGTTTTTATTTCATATGTTAATAAAAGATTGCGATTTTGTTTTTGCTATTATGAACGCGCATCTAAAACATCTGAGACATGTGATACCCTTAAACTAATTGAAGAAGAAATTAATACAGTTTTTGATGGGTCTATTTTCAAGCTTCTTCAACCATTCTTCAATAATATTCCCCCGAATACTCCAATTTCCAATATTAAAAACCTCCATCTTTATTTTAAAGAAGGATGTTATTACTTGAAATGTAATGTAAATGGTTTATTGAATTATTGTGAATTAGAGAAAACGGTTCTTGACTGGAAATCGAATAATGAAATTCCGATCTATGGAAATAATGGTAGTTTTATTAGTGGTAGCTATTATGATACAAATATATACCCAAATGGATGTTCACATCCAGCTGAACCTGCGGAACCGGCGGAACCATTTGCACCATTTGAGCCATATGCCCCATCTGAGCCATATTATCCCCCAAAAACAAAAGAGCAAAAGAGAGTTCTTGAAGATATAGAGAACACTGACTATTTTAATATCGTAAATAAAAAACTCGACAAAAAAGAATTAAGCAAGAATACATTATCTGGTGTTGAATCAGCAGAAAAACACGAAGGAAATATTCGGGCGGCTATTAGTAGAATTCTCGAAATTAGTTCAACTGATGAATTGACCAGTTTATAAAAAAATGACTTAAAGACATTTTTATATATAGAATAATAATGGAACACAAATTACATACACCTTGGGTATTATGGTTTCATTCGTTGGATGACACGAATTGGACAAAAGATACATATACAAAAGTGGCCGAAATAAATTCGGTTGAGGAATTTCTTGGAGTCTATCAGGATTTTGATACATTTGCAAAAGGAATGTTCTTTTTAATGAGAAAGGATATTTTTCCGCAGTGGGAAGATGAAAGCAATATTAATGGAGGCTATTGGTCTTATAAGATTGGAAAATCAGTAGCAGAGAAATCGTGGTTTGAACTGTCATGTGCTTGTATTGGGGAATGTCTAACGAAAAAACCACAAGATATGTTCAATATTAATGGAATCAGTTATAGTCCAAAAATAAATAATGTCATTATTAAAATATTGAACCGCCATTCTGAATTGAATAATTCAATCATATTAAATGATAAAATTGACAACCTACATCCGAGTACGTCTCAATTCAAATCACATATTGAAAATAAAGACGAGTTTGTAAGCACATAATTCGATATTTATTTTTATTATTCCTTCGTAATTTTTTCATTCAATAATTTCTGTTTTTCCTCAACGGAATATTGAACAATATTAATATAATTATCTTGTAATATTTTTACAATATAAATATACGTATCATTCAACTGGGCATCATTTTTTGCACCAGCAATCAGGATTTTTCCTGTTCCAAAAACCGCGATTGAAATACGCCGACAGTCTCCATCTCCTTCGCCCCTCTTCTTCTTCGCGGAAAATTTGCATTTACTCGAACAAACGCAAACCCCATTCTTAACTAACTGGATTGTATTCCACATGAAATATATTTTCACGCCTTGGTAAACCCGGGGGTCATAACTACTGAAAAGTTGATATATTGCGCGATCGCGAATTAAAATGTCATACAATTTATGATTATCAATAAAGAAACCTACAAAAAAATTGCTATTAATCATGACTATGTCGTAATTCAGAACATCTGCACTGGATTTTTCAGCTTCTGTCTCGAATATTTCGGGGATTTTCTTCATTTCGGCGATTAATATCCGGACCGCATCTAGTCCATCGTCATCATTTTTTGAACCGGTGCATGTTATACGCCCATTCGTAAAAATCATAAGATTGATACACTTCTTCTCACGGATTTGAACCGAAATACAAATCGAATTGTAAAAATTATTGTTTAATTTGCTATTTTTGACTAATATTTTATCATCAATATTATCTGTTTCTACTTTTGTATAATTAATCGATTTTATTTGAAAATTGGGGGTTCCGACTTTTTCCTCCAATTTTCTACACATCATTTTCATATTGTATTTGACATTTATATAACAACATGCGGTCTTTACTGATATATTTAAAGAATGTGCTTCCGGTATATCGACTGGATTATTCTTCTTTCGCAGTAATATACGCATCATCATTTCTTCATGTTGATTAATTTTATCAACAAACTCTGGGAGTGGGAATTTAAAAGAACTCATTATAATTATTCATTCATAACTGTCTGGAATCTTTTAAATCATTTTTTTTCGTAAAAATGATTTAAAAGATTTAGAAGGAATAGTTATATACAATGTCCGAATATATTATGGAATGTAAAACTGTCCAAACTGGTGTTTTTAAAACTTTGGTCGAGGCCTTAAAAGATATCTTAACTGATATTAATATTGAATTTCACAAGGGAAATAGTGAATCTCCAAATGATGATGAAAAAGGATATATTAAGATTGTGGCGCTTGATAGCACTGTGAATATTATGGTCCATTTGAAGTTGGAGGGGGCTCGATTTGAATCCTATTATTGTAAGAGGCGAATGTTAGTTGGAGTCAGTATGATGTATTTTCACAAGCTGATTAAGACAATATCGAACAGTAATGACTGTCTTACTTTATATATCGCGGAAAATGATGAGAATAAGCTCGGAATCAAGATTGAGAACAGTGAGAAGAATAGCGTGACAAATTATAAGCTGAATCTGATGGATATTAAATATGACGATATTAATATTCCTCCCCAGAAGTTTGATAATATTATCAGTATGCCGAGTGATGATTTCCAGAAAATTTGTAAGGATATGAATAATTTGGCAGAAATTATTGAGATTAAAAATGTGGGGAACAAGTTAATTTTTGCATGTAGCGGGGATTTTGCGGATCAGGAGACGGTTTGTAGTGAGCACAGTGGGCTCAAATTTGATAAAATGAATGATTCGCATGAGGTTATTCAGGGCTATTATAATTTGAGACAGCTCGTTCTTTTTACGAAATGTACGCATTTAAGCAATAGTGTCGAGATGTTCATCAAGAACGATTTCCCTCTTATTATTCAATATAAGGTCGGGAGCCTTGGATGCCTTAAACTGATTTTGGCACCGAAAGTTAAGTAATTTTATTAATTTTTATAATTTATTGAGATTCTCTCACAATATTCATAAATGATGTTCATGATGATACTTTATCAGGTCTAAATTCAAATATTGTCGTAATATATCACCTGAATAATCACCATGATTTTCTTGATACAAACATTTGACAAATTTGATAAAATTCACTTTGTTGACAATGAAATAAGTGTATGTAGCTTGTGCAATTGGTTTTTTCATACATAAACAAAGTTCCTTCAAGCATGTATAGAATAATTCTAGACCCATGTATCTTGCAAAATCAAGAACAATCTCAACCAATTCTTCTGTTGAAAGGTTTGATAAATTTGATTCTCTGTTCGGGTAGAAGATATAACTTAGTTCTTCTTCTACCTCTTTTTCATTTTTAAGAACTGGCATCATAAAGAAAGAACACATTTCTTGAAAATTAAAATCAGATAAGTGTCCACTTACATCAAAAAGTCGAAGAATTAGTACCTTCATTGAAGCCATTGAAATTTCTCTATAACAAGTATCCATCTTATGACCACTAAAATTTTGATATACACGATTTACAAGTATATCAGAAAATGAATAGCTTCTGATGAATTGTTCTCGTTCTGCGATTTCTTCTTTTGTTAGTTTTTCTAATAGTTTTTCTAGTCTTGACATCTTTTTTAGTTCCTAAAAATAAATATTTATTTTCTTTCAATTTTTTTACACCTTTGCACATTTAAAACGCCGATTTTTATTCTGCGGAAAATAGTTTAAAAGATTTATCACATATAATATATACGTGATGAAAAAGAAAAAAAAGGAGAAAGATAAGGATAAAAAGAGAAAATTATTTTTTTCTCAAAAAGAAAAAGGTCCTATTATTACAATTAAAACTTCATTAAAATCAATACTTAAAGATTATAAGATAAATCACAAATCCAGAAATAACAATTTCTGTAGAAATATTTGCATTGACTCTAATAAAGGAGAAAAACAATGCAGATCAATTGTTTTTACATGAGTTAAATCTCATGCCTTTCATAAATAAAACGTTAAAAATCAATAAGATATACTTCAATATCGGCGTTTTAAATGTGCAAAGGTGTAAAAACTTAAAATATAATTTTATAATTGATTTCTATGGAAATTCCATAGAAATTATTTCTTCAATGACTCCAAATACCGTACATAAGAGGTATCATCATCCGGATATAAATTCACGATGAATCGTTTGAAGTTTGCTTCATTGAGAAAGAAATACGCATTCACGAATTGCGCAAATGCGGTTGTGTCGAGCCTTCCTTCGCGGTCATCAATATGACCAAGAGAACGGAGTTCATTCAAACACATAATAAAGCGTTTTCGATCAATGAATCTAGCACCTTCAAGTATCTGTTCCTCAATCAGTTCTTCATTCGTCAAATTTGGTACATCTGAAAATTGAAATGGATCAGCATAATTGCGATGATTACTGAATTTTAGAGTAATATAACAAAAAAGTCTATGATAAGAATGATCGTTAAAATCTGGAACTTCTCCAATTTTTGAAACTAATAAAATAATAAACATTTTTATTGCTTCATCACATGGACCGACAGCATGATATATCTTAGACCAACTGCTATGATGCACACCACAGCTACTAATTGCACCAATTAAATCAATATACTTCATTTCATCAATAAAGCCCTTAAAGGGTTCTTCTTCTTTTTGTTGTCCTGACATTTTTTTAGTTCATAAAAATAACTGTTTATTTTCTTTCAATTTTTTTTGGAATTTGTATTTGTGCATTTTGCCCTTATATTTCCAATTTTACAATTATCCGCGATTATTTTTTCAGAATATGATAATAATCCAAACTCTTTCTTACACATTCGGTCTGGGTTATTGGTTTCCGGAAAACAGCTCGTCGTATTTTCGAATAATTGGATCCCGTCATAGTAATTCCCATCACAGATCCCTCTCTGATAACCATCCGGACATCCATCATATTTTACATCTTTATATCCAAATGTCATATATTTCGATTTATTTTCCCGCAGATTCTTATTTTGACAGACTACATTCATGTCGCTACCTACTGGGACACATTTTGTGGATTCTGATCCCAATTTGACTCCTGCTTGATATCCATTCTCACAATAAGCGCGAAAGTCGTTTTGGGGACAGTTTTCACCATCTATTTTTCGAACACCATAATCATTACCAAAATTCTCCTTACACATTAGGTCATAAGAAATCAGGTCATTTTTTGGATATCCAAGACACTTCGTTGATTGATATGGATGATAATAGATATTTCCCTTTACATTGTGAATTTTTTTCTGGTCGGGGTACTTGTTTAAAAGGGTTGTAAGTTGCTCGGCGGTCATACATTTTTTACCAAAATAGGGGTGCATATAACCGAATTCGTTGCTTCCAAATTTATTCTTAAACTGACATATTCCCAACTCCTTATTTATAACATTCGATTTTATGTTATTCCCATCAATATCGCCACGACTTACTTCTTTAAAGTCTTCTTTTGCGCTTTTTAATTGCTTTACACGGTTTGATTTACATTTTTTAGCATTTTTACGCGCTATTTGGGCTTTAACATCATCTTTATAAGCTTCTACTGCTTTTTCCTTACAGTTATCTAAGAGTTCCGCTGGTATAATACAGGCCCCATTTGACATTAATGTTCCATAAATTCCATCTTTTTCACATATTCCAATTGGATTACCTCCTGTGAAAAGTTCTACCTGATTTATATTAATAAACCCAATTATTAGAACAATCCCACATAGACAAAACATTCCTCCTATTCCCCAGAATGCTATATTATTATAATCTTCAATCGATATTTTACCAAGCAATAATAGAAGCAGAAAAATAAATGAAAATACCATGATGATAATTCCTGAATATATTCCTCCGTGATTCCTTTCTAAATACGTAGAACCATCGCTCTTCTTTTTACTAACAGTGGAAAGTACTATTATGATAATGGATAATATTATATTAAAAACCGCAACTATCAAAAGTATATTATTAATCATTAATATTATAATATAAAAATAAATTAACAATTAATAATATAATGGCTGGTGGATTAATGCAACTCGTTGCTTATGGATCACAAGACTTATATTTAACTGGAAATCCTCAAATAACATTCTTTAAAGCAATATACCGTCGATATACGAACTTCTCTATGGAATATATCCCACAATACTTTCGTGTTCTTCCTACATTTTCTACTACACAAGTGAATACTCTAACCGTTAAAATTGACAGGAATGCCGATTTAATCCACGACTGCTATGTCGTCGTCGATTTACCAAGTATTTATTCAACTGAGAATGAAAAATTCCAGTGGATTGAAAATGTAGGTCAGAATATTATTCTATCGGCGGAAATAACTGTTAATGGGGTCCAGCTTGATATTCAGTATAATCAATGGATGAATGTTTGGGCTCAACTGACCATTGACAGAAGCAAACGGCGCTCGTATGATGAAATAACTGGTAATGTCTGGCAAATGCAGTTCCCCAAGAAATATTATGGAGATTATTCTACTACTACAAAACCTACAATCGCGGGAAGGCGCCTTTATGTTCCATTATTCTTCTGGTTTTGTACCAATCCGGGACTGAGCATTCCTTTAATAGCCCTCCAATACACAGATATCTACATTAATATTCAATTTGCGCCACTGAATACCCTTTTCACGATGTGGTATGGCCTCTCTCCGGAAACACTATATGACTTCGGTAAATTTGGAAATACCCCAACAGCTGGAATACCAAATTTTGATAGCGAATTATTACAGGCTATACAAGATGCAAAAACTCCTCCACTTGTTAAAACAACAGCGGCCGATTTAGTAAATTCACTGGAAGCCGAAGGATATGGTCCAACAAGCTATTTTTGGAAGTTTGTAAATGGGACACAAGCACCCAATGGAGTTTGGACCCAGAATTCATATCTATTTGTAAATTACATCTATTTAGATGAAGATGAGAGGAGACGTTTTGCGCAAACATCGCATGAATATTTAATGACACAAGTCCAAACATACGAATTTGGCGGAATTGATGGGAATCAGATAATCGAATTAAAGATGAATCAACCTGTTAAAGAACTCATTTTTACTACACAGCGGACCGATGTTAATATTGTGAATCAGTGGAATAATTACACGAATTGTCTTTATAATCATTCACTATACGATGTGAGCTTTGTGAAAAACGCGAATTATTTTAAGATGGAGAGGATGCTCATTGATAATAGGATTGATTCTTGCTTACCGGATGCGCAACAACAATTTAACAATAATCAACAATATAATATTGATAATCAGAATATATTATATACCGCGAAACTAATATTGAACTCAAATGACCGGTTTGACTTGCGGGATTCTATATTTTTTAACGCAATGGAGCCTTACAAATATCACACAAATAGCCCAGATGAGGGAATATATGTTTATAATTTCGGATTGAATCCAGAGGATTTTCAACCGAGTGGGACGTGTAATTTCAGCCGGATTAATCGGGCGCAACTTCAAATGAATATGCGTCAGGTGGTGAATACGGACATTGAATATAATGTAATCGTATATGCACGAAATATAAATGTTTTTCGAATTATGGCTGGAATCGGAAATATTGTTTTTGCGAATTAAGAATTATAAATTTTGAATAAAAACTTGGTTTTTATTCTCCAATAATTTGGAAAAGGTTTTGTGAACCATAACTTGAAAAGAAAAGATGAGTCAATCCATCTCCGATATACTTGATTTGTGTCAGTTCGATGCTCGTAAAAGGAACATTGATTACTTCTCTTTCAAGACGAACATGGTAAAATGGACCATTATATCCTTTTTCAGACACTTTACGTACATTGACATTCTTTCCACTGTATTTTTCGAACAAACGTTGAACAATCTCTTGCAAATGATTAATAGTTAAAAAACTCTGATATTCCTCTGAAAGTGTAATTGGTTCATTTGTGTCAATTCGAACATATCTTTTCGTTTCGCGACAATATCGAATCAAATAAGACAGAATTGTTGTCCCATCATTTAATCTGACATTGATGATATCAACCAAAATTTGAATTATTTGAGTTGATTCTGGATTGATTTGCTCACCAGTTTGTGGATGAACACATAGACCGGTTCGTGGATCGCATGATGAGATTATAGTTCCATCTGGTAGAACGATTGACTTTGAAATAATTGATATTATTGTAATCATTTTTCAGTTATTTATCTAAATAAATGATTCAAATTATCTATCAATTTTTACAGTATAAAAATTGATAGTTAATTTGGATAAATTTTTGATAAAATACACCCAATTGAGTCATGGAAAAAACTATTGGAAAAAAAAGAGGGGCTTCTCCCATAATCAATAAAGAATATTTATCAATTCCACTAGAATTGTTGAAACAACTTGGAGATTTATTTGGAGAATATTATTTCTTGACAATATTCAGAAAAATGTATCTTCCAGAAAAATCACTCAGAGAATGTGCGCAATTCATAGTGGATAATGAAGGTGAGAATCTTCAATTGTTCGAAGCTGCAATTGCAATGAATTATTTTGAGATTCAATTACAACCATCTAGTTTATTTGATATTGACAACTCTGATGAACGAAGTATATGTACGAGTTTTGAAATGCTTATGAATGCATTTGTTAAATTTAACCTGGAATATAATCAGACTGATATTTGTATAAATGTTTGTTTTCCTGATCTGATGAATAGAACTATAAAAGTAAAAATATGTGGTTCAAAAAACAAGAACAGAAAACTATTCTTTTACTCAAAATCGTTTGAAATACAGGCGCTTGTATTCTTTGATAATGAATTGAAAAAATTATCTGTCAAATTTGTTGGTAGTTTGAGAAAAGATATTCGACTCATTAAAAAAAGTGATTGTTTTGATATAATACATTCAGAAACAGATGACGGAAACCATCCAGTTATTCTTGGAAGTGGCACATTCGGGGCTGTATTCAAGATAATGGATGGTGATGGAATATGGTACGTTGTCAAAATATTCAAAAAAAAACAAGACTACTTATGCGAATGTCAGAATCTTCTAGATGTATCGAGCAAAGGAAGAAAACATAAGTGTATCCAATCACCAATTGGATATCAAACTGGACATCCTGAATTTGGAAACATTATTGTCTCAAAATGCGAAGGGTGTATATCACTTTCAAATGTTCAAAAATTGGAGAAAAAATTTAGTCTCAAAGAGTGTATTCAGATGTTTTTGGAATTTAAGGAAGGAATTGAGTTTCTTCATACTGTTTGCGGTATTCTTCATTGTGATATCAAACCGCAAAATATAGTTCTGAAAGAAAATCCGGATGGGACATGGTCTTTTGTATTGATTGATTTTGGTATCTCCGATAATATTGGAGTAATTCCAAAATATGAACCGAACTGTTATTTCACGTCTTGGTTTCGTTCTCCATTTCTTGCAATGTTTCCATACTTGAAAAAAAAATATCTTGTTGAAAGATTAGAGCTGTCTCCTGTAATGGATTGGTGGGCGTTTTTCATCACAATGATAAATACGTTCTTTAATCCAAAAGATGACTTTCGTGGATGGGCATATTTGACCGAAGTGAAGGCTTTTGATGAGTTCTTTATGAATTCATTTTCTATGAAGTTGATTAATGAAATGGGTATCCATCTTCAAGGTCCAGAACGTATCGATTTTATTCGTAAAATTTATTTATGCTTTTTGAATAATGAGGGGATCGATAAATTTCGAGAATTGGGGATAATTGACTCTGCCTACAATATGTGGAAGAGTCTTTTTGAAAAAATGAGAAGAGAACATCCCACTGTGAAAGCAATCAAAATGGTTTTTAACCCAAAACGGTTCCAATGTCAAGATTCATCCGGAAAATTGGAAGAAGTTCTTCAATGTCTGACTGATTTGTTCATTGAAATTTTATACAATGGGGCTGATTTGTCGATTCTTGGACTACTTTCAATGAGCCACGTCAACGGATATTTCGTCAACTTAAATAAAATCCTTGAAACAATTTCAAAAATGGAATCTATCTGTTTTTGATATTTTTATAAAAATTGATGGTATAAATTAACAAATATATAGATATGGATTCAACTCGAAAAGTCAAAGATGCAAGCATTTTGTATTCCAACACCAAAAACAAGTTCATCTGGAAGTTCTAGAAGTCCATGTGAACTTCCAAGAATTGAACTAGATCTATGTTCTAAGTGTTTCTCACCAGAACAGCTCTTCGAAATAATCTTGTTTCTATCTCAAAATGGAATCGATGATGTAGACACCATCGGAGAATACTTTGTCGACTCTGGTTTTGAGGAAATGTCGATTATTCGTGTTCTTACGAAAATCATACAAAGGTACAATGGGGACTTTGTTAAGAACTGTATGACCACATCAAACTTTCTGGATTTCGTCATGGAGACCATATTGGGTTTTGCGAAAGACCCGATTCTTACAATGAGCTACAACGTAAGCGGCATCTCGATTATGCTGTCAATGAACTATGATGACAAGCGTGTGTTCACTGGTATCAGAATCAATGTATCTCTGCAGAATGGACAATCATTTGCGGATGGAAGATTCCGTATAATAAAAGAGATCGGCCGCGGGAACGCGACAGTTTATCTTGTTCACGATAACCAAAACGGGGAAACATACGCTTTAAAAGTGATTGGGAATATGTTTGATCTCGAAATAGAGCTGAAAGCATTGGAAAAACTTCACGGGCTCGATGGAGTGGTTCATCCAATTTCGACTCTCGCGATCAACTTTTGGGGGATTTCTGTGAATGGGTATTTCATGCCGCTACTTCAGAAATGGGACGTTGAAAGAATACGCAACTCTTCACGAGTTTCACAAGAAGACACCTGAAAATCGCAGAAAACTCATCCAAATTCTGAGGAAACTCGCGACAATTCTCAAAGAATGTCATGCGAGAGGGGTTTTTCACTGCGACATCAAGCCTGAAAATATCTTGATGGATGACGATGAAAATCCTGTTTTCGCTGATTTTGGAATTTCCGAGATTTTGTTGGATCAGTCTAAGTGGTTTGGTCTTACCGAGGAAGAACTCGCCACTAGCTGGTGGCGCGATCCACTTAGCTGGAAAGCATTCCGTTCAAATAAGACAATTATGTACCAGTTTTCGGTACTCTCTGATTTGTGGTCCCTTGTGTTGACTATTTTTGCCATTTTTTTTGGTCAACATTACAATGAGTGTCAACTATTCAATGTGTTCCGAGAAGGGTTTTACAATTACCCCATGTCCCAACTATGGATTGATGAAGCGATTGATTCTGTCATCGATAGGTCTTTCGTCGACAGGTCGGATGAATCTTTTCGATCATTCTTCAAACGTTGGTTGAACATTGAATCATTTGATGCCTCTAACCAGAGGAATCCGATGGATGTCGGTTATACTCAGGTTGTCATTGATTCATTCATCAAAAACGTTGATGAGATTCAGAAACAACTTCAATAAATTTCATGAAAATTGAAATTTTATAAAAAAATGATATTTTATATCATTAAATATTATTGATATAACTTAGAGAAAAATGTCTGAATTACTACCAACTGAATCAGCGAACAATTTGAAAAAAATAATTGTAGGTTTTTTTCTAGATAAAGGAATTCCATTAACACTTGAATTCTACCTAATTGATTTTCGAAAAATAACAAATATTTTCTATTTTTTGAAATCGGTTTACATGGTTTTTTTTAAAATATTAGATGGTTCATTTTATGAGTTTGTTATATATATTTTTAATAAACTATATAATTACAAGTTTGTCAAATTTACAAAAAAGAATTGTTTGATGTTAGATTATCAGAAATTTGTATTTTATGTTTTATTTTCTGAAAAATCAGACTTCAAACTTAGTATTAGTTATGAATTTACTTTGAAAAATGGATCTATTCATCAATGTGCAGATCGTCGATATATAATTATCAAATTGATAACAACTGGTTCTTATGGAAAAGTGTATCATTGCGAGGATGAACATGGAAATCAATTTGCGATGAAATTGTTTCAAGAAGTAGAAGAAAAGAATATAGAATTCAAGGCCTTATCTCAATTGGAACATGTAGATGGAATTGTCAAACCAATAGATAATTTAGATTTCAATTTACTCGATGTTCCATTTGGAGCTTTTACAATGCTTTATATGAAATATACATTAAAATCATATATCGAAAAAAAGAATCCATCTGTAAATTTTATTATTTATTTGTTTTATGAATTACTTCTAATTTTGAAAGATTCACATGCGAATGGACTGATTCATATGGACATTAAGCCTGAAAATGTATTGATATCTGTAAATAAAGATTGGTCATTAGATATATGTTTAGCTGATTTTGGACTTTCTGAATTTTTACCAGAAAAAACATATTATGCAAAAACAAAACATGAAAAAATAACATCATTGTTTCGTTGTCCACCTAATTCGCTTTCAAAAGCAAATAATGAAATGTTTCATATTTCTTGGATTGCGGATTTCTACGCTTGGTGTGTTTCAATATTGTATATGATGTCTTTGCGGATATCTCCGACGATCTCCCCATATGCTCCTCCATCTGAAAGACAGTTCGATTTTATGAAGTCATATATATTTGATATTTTCAGATCACAATCATATCTTATTCCCCATAACTCTTCTGATAAAAACCCAAAAGAAATTGATATTAAACATTCTACTAACCAAATCAATCGAGCATGTCAGACAATCAAAAATCCATTTCTATGCAATCTTCTGATGGAATATATGAATCCAGAAACTATTTTACGCTGGTATTCTGAACTTGAAACAAGCCCTAAAAACAATTCTATTATTCCGGAAGTCATTGCGAAAATTAAGACTTATCTTAGGATGACGAAAGTGGTTGCTGAATTAAATGCGCGTATAAAGTGGGTCAAAAGTAATGCTGAAACGCCACTTCGTCCACACACGATTACAACGGAATCTCCTTAAATTCTGAAACATGAATTTTTATAAAAAATGATACTAAAAAATACTATATATTTTAGTAAATAAAAATGACGATTGTTTTAAATAAGTCAATTTTTTCCACATTAACTCCATCAACATTTTGCCAAATGTTTAAAAGAGGACATATGGTTAGCATAAATGGGCGCATTTGTGAGATTCAAAAAATCATGGTATTTCCTTGTTTCAAGTTAGTATTGAAATTTGATGAGATAACTTTTGAAATTCACATCAAATTTAATCCAGACAATTCTATTTCTTCAATGAATATGATGTTTCTTCCAGATACTGAAATTACAAAAGAAATAAAAATCATCAAACATCTGGGTTCCGGAACTTATGGAAGTGTTTTTCTTGTTTCAATTTTTGGTAAGAACTACGCATTGAAAGTTGGTCTCGATATAAATCTTCATTCTGATTATGATTCAGCAATTAAAGTCGAGATGAAAATAATGGATATATTGAGACAAAATCCGATTCAACATCCACATTTGATTAAATCATTTCCAATCGAATTTCCATTCGGACCAGCAGTCCTTTTAGAAATTGGACAGGAGACATTAGAAGATAAAATCAAATCGCATTCTTTGACTTTCAAACAAAAGATTGAAATATTCATCGCAATATTGAGCGCAGTTCAGTTTCTTCATGATCATAATATTTTTCATTGTGATATTAAACTGGATAATATCATGTTTACTGATGGAGTTCCAAAATTAGTTGATTTTGGTCTTGCTTATGTCAAAGATAATTTGACAATGATATCACATACTCAATGCCGAAAAGGAACGACTGGTTATATACCTCCAAAACATGAAGATGAAAGAACACAAGACATATACGCTTGTTGTGTTATTTTCATTGAAATGTTGATTGAGAAACGGGTTGAATTTTTAAGTCCTATGAAAATTGAGAACCAATTGATAGCAAAATCAATCTCAAAAGAGAATATCGCGAAAATTATTCAAATTTATTCTCTTAGAGAAATAATTATAGACCACCGCATTCTCATCGAAATTGCACAAACCATACAATAAAACCTGCGTTTTTATAATAAAAAAAAAGAATTTGCTTATATAATGGATACATCCACACAGAAATCAAAAAGACCAAAACTTGACTGTTTGGATATGACATCGATAGAAAATTCATTACCAACGGATACTCAACAAGACATACGTGAACTTAATGATTCAATCAAGAAATTAACATCTATTTTAGAAAGATATGTCGCAATCCTAATTGAAAAACCAGAATTACAACCTTCATATATATCATAAAAATAATATATTATATATAATAGAAATGGTAGATGCTGGTATGACTGCTTCATATGTAATCGCAATTATTCTTGGTTTACTTGCTGGATATTTTGCTGATAGAATGGTTCCCACAATGAACCCGTTCATTAAATTTTTGATTGTTCCATTTTTAGTGATTTACGTCCTACTTTTATTATTTAGGATTATTTTTCCGGGAATCAATACATTTGGTAAAAAATTTAAGGATTATGTAGATGACAACTCCGCAAATGATATTCACTCGATGTCTTATATTGAAATATTCCCTCCCATTTTTGTAATATTCCTAATAATAGTTGTTTTGTTATATAGTGGAATCTTCAAATAAAAATAATATCTATATATTATAAATGAATTCAAAGATTCAATATCCAGTCTCACAACAACCCATCGCAATCGATCGCGGAGTTAATCAAATACACTCAAATGATGTTAAAGGCTACAGCTCCACATTTGCAATATTTGCGACCCAATATCAACCTCTCGAGTCAAACCCGAATCAGAGTATGTATTGTTTACTTGGAAATGATGAGTGTTCCCCACTATGTTCCGGATATACAAAAAACTCGTGCAATTTAGTGGCTCCTATTCCCGGTGGTCCATGGCAAGTCCAGTCCGCTTCAACTGTTCAGAACCGCCTAACAAATCAAGATTATACCCCCGCAAAATGTCCAATGAAATGAAATAAAAATAATATATATTTATTATATGATTGATAAAATAAATATAATATTGGTCGCCATTATTTTTATTACTTTCCTTGTATTCATTATCGTGCAACTTGTTAATAATAAAAAGAAAATCAATCAAATGAGAGAGAATTTCAGTGCCTGTTGTGGAAATGCGGACTGGCATTTAGGAGAAAATGAATATAACCGATTATGTCCTAACTCAACACCACCCGCCTTCGAAAATACACGTAATAGCAATTGCTCTCATATCCAAGAGAATTTTACTTCTTATAAAACAGATAAAAAACTAATTAATGAGTGTCGTAAATTAGGACATAAACCTGCATATAATCAAATATGTGTCCAAAAAGAAAAACTAGTAACTAACGCAAATTGCAAATGTTCTGATGATTTGAATAATTGTAAGGTATGTTTTCCTAAAATAAAGATTAATAATTAAACTATGTAATAAAAAACCATCATAAATTTTGTTTGAAATATCAATAGTATTATCCATCATTTATAAAGTTTGTATCTATGACAATTTTCTTTCTACTATCCTTGATACATTTGTTGAAATCGACGTGTTCACATTTTTCATCTCCATCTTCATATTTTCCATTATATTTACAATGATTTGGTATAGATGAAAGTTTATATATTGCAATTCCTCCAAATGCTGAATCAACATCAATTCTTTTATTTGGTGGAAACTTTATTTTAATTTCTTCACAATTTTTTCCTTCCGCTGGTCTTTTTGCTCCACAATCATAATTTAAATCAGGATATCTCAAAGCGTATGTATCATAATATCTTTTCTTTTGATTCGCACTTATAACATCCCAATCTTCATTATCAAAACAATTATCTATTGTTTTTACAAAAGTCCCACGCTTATTAACATTATCTAAATCAATTATAATTAAATATTCATAATTATTATCTTTATTTAACTCTTTAACTTTATCTAATATCAAATTACGACCTCTTTCTAATCTAACAGTCCGCCTCTCTTCCTTTATATTATCCTCAAAAATATAAAAATAATTACTTTTCTTATTCTTTTCTAATATTTCTCTTGTTTTATCAGTCGAATCATTTTCATATACAATTAAGCAATAACTATTAAACTTTTTACCACAATTATCAATATGTTCTAATATTTTTTTAATATAAGATTTAACATTACGACAAGTTCCAGCAAATATAACATTATATTTTTTCATTTTATTATTTATATGATCAGAATATTTCTCTACTATATTTTTATTAGAACCTATCAAAATAAAAACAAATATAATTATTATTAAAATTATTAAAATTGAAAAAATTATATTTTTTTTATACAATTTCATAATATTATTATTAGAAAAATTAAACATTCGAATTCTTAATGAATGATTTATATTTCATAGTATAAACTTTCTTGATACTCTCCTCCTCCAACTTATTTAGGCGCAATATTAAATCTACATTATCACTCGTAATATCCATCTTATTCAATATTGGTAAAACGTATTTCGACATATTCGCCTCAAAATCCTTCTTATCAATTCTCTTAATACAATTACATAAGAACTCTGATAAATAAAAGGCATCATTACTATTATTACCGTACTTATGTAATATTTGATTAATCACCTTCCTATTTGTAAAATACAGCGAGACTTTATTTAAAAGTGTCGTATATTTCCTCTTAGTAAAAGTAAATTTCTTCTTACTCTTCTTTTTCATCTGTGTATGTAAAAAATTCGTATTCACATTTGTTAGAATTGCACTATTAATATTCAGCTCCCATAACTGCTTCTCGAATATCAAATTTTGGATGACATCATTATCGGCAAGATGTTTCGATATCTTCGCTAAAAATATCATCTTGTCTGCGCTCGATATTCCCTCCCCAATATTATATAAATAATTCTCATGAATTAGAAATGAGAATAGAAACTTATCGCAATAATATTTGTCGATACATTCGCCCACTTTCAACTCCTTCGTGAAAATCATTTCCAAATTTTCACCGACTTTATCATCCATCGTCTTATTAGAAAAAGTATTCACAACTAAATCAATATTTTCATCCCGTATTTTATGACCATCTGATATTAGTAATAAATCATCCAATATACTATTGTATTTTCGCAAATCATAGTCAAATGTATCTATTATGCGCTTTCTCTGTGATTGATTAAAACTAATATTATTCTCAATACAAAGCCGGTTAAAGTAATACTCATAATCCTCTTGCTTTAATTTATCAACATTAATCTCTAATGATATTTTGCGCAACTCATTTATTTTTTTGTCTCCAACCTCCTGACTAACTAAAATAATAGGATATAGTAATTTAAAATCGGATACTGTCTTTTTTGCGGAAAACATTGTCAAGAAATCTCCAATAATCGATTTATCATTGTTATTACAGAGTGTATCAAAATCATCGATAACAATTCCAATATTATCATCCCTCTTATAAATCATATTAAGCACGTTTTTATTATTGGATATTTGTAGAATAAACTCTTTGATATCCCGATTAAGTTTGCTGTCCTGAATATTTAACATTCGCATCTCCATTTTGAAAAAGGAACATATAAACTCCGCCAAACTCGTTTTCAACTGGTTATTTTCACCAACAATCATTATCAATTTTGTATCCATAAGATTCAAATTGCGACAATTATTATATTCGGCAAACCACGCCTTCAACTTATCTACATAACATGGATTTAAATTTCTGAAATCATCGAAAGAATTATATTTAAATTTTTGAATCATATTTAAATATATAATTATAGTTTTAAGTTCATACTTTTCCGCAATTGACCCATCCCATCGATGCATTATCTGAATTAATACCTAACCAAGAAGCGCTTGAATTTGCAGTGGGACCACAAGTGGAAACGAAATTGCATCTCTGTTTAGATGCGGTGGCATCCATATTTCCGGACTGTTGCATATTTGCATTTTTGAATTTCATTATCTTGTTTTGTGCGTCGCTATAACACATAGATGATGATGAATTTGCAACTGGAATATTATATTGATTCTTACAAATATTGTTTCCTGATTTATCATCGCCCATATATACCCAATAATCAGGACATTTAACGCCTTCCATAACCATATAATCAATTGGAGGCATCTTTTTACCCATACCACGACTATTTTCTTTTGATTTATTCAAAAGTATCGAATATGTTATCAGTAATACGAATAAAATAATAAAAAATAGCAATACGATTCCAATAATTATCGTTGTGTATTCCATTTATATATTATATAATAAAAAGTTTTTAGAAAGTTGTTGTTACACTTCGGAGAGTCTTTGAACCAGCTGATGAAAGATTTTCGGGAAGAGGTAATGGATTCGGTAATTTTTGAACGTTGTCTAAATATCCCAAATACTGTTGAACTTCTGACATAATATTTGGAACACAATAATCCAGAACTAATTTATTCAAATATGTTATTTGCTTTCCAAAATCTTGATTCTGATTTAAACTATACTGTAAAAAAATCGCCCTCATAACTATTTCTAATTCAATTGGACTCTGATTATCAATAATATATTTTTTACCACTCTGTATCCATACAGTATAACGCATTTCTTTCTGAATACGATCTATATTATTCTTACTAAAAAATAGCATAGATAAAGTGCTCGGAGTTTGGATGTGTTGGAGGGCCTCATATTTAAAATTATCTTTTGTATCATTATTTTGGTCGAACATTGGAATTGTTTTATAATTTTTATTGGTTATACTAACTACACGCCCATTCTGAAATTGATTATAATATTGCTTCCCATAATCTGCACCGGATTGTAATTCTATACTAATATCTTTCATTATATAATATACTTAATATAATATTTTATCAACTATTACTAAAACTATTTCTGTCAACTGGTTTTATTCCAGCTGTGTTCGCATTATTATTACGGCTGTTCATATTTGTTTCTTTTAGAACTTCATATTTTTCTACTATTAGTAATGTAAAGTTATGCTCCTTAACTTGTGGTAAAATTTTACCCTCGTAATCAACTAATTGGATGACAAATTCATCTAAATTATTAATAGTATTTGATTCAAAAATAAGTTCATTTACAAAACGATTATCAACTTCATAATTTCCTGAAACAGAAGAATATTTTATTTTTGCAAAAATATTGTTTAAATTTTTAGTTACTTTTGAAGATTTTGAATCTCTAAAATTAAACTGTTTGCATTTTGGATCTGGTGGAATAATAGGAGTAATATCAGCCAAAAAAGAATTACTTACTAAATATCTTTTAGATCCATTATTTATTCCATCATTTATCTCATATATATCAGATGAGCCATTTGCAAAATTTGCAGTTGATTTAATTTGTGTAATTGTTGAAGATGTTTGTATTTGAGTTCCAACTGATGATGATAATATTTTCATAAAAAAATAATTATTTAAATAAAAACTATATGTTCCATTTTGATTGCGACCAACTGGTAGGCGATAATTTGAATTAAAATCTGGATAATATTCATTCCAAGATATATAACTTGAACGACAATAATTCAAATCATTTGGTGGATTAAGACCAGCACATTCTGAATAATTGCGAAATTCATTAATATCAATATTATAGGTTTGAACATAATTTATATACTTATTTGGCTCAAAAATATTATTTGTATTAATTCCAAATGTTACTTGTTCTGGTCCAACAAGAGCGAGACTATTATTTGTATTTGAAAATCCAAGTATATTTGTTAATAAACGTGATGAACAATCTAAATTAACAATTAAATTATTATATATATTTTCTTCTATACTCGATATAACTGTACAATCATTTTTTTCATCTTCACAATATTCACTATATATATTTGATATATTTGATATATTATTTTGAATATAACTTATATAATTAGAAAAAAGTGATTTGCTACCATTAATTAAGAAAAATGGAGCTTCTCTTCCAAATTTAATATTATTTTGTTTTATTATTTCAGTATAAGAAGATTTTATTGGGGTTGATACTATTTTTTCAAGTGGATTTTTATAAATACCTAAATTATAAAGATAAAAACGCAATACATTCGGAATAACATTACCATCTCCATCAGTTATTTTATCATAATATGTTTTATAAAAAAATGGACCGTAATAGTTTTGAAAAACAATAAGTTTATTTTTTGGAACAAATTCAATATAATTTACATTATCACCTGTATATCCACCAATTTCAGAAAATCCAGTAATTACAATCGGATACACATCATTTTGTATTAATTCTAAAAATTCCGGAGACGGAATGCTACTATCGATTACTTTCATTTCTATATCAAAATAATTTTTATTACGATATGTAGCAACTGATATAGCATGAAATTCCTCATAACGCAATAAAAGTCTGACATTTGATGTTTCTGGATTAATTTGAACATCTACGAGTTGTGGGAAATCTTTAAATTTAAATGTTGGTGAACCAGCATTACCACTATATTCTTTATATGATTTATTGTAAATATTACTATTAAAAAATGTTGTTTTTTGAAATTCTTCTCTTATTGTTTGTGATAGTTGTTCAGTTGTATAAAATCCTGGGGGTATTTCTATCTTATTTAAACAACTTAGTAAATTATTATTATATAAAAAACGATAATCTTCTATTTTTGTATTTGTTTGAATTAATCTTGAGAAATTTATATACCATCCACATATATTTAACCTATATTCATCATAAGGTGAACCAATAAATGGATTATATACATTAGTTAGACCAAAAACTGGTTCAAATGTTTCAAATGGAGCAGGATACCATAAAATTACATTATTTGTTGAATTTATTGGATACTCCATTTCAGGAAAAAAATAATCTATTAATTTTACTGTCTCTACATTATTGAATTTTTTACCTAAAAATACTGAGTAATTATTTGGAGTTGGATATAAAGCAACATCTCTCATCCGACTATCAACATTAATATAATTTGAGCGATATTTAAAATAACTATTTTCTGCTATATCTTTTCCAAATTCTGATAGCATCGGCTGTTGATTTCCATAATATCCCCTTGACCAGGGATTTGCCTCTTTTTCGACCCGATTTATTGAACTATCGGTAAAACCAGTTCTCTCTAATTCATCGCGAACATTATTTACGGTCTCTCCCTTCAAATTACGATATGGTATATATTCATTCGCATTTTTTTGAACTTCTCGTTGTGTAAGTGGATTCGTATTTACAAATGAGTTCGTATATAATAAATCAGATGGATTCATATTATTAATACTGATTATTTTTTATACTATTTTTGCAAAAATTGATCTAAAATACAAATAATTATTTTACTATAATAAAATGGAACCAGAATCACAACATTATTCAATTATTTATATGACTCATACAATGAAGCGAACACAACAATTTAGAAATGACGGAAAATATGGACTTACTACATTTGTTAATTATTCTTTTCACGGTAGTTCTTGCGAACCAACACCATTTCATCATGCATGGGACCCATACTGGAAACCAAATTCTCTTTAAAAAATATTATTTTTTAAAGTATTTTATAAATAAATAAATAAATTTCAAATAAATTAAAGAGCAACAACCGCTTTTTTAGAAGCCGGCTTCTTCGTCGCTTTAAAAACTCCATCAGTAGTCCCAAGCATCTCAGTATGCTCCTTCAAATGCTTTAAATAGGTCGCCTCCAACAAATCCAAATCACTATTCCACAAATTAAATATAGTTTGTAATTTCAGCGATTCAAATTGGTCTCTCTTTTCATCGCGCTGTTTAACTAGCTCTTCAATTCGCTTCTTCGTCATACTACGAATGGGCATACTCGTCAGATAATCATAACTCGGATTCTCATTAACTTCATTCGGGTCATATTCTAAACGACCCTTCGTGAATCGTGGATATTTCATTTTAGTTAATTCCATATCCAACTGCTCCTCATCCTTCCCCTTCAATATTATCTTGTCGTCCAATATATCCGTTATAAAACGAATACGGGCCTCCAATATTTCCAGTTCTCTTTTTAATTTCTCTTCCAAGTAGTGCTTCCTGCGAATATAATATTCACATCGAATTTCATAAAATTCCTCCATAATATGCTCCGGAGAACGATACTTCTTAATCTGACCCTTGTCATTAAACAAATACATATTCGTCGTATTACAACTAATTGAATCGACAAGTTTCATCTCCTTCTCGAATGTTCCCTTAGATAACATCTCAGATAGCTCATTCTTATCGAAGTAAAGGATGAAACGAACGCGCGATTCAGTATAAAGACTGTCATATTTCAGAAGAACTTTCTTCTTCTTCTTACTATCCTTTTCCGGATTAATTAAATCCTCCAAAAATTCCTTATACTTATCAGTCCATAAACCGATTGGGAGTTCATATATCTCGACCTTCCCATCATTCAATAAACGATACAGGCCCTTCGTATGATATTTATCTCCAACTTTTTCTACTTTTCCGAGGAATCCTCGGAACCAAGGGATCATCGGAACAAGCTCCTGACCCCGCATTTTCCGCTTCAAGTTGCTAATAATATCAACTGGATTATATGAGGGAATTCGTGTGCTAAAACCAGTTCCAATTCCCTGACATCCATTTACTAAAATGGAGGGGATAATCGGAACATAGTATTCAGGTTCAATCTTCTCACCATCATCATCCAAATAATTCAAAAGATTATTGTCTGATGGATGAAAGACTAGCTCCATAAATGGACTCATCCGTGTAAAAATATACCTCGGACTCGCATGGTCGTCTCCTCCCATAATTCGCGTTCCAAATTGTCCCTCCGGATCCAGAAAATTCATATTATTTGAACCGACAAAATCCTGAGCTAATCCGATTATACACTCATTTAGAGATTGCTCACCATGATGATATGCGCTCTTCTCAGCAACATACGCAGATAATTGCGCAATCTTAATCGATTTTTTAGCACCCTTCAAGAAAGTCCCATATATGACCTTACGATGGGATGGCTTGAAACCGTCAACCATACAAGGAATACTACGCTCACAATCATATTTACTGAAATGAATTAAGTCCTTGTTCACAAAATCGGGAATAGAAACATTCTTCTCTGTCTGCTCAATAATCAATTCGCGGTCATATTTTCCAAGCCACTCTTTTCTATCATCCGCCATTTCCTTATTGAACGCCAGATTAATCGCAATATCGACCTCTTTATCCTCGTTCCATAGATAGCGGATTTCGCTTACATCCAAGTTCTGAAAATACTCCTTCGCCTCCTGCGATGAACTCGTACCCAATCCCTTGTAATACTTAATCTCATAATGGGATAGGTCTGCGGTCTCTTTCCATGACTCATATTCGGTCAACGTATAGAAAACGCGAACATCCGCCTTATTCTTATTATGTTTCGCCTTTACAATCGGGGTCATCATAGATTTAATAAATCCATCATTCCGCAATAGAGAAGGCCAAAAATAATGGAATAAGTTCAATAAGAGACCCTTGATATGACTACCGTCTACATCTGCATCAGTTAGAATTAGAATACTACCATAACGCAATTCGGACACATCTTCATATACTTTACCCTGCTGTAATCCAAGAATAACCTTCAAGTTTTTGAATTCCTCATTCTTCGATATCTTGTCATCAGTTGTCTCACGTGCATTTGTGAATTTACCTCGAAGGGGAAATACGCCATAACAATCGCGGCCAATTACACTGAGACCCGCAATAGCAAACGCCTTCGCGGAATCTCCCTCCGTCAAAATCAGGGTACATTTCGATGAATTGATTCCACCGGCCCAATTTGCATCGTCCAACTTAGGAATTCCACGAATCGTGTTCGTCTTCTTTCCATCAGTCTTTGTCAATACTTTTGAATCCTTATACTCACTAAATCGAATCGCCTTTTCGACAATGTCTAATTTTGCGATCTTCTCAATGAATTTGTCAGATATCGAAAAACTACTTCCGAACTTGGATGGAATCGTTGTCAGATAATCTTTCGTCTGGGAATCGAATGAGGGATCCTCAATTACAGTCTTCGCAAATATCCACATATTGTCGCGGATAATGCTCGGTTTCAATTGAATCTTCTTCTTTCCTTTTCCCTCAACGTATTTCGACAGTTTTGTGCTTATCGCAGTTGTCAGAGCTTCGATATGCTTTCCTCCCTTCCAAGTATAAATACCATTCACGAAAGAAATATGCTCCAGTTTATCGTCGGGGCTATCACAAACGACAACTTCCCAACGGTCTCCCATCTTTTCATAAACGCGCTTCATCTCCGATTTTGACCCAATATATAAGTCAACATATTGCTCAAAATCCTTGAACTCAATTTTGGCGCCATTCAAATAAACAGAGACGCTTTTGTCAGTAATCGCAGTAATATCATAGACTCGCTTCATAAACAAAGCCTCCATATCATCATTCAATTTGTCGATATTAAAACGCTCAAAATCTGGATAAAAGGTAATCTTCGTATAAGGCTTCTTCGTGTATTTTTCAATAACTGGCTCCGTTTTACGGCTCATGTTATCCATGAATTCCTGACAAAAATGACGTTTCCGTTTTCCATCAACCGTTTCAACGATGAACCGCTTACTGAAAATATTCGTGGCCTTTGCTCCAATTCCATTCTTTCCACCAGTGGTTTTGTTCTTCTTCTCATAATTCGCGGAAGTCAGTAAATTCCCGAAAATTAACTCAGGAACATATACATTGTGCTCAGGATGAATTTCGACATCGATTCCATCACCGTCATTCTTGACGCTGATATATTCGGGATAGACTTCGACCCAAATTTCGCGAACCTGCGACGCATCCGGTATTTTGCTCAAACGCTCATACTGGTCAATCGCATTCACGAGAATTTCATCGAAAATTTTATACAATCCCGGAATCATCCGGATTGTCTTTTTCATCATTTTCCCCTCCGTTTTATCATATACCCATGATTCAATCTCACTTTCTTCAATTGAACCGATATATGTATCTGGTAGTTTCAAAACATGTTCTTCCTGACTCATCATTTGATACATCGAACTGATGTCATCGGCCGAATTGATTGAATCTTCCGACCGGTCCGATTTTTCGGAACTTTTTGATGAAACTGGTTTTTCAGTTAACTTTGATTTTTTTGAAGCCATTGTTAATTTAATTATTTAATAGATAGATGTTTTTAAATTATAATTTTTCAATTTTTGGGAGAAATTGAAGTTCTGCTACTTATAAATATACTAACACGCACATTTTTCAATCAATATACAGTTTTTCCAAGGAGTCCTCCACATCTCTCCTTAAATCGTCTCCAATTATATCAAAATCAACGATTCGCATATTCCGATTTAATTCAATCACACCACCTTCGACTACTAACCCAATACAATCAAGTTTTCCAAGTATCTTTGTCTCCCGATGATTATCCCGAACAACATACTTATCCCCATTACATATCTGAATTCCCACGAATTTACACAAATTACAACCATCGTCATATTCCGTAATGAACGTCTTCCCCTCTAATATATAACGGATTACCCCAATAACCTCTTTTCCCGCAATTTTATCCCCAATAACAATATCAGTTATTAATTTTATTCCAGAGTCAACCCTTATTATACTATCTTGTGTAAAAGCAGGATATAAATTTAATGCGTTGTTTTTATAATCATCTAGCAGAAATGGTATTTTAACTATTGGCGCAACAATCTTCAAATATGTCTCCAATACATTATCCCCCAAATAGTCGCAATAAATGTTCCCTCCAATACACAATCGTCCAGTATCTGTAATCAAGCAATGAATAATCGGAAGATTATAATCAACTTTTACTGCGCGAGGATGACTATGAACTCTAATAAATTCACCTTTATTTTCAATAATATGCATACCAGATACATAAATATCCCCTATCTTATAATACTGGTCCCGCAAATCTTTTTTAAACTCACAAACCCCTACAACAACATCCCCTGCAATTTTATCCCCAATAACAATTTCATCTAATCTCTTTATTTTACCATCTAATTCAATTAGAGTATGACATCCAAAACAAAAAGCTCGAACTAATCCACCAATTGGACCGGTCCAGACAGACATTAGAGTCCATACTGCATATTTAATAGTCTTAAATAGCGAATTAAAAGTCTGGAATATACGATAAAATAAACGCGCGAATACCTTAAATAAATATGCTATTCTTTTAAACATACTATACATTTTCTGGTATATATCATTAATCTGTTTTATCAATGATTCTTTAATTGCTAAAATCATCTTTTGTGTATCATTAACACTTTCAATAATATTTCCAATTGCGTTATTCTGCCCGTTTATTTGATCTTGAATTGGATTAATATTGGAACCAAATGATGAATTTGCAGCGGCTGCATCGCAATATGCCTTATTTTCATCGTAAGTCGTCCCCTCTGGTCCAAATACACTTGGAAACATACTATATGGATGTTTACAGCGATATTCAGGCCAATTATTGCGTATTTCTCCAATTTTTTCATTTATTTTCGGGACTGCAACTAATATAATAACAGCAGTTATTCCTCCGATAACCAATAATATAATGATAACAATTAACATAAAATTTGGAGCTTTCTTAACTGCTTCTTTTTCACCTTTACTTACTCCTAATATGTCTAAGACTGCTTTTTCAAATTCATCTTTTTTCTTTTGTTCTATTTCTCCTGATTCTGTCCCAATATTTTTGAATTTATTTTTAATTTTGTTAATTGTTGATTTTTTTTTGTTATCAGATAAGCTGTTTAATCCCTTTTCAGTTTTGGATAATGTATTTGTACTAAGAATGTTATTAATTTTTTCATTTATTACTGGTAGTCTTGGTACTTTTAATTTGGCGAATGTTGTTGATTGTTGTTCTTGTAATTTGCTTATTTTGGCACTTTTTTCTTCTCCTTTTTTATTGTTCATTTTATTTAACTAAAATATATTAGAATAAATTTTGTTCATTTCATCCTATTTGTTTTTTATAAAAAACTGATTTGTCCTTTTTGCGTATTCATCAGCAATCCTATCAAAATTCATCATATTCAAAATCCGGTCTTCTTCTTTCTTTTTCTCTAATAATTCTCGTCTCCTTATTTTATCTTTTTCTTCCAGAGTCGTCTCAAAATTAGTGTTTGTCCTTTCTCTGACTAAATGATCAATATTCTTATAATCACCCCGATTGAATTTATCATCATACTCTAAAACATTATTCTTTGTATAAGCCATTTTATAATCTGTGAAATTAATATCTGTGAAGTCATGAATATCACCTTGACCTAATTCTTCAAATCCTAAGTTATTTAATAATTGCGGTTGCGGTTCCTCTATAATCATAATTTGCCTCTCCGGCTTTTTCTCAATCTTTTTCCGTTTCTGTTCATCAAAAGCACTATTAAAAACATCCATCGAAAATTTCTTATTCATAATAACTTCTTCCTCCTTATCACTATCATCACCCCAATCTCCGCCATATCCTTTATCCCACATCGACGGAAGTTTATTATTCTCGAATATTTTATTAAATTGGTCTACATTAAAGTTCTTCTCTCCAATTTCCATTCTATCTAAATCAGGACCTCTTTCGGATTTTCCTCCTCCGGAACTGTGTTGCTTCCTCTCAGCCTTCTGTTTCTCCATATCTTCAAAATAATTCTGCGCCTCTTTCTGCATCTCACTATGTGATTTATTTCCTGTCATTTCTTTAATCTTTTGAAGTAAGTATACATATGCCTGTGTAATCATCATAAACTTCTTTGCGTCGCCTGTTGGCTTATCTGGATGATACTTCAAACTAAACTTCCGATATGCCTTTTTTATTTCATCCTCTGTTGCATCATAATCTAAATGAAGAATTCTAAATGGATTATATTTCAATTCGAACTCTTTCAATTCATTCTGAAAATGAGATTCATTCTTTTTATGTTTATCATAAAATGACTCCTTCTCCTTCTCGATCGTCTTCAAGAATTCGTCCTCTGTTTTCTTTTGAGTCTGCTTAAATTCCTCCATCCGGTCATTTATATTCATCATGTCTGCGTCTTTAAGGCTCACTTTTGTATTCATTGGTCTCTCCATTAGCGTGGTTATCACTCGTGTGGGAGGAGGAACAAAACGTTGAGGAAATGCGGTTTGTGAAGCCGTTGGCGCAAGGGATTGGGTTAAAGCCGGCGCTGGTGCCTGATGTTTCATCTGCTGTTGCGCATGTGGTTGCCTGATTATTCTTTTTTTAATTATTTTTTGCTCTGGTTGAGATTCTTGATTTCCCATTATATTGTTATTATAATAATTTATATAAACTTAAACTTATATTAGACCTGACTGGACCCGTTCAATAATATTTTTAATACGTAAATTATGCCCATGAATTATTCTATGAATACTGTCCACGTATGAACTACGTATTTCAGGCGATTTTTCTATATCAATATTCTGAATTATGATTACTATAACGCTTATATGTTCTTTCGTCCAATCCTCAAAGAACTCCTGATATATATCATAGTTCCCCTTTATTTCATCCATTTCGGTATTTAATTTTTCTAAGAAGTGCGTCCTATTTTGTAGGCTATCCGATATTAGCGAACGATAATACTCAACTGTATGAACCGCAATATGATTTCCAGTGTATGTTGTCGCCAGTTTCGCCAATCCACTCATCATCATATTACACAAATATGTAAAGTTCTCATTTTTTTCGCCCCATAAATTTTCCTGAGTCTTTTTTTCAAGTAATTTCTTAATCGGATTAATCAAATTTGCTAAATCGTCGTATTTATCACCATTTTTCCAGCGGGACAGTGATTGAATTGTTCCGGGCTCCTGAAAACTTATCTCATTATTTTGTATTGATATCTTGGTTCCACTCGGATAAAAATTCAAAAGACTTATACAAACCGCGCTATTTATTGGGTCCAATAGTGTCCCCATATTCTTTTTATAAGATTTAGAATTCCATATATAACTCAATAGAGAGCTGGTTATTGAATTAACTACTTTATTTTGCATGAGTTTATGTATATTTATTTTATTCAATAAAACCGTAAAGGATTATTGAATACTAGAATCGTGTAAATTAATGTGGAGGAATTAGGCCCCAGAAATTACTGGGCTCTTTATTAACGGCTGGATAAGCACTATCCCGTAAAATCTGCTCCTGATTTCTAACTGGTAAATTATTATTACAGTAGAACATAGGACCCTTATTCCAGTCCCTCTTTTTCGGCCATGTTAGTGTTCTAAATGGAATAGTTTCCCCTAACTTTGCACGATGCGTTTCTCCAAGAGCTTTCCCATGTCCATCGCAAAATACAAAGTTGACATGGGGCTCCACTAATGTTTTGAGCATGTCATTATAATATGAATTGGGGGAATCAATCGCGAATTGAAAGCGCCCATCTTTTATTTCAGCAACGCCCTGATTCGGAGTTTTCTCGTAAGCAATCTCCTCATTTGGATAAGGAAGACCACTTCCTGCGAAACTTAAACTATAAGTTGGAGGAGAGGATGACCAATATTTAACAAATACGGCCCCTAAAACTCCAGAATTTCCGGAAATTATGAAATTACCGACGGAATTATAATTGACGTTCAAAGAGCAATCCGTATAATTAACACTGCTTGTTTTCCAACGATTACACATCATTTCATCTCTCTCCTTAAATATCTTATCACTGTCATAACCGAAGCTGATTCCAGCAAAATTATTATTACTCATTAACTAATAATAGAAACTTTTTTTTTGAAAAAAAAGTTTAATCAAAATAACTTTTTTTTGTAAAAAAAAGTTAAATCAAAAAAAACATTTGAGAAATATTATAGTTTTTTGTTCAAAATAACTTTTTTTTGTAAAAAACATTTGATGAGTATTATAGTTTAACAAAAAGTTTTAATCTTTTTTGTTAAAAAGTGTAAAAAAGTTTCTATTAGTATTTAAATGGGAATTCATTCAAAAGTTTGGGGTCAATATTTATGGAGAACACTTCACACAATAACCTACACATTCGATCCGAAGATGCCAAGTGAATTAAGAAATAAGTATATCCGATTTTTTCATGTCCTCAAAGATTTCATCCCGTGCCCTATTTGTAGGGCTCACTACACGAAGCGATGCGAATCAAATCCTCCTGAGCAGAATATGAAAACAACCGATATGCTCGTAAGCTGGCTGAATAATTTACATAATGAGGTTAATTCCGGTTTGGGAAAACCGAACATCCCTAAAAAATATGCTGATAGTTATTATATTAAGAATGGAAGATTAACATATGACTTCCGTGATTTTGTTGTCCTATTTAGAATAATGACAATGATTAAAAAATTGAACTTCCCCGCAATTATCAAATTCATACAGCTTATTTATGAAATATATCCTGACAGCTATCTTCCAAGAAACGCCCCTAAATCACTTGAACTTGCAAATATTATACAGAATAATGTTAAATTGAACGAATGGATTGTTCATTTTGATATGGAACACGCTAAAAATAAGAATACTACAACTTACTTAACAGAAAAAGACGTCAGTTATAAAATAAATGATGAAATTAATTCGGAATTTGTTTATCCGAGTAATATAAGAAATCAAAGCGCAAATTTACCTAAACTAAAGAATACGATTGTTAGAAATGATGTTGATGATTTTTTAAAGAAATATAAGATTATCTAATTATTGTTATTGTTGTTTTGTGCTTGTGCTATTTCCGCAAATCGTCTTCTTTGATTACTTATTGTTTTTAGCCTTATCTGTGATAATTTTGGCCTTCGCTGTGATAAATTAAATAGTTGTACTTCATTCTGATTTATATTTGTTCTTAATATGGTTTGATCATCTATATATAAACGAAGTAAAATATCTAAAAGCTCTAATATATGTTCATCAGAAGCTATATTTTCTTCATTTATTTCAGCAATCATTTTTTTATTATATAATGATGAACTAAATGGAAATCTTGAACACATTCTTACTTCCTCGCATATTTTTTCATGATTTTCTTTTATTATACAAAATTCAGTTCCCAAAGGCAAATATTTTAAATTTGGTATTTTATCACCACTACCTATAACTGATTGTAATAATTGTAATAATTGTAATCGTCTTGTTTCATAACGACGAATATTATGTGAATTATATAATTTTAGAATAAATGCTCCAACTGGATTTATTATATATTTTTTATCACGTAAGTTTTCAACATAATCATTTCCATATAAAATCGGAACTCGTTGTGAATATTTTTCAATAAAAAAACTCTTTATTCTTCTAAGAAATTCTTCTTTTGAAAAATTAGATGGTATAGAATATTGTTCTTTCATAAATTTTAATTTACTATCTACATTCGATAAAATTGTTTGATTACAATTTGGAACATTATTATATGATATACTGAACTTCTTTTGTTTTTTATTATTTTTCAGTAATTCGATTCTCTGAATAAGAGAAATAAATGTTTGAATCACTTGATCTGGATCTCTAACTGGATCTCCAATTTCTGGTTCTAATAAAATAAAATAATTGATAAATAACATATAAATATAAATATTTATCAATTTTGAGATAAATGTTTCCTCATCAACAAATTTTACAATACGTGTAAATATTATAATATATAATATATTTTTTACTTTTTTTAATATTAACTCTGCCTTAGACTTATCATTCTTTATTATTGCTTGTGAGGGAATATTTGATTTTAATTCATTAATCAATTGTTTAAATAAAATATTCTTGGTTTTGAGTTCGTTTTCGAGTTCATTAACAGCTAATATTCTATAAAGTTCATCACGTGTGTTTATTGTTGATTGAAGCAAGTTATTTATTAATTTTAAAAGACAACTAAAATATTTTGTAAATATTTCATTTTTTAATTCTCCGCCTTTTTGAATTTTTTTTTTAATCACCATATTATTTATAATATTTTTAATTTTTTGAATTTATCAGCGAAATCATTATTTATATTTTTTATTTTACGACGATTATTTATATTTTTTTATTCGATTTAACTCTTTTATTATATTTAACTCCCTCTTTTTTTGATTTAATTCACCTGGATCTACCTGCGTTTTACTAATAAACTTATTATATTCTTTTTCTAATTTATCAATTAAAGATTGTAAATAATTTAATTCTTTTAATCCTTTTATTATTCTTAATTTTAAATTAATATTATTCGATTCTATATATTTTCTAACTATGATTTCAACTAATTTACTTGTTTCTAGTTTATTTGGGTTATTTATTATTAATTTTATATTATTATTTTGGGATTCTTCTATTTTTTTATTAAATAATTTATATTTTTCATCTTCAGTTAAAAATATATCTTTATTAAAATTTAAAAATATACCTAGTAAAATATCAGCAAGTAGAAGAATAACACCAATTTCTGATATATTTTCCTGTTTTATTATAGCTGTCATTTTTGACGAACACCCAAAAATTTCACATTCCTGAATATTTGCATTTTGAACTACATATTCTTTACCATCAGGACCTAATACTATACAAAATTTTTTGTTAATCTCTTCTATATATTTTAATTTTGGAATATGAATATTCGAATTTAAATCATTATATAATTTCATAGGGTTTAATTTGATCATTTTTTTATTTTTAAGAGTTTTATCCACAGTAGTACGAATAGTAAATTTTTTAAAAAT
>Ga0214923_10000697_pt1 | contig 49994 bp, 44 predicted proteins | sample LL1510_MetaG_FD_177993 | JGI IMG/M metagenome (GOLD analysis project Ga0214923, IMG submission 177993) | Freshwater microbial communities from Lake Lanier, Atlanta, Georgia, United States - LL-1510 | ecosystem: Environmental > Aquatic > Freshwater > Lake | place: USA: Georgia | collected...
GTCAGTTGTTGCCCGACTCAGGCTTAGTTCGCGGACGCATCGTGCGTTGCTGTGGTGACGCCGCCGCATCGCTGGCGCTTTCACTTTGCGCGCGTGCATCACAACAAGGTTCATGGTTGGGTGTTGTTGGTGTCAGTCATCTCGGCATTTCTTGTGCGGTCGAACACGGCGTGGCACTCGAACGCATGGTGTTCGTGCACCCACCAGAGTCATCGCGCGATTGGTCGACAACTGTGGCCGCCGTAATCGACGGCTTTGACTTGCTGATAGTCGCGGTGCCAGATTCGATTTCGGTTTCTGACGCCAGGCGAGTGCAAGCGCGGTTGCAGGCTCGGCGTTCGGTGATGATCATCGTCGACACTGCGATGTTGTCGTTGCCCAAATCAAGTTTTTCAAACAACACACATCCGTTTCACGCCGATGTCGTTCTAGACAGCACGACAAAAAGTTGGAGTGGCATCAACAATGGCGCTGGCTATCTGCAGCAACGGCAAGTTTCGATCAAAGTCAGCGGTCGTCGAGTTGCGCGCATGCAAGAACATTTAGTTACCTGCAATTATTAAATTGTTTGCATCAAAACGCTTAGCAGTGTTGCGTTGCCTTGATTGGTCGGCAGTTGTAGCGGCGAAAACTTCTAACAGCCCGTGCGCCGTCGTGCACGGGCAGCGAGTTATCTCGCGTTCTGTGGCGGCGATGCATTATGGCGTGCAAGTCGGCATGCGACGCCGTCACGCCCAAGGGCTTTGTCCAGATCTTGAAATCGCTGCTTATCAGCCAGATCGTGATCGTCGAGCGTTCAACACCGTCGTGCGAACAGTCAACGAGTTAGTTCCGCTAATCGAGGTCAGCGAACCAGGAGTAATCGTGTTTGCAACACGAGGCCCGTCACGATATTTCGGCGGCGACGAGCCGATGGCTAACAAAATTTTTCAAGCATTGCGCGGTTCGATAATTGCAGATGCACAATTTGGTATTGGCGTCGCCGACAGTCGTTTGGCGGCCCACATTGCCGCGCATATTTCGGCGCAACATAAAACCAAAAGCACAGCAAAAACGCCGTTTATCGTCGAACCAGATCAGACCAAAGTTTGGCTTGGTCAACAATCGGTCAGAGTTTTAAGCGAGTTCGCCGGTGTCGATCGTGAGACGGTGTCGTTGCTCGAGCGACTTGGGTTGAACACATTGCAAGATGTCTGCAAACTCGGCGAATCAATGTTGGCCGGCAGGTTCGGTGAACTCGGTGTCGAGTTGCATCGACTTGCTCGTGGTGACGAACAACATCCACTTGCCGCGGTTGCGCCACCGCCAGAGCACCTCTGTTCGCGAACATTCGAAGAGCCGGTTGTTGACCAACAAACATTGCTCAACAATGTGCGGGCAATGGCCGAAGAGTTCAGCGAGTATTTCGTCAAACATGGCGCAATTTGTGTGCGTCTGATTCTTAAATTCGAATCAGAAACCGGCGCACATTCAGAACGCTTGTGGTATCGACCACAGGGTTTGACCGCTCGAGCAATAACCGAGAGCGCCAAGTGGCAAATCGAAAGTTGGTCGAACAAAAGCGCGCTGGCTCGCGTTCAGTTGATTGCCGACGAGGTGCGCACAGACACAGCGCGCCAACTCAAGTTGTGGGGCGGTGTCACTCAAGTCGACGAAACCGCGAGTCGCGCAATTGGTCGGTTAACCGAACTGTTGGGCTCAACCGCTGTTCAAATTGTCAAGCGACAGGGTGGTCGAGATCTGCAAGACGATTTTCAACTTGTTTCTGTCTCGCACTTTCGACCCACGCAAAACGAATCAAATTCATCGATCAAAAAGCCGAAGTGGCGGGGTTCGTTGCCGACCCCGTCGCCGAGCGTGGTTTATTCTGAACCGCTGTTGGTGCAAGTCGTCGACGAAAACAAAAACTTGGTGCGTGTCAGCGCGCGCCATCAATTAAGCGCCGAGCCGACGCAATTGATAATTAATCAGCAGAGCCACAAAATTGTTTCTTGGGCCGGCCCATGGCCAATCGAAGAAAAGTGGTGGGACACAGCCCGCAGTCGTCGTCTGGTTCGGCTGCAAGTCGTCGTCGAAAAATCATCACCAGATGGCTCGCAACAAGTGCAAGCGCTATTGGTCACCCTTGAACACGGCGAATGGAGCATCGCGGCAATCTACGGTTAGTTCGTTATTTAGTCAGTCAGGCAAGCAAGTATCGTGCAGTAGGTGAATTCTGATTCTGGTCTCGAATTCGTCAAAGACTTTTGTCTGCAACTTGCAACACACGAACCAGTCGATGATCGCGAACGCGAATCAATAAAAACTTTTTGCGAACTTGCCCCAAGTCTCGACGCCCCGTTTGACGAACACAGCGACCCGACGCACGTCACTGCATCGGCGATCGTGGTTGGTGAGCCTGGTGTCGTCTTGCATCTGCACAAACGACTAAACATGTGGCTGCAACCCGGCGGGCACATTGATGCTGGCGAGACGGTTCACGATGCTGCACTGCGCGAGGCACGAGAAGAGACGGGTCTTGATCTGCAACATTTTGGTGCCGAAAAAAATTCTCCGAGATTTATTCACCTCGATGTTCACCCTGGGCCACGCGGCCATACGCATCTTGACGTGCGATTTTTGTTGTGGGCATCGAACAAAACGTTTGCCCCGGCTGCGGGCGAGAGCCAGCAAGTTAAGTGGTTCAGTTTTGTTGATGCATTGCGGGTTTCTGAAGACGGGGCTCGCGGTGCAATTCGTATCGCCCGCCAGATTGTCACCGACTCGTTGCAGGGCAAGGTGTAGAACAACTTTTTATATTGCAAGCGAACATATGTTCGCTACGCTTAGGCCAATGGGTGACTACGCCGAATTGCATTGTCGGTCGAACTTTTCGTTTTTATACGGGGCTTCACACCCTGAACAGCTCGTCGAGACAGCAGTGCACAATCAACTGACGGCGCTCGCGCTCACAGACCGAAACGGTCTTTATGGTGTCGTCAAGTTCGCCCAGGCGGCTCGCACTTTTGGTTTGCCAACTTTGTTTGGCGCCGAACTCACATGTTCTAGTCACGACAGTCGTGATGGCGATGCACAAATTGTTTTGGTTGCCGATGGGCCATCTGGTTATTCGCGACTCTCTCGCACGATAACGCTCGGTCAATTGGCGGGTTCTAAATCGGCACCAGTTTTTGAGATAGCCAAAATCGCCGAAGACCTAGCCGATAGTTGTTGGGTGCTCACTGGTGCGAGCACCGGCATTGTCAATCAATCTCTTGAACGACACGGCCCGCAAGTTGCATCACGACAATTGCAAAAACTAGTCAGCGAGTTCGGTCGCGATCGGGTCTTGGTCGAACTTTGCGACCATGGCGACCCGCTCGATTCGACTCGCAACGACGCGCTTGTGCAGTTGGCGATGCGACACAACTTGCAGTGCATCGCCACCAACGATGTGAGTTATGCATCGTTGCGTGATTATCGACTCGCAGTCGCGCTTGCAGCAGTTCGTCAACGGTCAAGTCTCGATGAGATCGATGCTCACTTGCCACCGGCGCCGAGCGCCTATATTCGCAACGCTAAAGAGCAGATTCGTCGGTTTGGTCGTTACCCCGGTGTCGTCGAACTAACAACTGAGATCGCCAAGGCTTCGGCATTCGACTTGTCGTTGGTCGCGCCGAAACTTCCTCCGTTTGTTTGCCCAGACGGCCTCGACGAAATTTCATATTTGCGACGCTTGGCAGAACAAGGTGCGACCCGCAGATATGGTGCTCGACCGATAAACAGTCTCGAAGATCTTTCGTTGCGCGCCCGAGCATGGAAGACGATCGATCACGAACTCGAAATCATCGAGCAACTTGGTTTTGCAGGTTACTTTTTGGTCGTTTTCGACATCGTGCAGTTTTGTCAGCGTTCAAACATTTATTGTCAAGGGCGGGGCAGTGCAGCCAACAGCGCGGTTTGCTTCGCCCTAGATATCACCAAAGCCGACGCTGTTTCTTTGGGTTTGTTGTTCGAGCGCTTTTTGTCGGCAGACCGCGATGGCCCGCCAGACATAGACATCGACATCGAAAGCGGTCGTCGCGAAGAAGTAATTCAATATGTTTTCAATCGCTATGACCGTCATCATGCGGCGCAAGTCGCCAATGTGATCACATATCGCTCGCGTTCGGCTGTTCGCGATATGGCTCGAGCATTGGGTTTTGCGCCGGGTCAGCAAGACGCCTGGAGCAAGCAGGTTGGCATGCACGGTTCGTTATCAAACCCCGAGAACACGCAACACGAAATACCTGCTCAAGTTTTAGATCTTGCGCGTCAAGTTTTAGATGCACCGCGACACTTGGGCATTCACTCTGGCGGCATGGTGATTTGCGATCGACCAGTCAGCGAGGTCTGCCCAGTCGAGTGGGGTCGCATGAAAGATCGCAGTGTTTTGCAATGGGACAAAGATGATTGCGCCGCGATCGGTCTCGTCAAATTTGATCTTTTGGGTTTGGGCATGCTTTCGGCCCTGCACAACGCAGTCGATCTAATCGCCGAGTTTCGTGGCGAACAAATCGACCTGGCGATGATTCCGCAAGAAGACGAGGTGTATGCGATGCTGTGTCGCGCCGACACGGTGGGTGTTTTTCAGATTGAGTCTCGTGCCCAAATGGCCACGTTGCCCCGACTCAAGCCGCGAAGGTTTTACGACTTGGTTGTCGAAGTTGCGCTTATTCGTCCTGGTCCAATTCAGGGCGGCTCGGTTCATCCATACATTCGGCGGCGCAACGGCGAAGAACCGGTCACATATTTGCATCCGCTTTTAGAAAACAGTTTGGGCAAAACCCTGGGCGTGCCGTTGTTTCAAGAGCAGTTGATGCAAATGGCGATCGACATCGCCGGCTTCACCCCCAACCAAGCCGACGAGTTGCGCCAAGCCATGGGTTCAAAACGCTCGCATGCCCGCATGCAACGACTTCGTCAGCGACTTTACGACGGCATGGCACAAAACAAAATCGTTGGCGCGGTTGCCGACGAAATTTTTGAAAAAATGCAGGCGTTCGCTAGTTACGGGTTCCCAGAGAGCCACTCGGTTTCGTTTGCTTATCTCGTCTATGCATCTTCTTATATAAAGTTTCACGAGCCGACGGCTTTTTATGCCGCGCTGTTGAACGCCCAGCCGATGGGTTTTTGGTCGCCACATTCGCTCGTGCAAGATGCACAGCGACATGGGGTGGTCGTGTTGAGCCCAGATTTGAACGCTTCAAAAGCTACGGCGACTTTAGAGCCTCACGACAACTCAGCCGGCGGTTTTGCTTTGCGTCTCGGCATTTCAAGCGTGCGCGGCATCGGTGACGAACTCGCAAAAGCAATCGAAGTTGCGCGACCGTTCACAAGCATGGAAGACCTCGTTCGTCGCGTGCCTCAACTCAGTTTGTCGCAAATTGAAACCTTGGCTACATCTGGGGCCTATTCGCAGTGTTTCGAAATATCTCGCCGCGACGCACTCTGGTCGGCGGGCGCGGTTATTCAAAGTCGGCCCGAGCGATTGGCGGGCGTGACGACCGGCAACGATTCACCACAATTGCCGGGCATGCAGCCGATCGAAAAATCGATCTGCGATCTTTGGTCGACCGGCATTTCTATCGATGGTCACCCCACTCAGTTTGTGCGCAACCAGTTGAATCAACTCGGTGTGGTTGTGGCCAGCGACATGGCAAAGGTCGAAAACGGTTCAAAAATATTTGTCGGAGGGGTGATCACCCATCGTCAGCGCCCTTCGACTTCGCGAGGTGTCACATTTTTCAGCCTCGAAGACGAAACTGGTTTGATCAATGTCATAGTTTCGCAAGGTTGTTTCAAAAGATTTCGTCACGAGGCGATCAACGCTTCGGCATTGCTTGTGCGTGGCAAAATCGAGTCTTCACAAGGCGTGATCAACATCATCGCCGAGCATTTGAGCGAACTTAAAATCGCCACGCGGGGCGTAAGTTCAAGAGATTTTCGCTGATGCGGCAACGACGCCGCGCAAAAGTTCAAGAAATTTTTGCCGTGGCGGCTACGACGCCGAGCAACACGAACACGACGCCCGCAACATATCGCTGAATAAACGGCAATGCCTTGCCTTTGACCAGAGTTTCACGCAAAGAACTAGCCGTGAGGGCATAGATGCCGTCTGTAACAAATCCACAAATCACGAATACGGCGCCGAGCGACAACGACTGCAGTGCGTTAGACGATTTCTCTGGGTCGATAAATTGCGGAAGAAACGAAAGAAAAAACAACGCAACTTTCGGGTTCAGGGTGTTGATAATAAAGCCCTGACGAAACGCCTGAACTTTTGTCATCGCATCAGCCGATGAGTCGACAACTTGGGGTTGGCGCGAAATTGTGCGCAAGCCAACAAGCACCAGATATGACGCGCCAAGATATTTGACTATGTTGAAGGCATTTTCTGATGTTGCCAAAATTGCCGATAAACCAACGGTGGCGGCCAAGACATGCATGAAAGTGCCGAGCTCGAGACCGAGAACCGAGGCGAGACCGATTGAGCGACCGTTGGCGACGCTGCGATTGACGATATAAATGACCGCTGGTCCGGGTATCACGAGCAACGCAACTGATGCGATTGCAAACGAAACCAACGAGTTGAAGTCAGGCATTATTCGGTTTTATTCTGCTGGTTGTTCGTTTAGAGCTTCGTTGAAGCCGCGATACATTTCGTAGATTTCTTTGCACGCTTGACACATTGGCAACTGTTTTGGATCTCGTGAAGGCACCCAAACATGGCCGCACAGTGCCTCTAGTGGTGTGCCGTTGATGCGCGCTTCGAGCACTTTTGCGGCCGCCGATTCGTCTTTGTCTGTTTTGACGATGTGGGCAACAAGCGGCTTTCCGGTTTGCAAGACATGTTCTGTTTGTCGTTCGACGATTGTGTCGGGCGAGGTCTGAGTCGTTGATGATCGCACAGAGAACACACTTAATTTAATCACTTAATTTCGTTTGAATTTCGCTCTAGCAATGAATGACCGGCAACATCTAGACTGCAAGGCATGCCGATGTATGAGTTTCGTTGCCGCACCTGCGATGAAGTTTTCGAAGAACGACGTGCGATGGCGGCTGCCAATGAGCCGGCCAAATGTTCGCAGGGTCACGAAAATGCGGTGCGACTGCTATCTGTTTTCGCTTCGGTTGGCGGCGGCAGCAATGCTTCGGCCGTGCCAGCAATGCCCGCACCAAAAATTGGCGGGTGCGGCTCTGGCTGTGGTTGCCACAGTTAACTGCGACTACGCGCTAGATGCGTTATTGCAAGATACATGTCTCGCCATAGGCGACAAGAAACCAATCAGTTAAAACAAGACCCGCATCTTGACAGCGGTTTTTGGCCATAAAAAATTGTGATGTGTCTGAGATGTCTTGCCCGGCGCCTTGCCGTGCGCTGAGCAGGCAGATTGTTTCGGCCGAGTCGATATTGATCGCCGCACCAATGATGCGCTCAATTATTTGGGTGAGTTTAAGTTTTGAGTCGAAGGCAAAAATGCCGACACCGCGTTGCTGTTGATCGCAGCACAGGGCGATTGTTTCGTGGCGCAAAGGTCTTGAGAGCGCGAGTGCGAACACGCCTAGTTTTTCTGCGAATGTCGTGATCGGGTCGAGATGTGCTCGTGGCACATCTGAAAGTTGTGTAATGGTGTGAAGCATTCGCTCACCGTAGCGAGCGGGTGTTACGCGTTTACGAAACTTACCGCCAGATAAACAAGCGCAATAGAAATCGCAATTGGTGCGATTACTTCAAAAAGCTTCGAGATGGTTCTCTTGCTCGGGTTGAGCAAGAACAGACTGCAAATCGCCCCCGCTATCGCCCCGCCGAAGTGTCCGCCAATTGAGATGCCAGGTATCACGAGGGTGATCACAATATTCAACACGAACGTCATGCCGATGCCGGTCTGCATCGGGTTGATTCGATCGCGTCGAAGGCCGACGACTGCTGCCGCCATAAGACCAAATACGGCCCCAGATGCACCGCCCGTGATCGCATCGGGGCTCATTATCAGCGCGCCAACTGATCCGCCCAAAAGTGCTGTGAGATAAAGCAGAGCAAATCGCAGCGAGCCGATTTTGTGTTCAAACAACTGACCGAGCTGATAGGCCAACAACATGTTCATCGCCACATGAAAGACGCCGAAGTGAACGAAGCCGCAACTCAGCAATCGATACCACTCGCCCTGTTCTAAAAACTGCCGTGAGATGACGAAATTTATCGATGTCTTGTCGAAACCCGAGAGCGACATCCATAAATAAAGACCGACGTTGATCGAGACGATTGCGTTCGTGACGGGTGTGTTGTTCGCCGATTTGTCAAAAGCTGGTCGTGGCTGACGCGCCGACCGGGGTCTGCGTGGTGATCGCCGATTTTGCGGTGATTGAGATGACTGTTCTGACTGCGTCGCAGACTGCTGTGCGCGAGGCAACGGCGGCGGAAGTTGAGGTGGCGGAAATGTCACAAAATTATGCGTGAAGTTTTAAAGCTTCTTGACGATTTGCAAGAAACCACCTAACCGTCTCGGCGAGACCATGCTCAAAATCGGTGGATGCGTGCCAACCCAGTTCGCGCTCGGCGCGAGAGGCGTCGACTCGGCGTCGGGGTTGGCCATCGGGCCGAGAAGAATCCCAGACGAGTTCGCCAGTAAAGCCCACAATTCGTGCAATCGTTTCTGCAGTTTCTCGTATTGTGATCTCGCGGTTGTTGCCCAAATTTAGTGGCTCGGTTGAATCGTGCAGTTCGCTGGCCAACAAAATTGCTCGCGCAGCATCTTTGACATATAAATAGTCACGGCTGGCAGAACCCGTGCCCCAAACATCGATCTTGTCGTGACTCTGTTCTTTGGCTTCGACACATTTTTTGATCAGTGCAGGTATTACATGCGAAACATCGGGATGAAACTTGTCGCCAGGACCGAACAAATTGGTGGGTATCAAGAACGCGAACTTCTGACCATATTGTTGGGCGTTTACTTGTGCGTGTACCAACAGCGCTTTTTTGGCGATGCCATATGGTGCGTTCGTCTCTTCGGGGTAGCCGTCCCAAATTGACTCTTCACGAAACGGCACAGGTGTGAACTTCGGATAACTGCATACCGTGCCGAGCAGAATTGTTTTTTCAACGCCGGCGATTCGTGCGGCCTCGATTGTCTGGGTGCCCATCAACAAATTGTCGAGATATAGCGGCGCTGGTGCAACTTGGTTGTAGCCGATGCCGCCGACACGCGCGGCCAAGTGCACGACATGACTTGGTTTGTGCGTTGCGAATAGTTCGAGCGCGACGCCAGGCACCGTGAGATCGGCTTGCTTGTGAGTCGGGGCGATCACCGTCGCACCGGCTGTTGCAAATGCTTCGACAACATTTCGACCGAGAAATCCGTTTCCGCCAGTGACCAAAACTGTGCGGTTCTTCCAGAATGTCGGTGACGAAAGTTTCTCGCTCATACTGCTAATCACATCGTACGACCCCGAGCCCTGCGCTTGGTTCGCGCAGATACACAACGGCTTTGCACCAAATATCAAGCCAACACGGGCAGAATAGAAGGAATGCGTGTGGCCTACTCTTTGGAACAGTGCTGGCACCGCGTGCCCGGGGGCACTGCGACCGCGGCTATTGAAGTCGCCCGGGTGTTGCCTGGCTTGCGCCGCGATATCGAACTCGTGGGGTTTGCCGGTCGCCACAACTTGGCGCCACAGGGCGCCTATCAACCACCAATAAACGTGCAACATTTGGCGCTTGGTGGGCCCGCGCTCTATGAGTCTTCGATGCGATTTGGTTGGCCAAAAGTCGAGAGGGCAACAGGCAAAGTCGATTTATTGCATTGCACATCGATAATTCCGTTTGCGACAAATGCCAAACTAGTCGCGACGATTCATGACCTCGCATTTTTGAAGTATCCGCAATTTTTTAGTCGGCGCGGCAACTCTGTTTTCAGACGCAGTCTAAAAATTTTGTTGAGGCGCGCCGACATGTTGCTTTGCTCATCGCAGGCGACGCTCGAAGATTGCACCGAGTTCGGCTTTTCGCCAGATCGATTATCTCACGTGCCTCTCGGAGTTTCTGCGCCGATGGTGATGACGACCCGTGACCAGATCAAGTCCCGCTATCGGTTGCCCGAAAATTATTTGCTTTTTGTCGGCACGCTCGAGCCTCGAAAAAATTTGTCGCAACTTATTGCGGCTCTTGAAACTCTCGGCGACTCGGTGCCCGAACTTGTGGTGGTCGGTGCAACTGGCTGGGGCGATGTCTCTCAGGTCGCCGACTTTTCAAGCAGCGTTAAGTCTCGGGTGCATTTTGCCGGGTTCGTACAACCAGGTGACCTTGGGGCGATCTATAAAGCAGCCGAAGTGCTTTGCTATCCGTCGCTTATGGAAGGTTTTGGTTTGCCGATTCTTGAAGCAATGAGTTACGGAACGCCTGTGGTTACGAGCAAAGGCTCGTCGACCCAAGAAGTCGCCGGAAACGCGGCGGTTTTGGTCGACCCACTCGACGTTGCCAGCATCGCCGACGGCGTGTTGCAAGCGATTCGACATCGATCTGAGTTGTCGCGTCTTGGTCTCGCACGGGCAAGTGAAATGACGTGGCAGGCAACCGCAACAAAAACAGCCGAAGTTTATGAACAGGTCGTTCGATGACAATTCGCGTTGGCGTCAATTTGATGTGGCTTCGCACTGGTCAAGTGGGCGGCTCGCAAGAATATTTGGTGCGTCAGTTGACCGGTTTATTTGAAGCAAATCTCGACGAGTTCGACGTGACGCTATTCGTGCAGGCTGGCTTCGCCAAAGATCATCAGCAATTGGCAGAACTTTATGATTGCGTCGAGGCCCCGCGCCATGGTGGCAATCGAGTGTTGCGAATCTTGCTAGAACAAACCTGGCTCGCGGTCAAAGCGAGAAAATTTGACCTAATGCATCACGGTGGTGGCACGATGCCGTTTTTTGCCGGGCGTCGCAGCGTTTTGACGATCCATGATGTGCAATATTTGTCGTTTCCAGAAAATTTCAGTCGAACACGGCTCGCATATTTAAGCAAGGTTGTGCCACGGTCAGTCGCCAGGGCTTCGCTCGTCAGCACGCCAAGCGAATATGTGCGACAGAAGTTGATCAACAAGTTTGCTGTGTCGCCGGCCAAGGTCAAAGTCGTGCGACACGGCATCGACGACCAACTTGGTGCGGCGGCAACGAGCGAGCAAGAGTTGCGACGCAGGTTCAGGCTTGAAAACAGGGATGTTTTGTTTTTGCCCGCCGTGACGCACCCGCATAAGAACCATAAATTTTTGTTGCAGCTTTTGAAGACTCACTGGGTCGACAAGAACCTTGTTCTGGTTTGCGCTGGTGGCAAAGGTCGCGCAGAACTCGAGTTCATGCGCGAAGTTAGGCGACTCAATTTAGACGACCGCGTCATTCGCTTGAACCGAGTCGTGGATGAAGATCGCGATGGATTGTTGAAACTTGCCAAAGCATTGGTGTTTCCAAGTTTGTATGAGGGTTTCGGTGCACCGGTGATAGAGGCGATGCAACTTGGGACGCCCGTGATCGCCAGCGACTGCGCCGCCTTGCCAGAAATTATTGGTTCAGCGGGTTTGGTTCTGCCGCTCAATTTAGATGTGTGGTCGGGCGCACTCGACGCTGTCAATTCACGACGCGACGCTTTGGTTGCGGCGGGCAAAGTTCGCGCGAAGAATTTTTCAATCGCAAACTCTGGCAAAGATTTGGCCCAGGCCTATCGAGCGGCAATGTGATGACAAAGAAGCTGCGCCTGATCGTGCTTTGTCCGCACTTTGAGCCGGATATGGCGCCGACCGGTGTTGTGATGACGCGAATCGTTCACGAACTTGCCGCACGCGGACACGAACTGCATGTCGTTACATCATTGCCGTGGTATCGCAAACATCAAGTCGAGACGGGGTGGGCGGGCGCGCTGTGGCGGATCGAAAAAACGCAGTGGGGTTCAATTAGCCGAGTTCAGCCCTTTGCGGGTCAAACAAAAAGCAATTTGTTTCGGCGCGCAATTGGTTTTATCTTGTTCAGTTATTTCGTCGGGCTGCGGGCGCTTTTCGCCGGCAGATTTTGGCGCCGAGTAGACGGTGTGTTGGCGATGTCGCCACCGTTGACGCTGGGTTTGATTGGATGGCATACGAAATTGTTTCGTGGCGGCGAACTTGTGTTCAACATTCAAGATGTGTTTCCTGATGCTGCCATTGCGACTGGTGCGATATCAAACAAGAAAATTATCTCAGCGGCATCATGGCTTGAGCGTGTCAGTTATCAGCGATCTGATTCAGTTGTGCTTTTGTCGGATGACTTGGCGAACAATGTACAAAGCAAACTCGATCAAAAATTTCACAAGCGCATCAAAGTGATTCCAAACTTTGTCGACACTGAGGCGATTGTGCCAATGTCACGTTTGACGAATTATCGTCGTGAACTTGGTATCGACGATGCTCTGGTCGTGATGTATGCCGGAAACGTGGGCTTCTCGCAGTCGTTAGAACTGATGATCGAAGCCGCGCGAGCACTGCCCGAGATTATGTTTGTGATCAATGGTGAAGGTGCTGCTCGAAAGTCGCTTGAGGCAAAAGCCAGCGAGTTAACCAACGTCAAGTTCGGCGATTATCAAGATGTTTCACGTTTAAGCGAAGTGCTGGCAACCGGTGATTTGCATGTCGTGCCGTTGCGTCGCGGGCTTGGCTCGGTAAGTGTGCCTTCAAAAACCTATTCGATTCTTGCCGCAGGTCGACCAATATTTGCGGCGATTGATCTTGACACTGAAGTGCCGCGAATTCTGGCGGCTGCGAATGCCGGGGTTTGCGTCGAGCCTGATAATCAGCATGCGTTCGTGTCGTCGATCAGCGTCATGTTGCGCGACCGTAAAACTCTTGAAGAAATGGGGGCGAGCGGGCGAAAGTGGGTTGAAGGCCACGCCTCACCCCAGTCGGTCGCACAACGATACGAAGCCCTGTATTCGCGATAAGCCTGTAGCCTTTCTTGCTCGTGGCTAACTCATCTTCAGCGAAAAAAATCGCCCGCCTGGCCCAAGCCAGCAAGAACCGCAAGGGGCGCAAGGTGCGAATTCAGGGTGGGTCGTTGTTTCCGACGGTAATTTTCGTCGTTTGTGTTCTCGGCGTTGGGCTGATTGCCTACGCTCGCCAAAGCCAAGAGCGAGTTAGCGCGCTAGACACGGCAACGCAGACTTATTACTCGGCGTTCGGCATTTACAAGTGCGACTCGTTTATCGAAAACTTGCCGGCTTCAGACGACCTCGCAGACATCTCAACTGTCAAGCCTGGTGCGTTTATCGAGGCGAGCGGTGTCGTGCGCTGGGAGCCACAAGTACTCTCTGGTGAGCGACGCGCCAAACTCGAAACTATTTTTGAACTTTACGGTCTAACCGTGACGAACGATTCAATTGAGTTTCCGAAATCGCTCAACAATGGCGAAAAGATAACCGAAGCCGATACGAAATGTGGTGACAAAGACGCAAGCCTGCAGGTCGTCGTTTGGGATTCCAAGATTTCGTCACCAAAAATTTCGATCGCCGATCTCGGCAATGTTCGACTCACCGGCAACGGTATGGCGATCACTTTGGCATTTGTCGCAAATGACGTCGAGGTTCCGCAACCGATCACGACTTCAGACCTTGATCCGTTGATTACTGGTTAACAACTAAAAAATTGGAGTAGATCGACAAGTGCACGCAGTCGTGCTAGTTGGTGGTTTCGGCACTCGGTTGCGACCGCTGACATTGGCTACACCAAAACCGTTGCTTCCTATTGCGAATCTGCCGTTGCTCGAGCGCCTGATGGCATCTCTAGCTCGCGGTGGAGTAACCGACGCGGTGTTGTCTTTGGGTTTCAAACCAGAGCCGTTTCTTTTGGCATTTCCGTCGAATGTTTGTGCAGGTGTCAGGTTGACTTATGCGGTCGAAGATCGACCGCTTGACACGGCGGGCGCGATTGGTTTTGCGGCGCGGCAAGCCGATATTCATAAACGCGGTGAAACTTTTATCGTCGCTAACGGTGACGTTTTGACAGATCTCGACATCGCCGCATTGATTAAGTTTCACAAATCAACCGGCGCGCAAGCGACAATTCATTTGACACCGGTTGAAGACCCATCGCAATACGGCGTCGTCGAGACAGACCCACAAGGCAGGGTGCTTCGGTTTGTTGAAAAACCTTCACCTGGCGAGACGACTTCGCGCAATGTAAATGGTGGGACATATATTTTTGAATCATCGGCACTTGAACGCATGCCAGGTGTCGCGCCGATGTCGATCGAGCGTGAGACGTTTCCTGATTTGGTCAAAGACGGCCAACTGTTTGGTTATGCGACACCCGACTATTGGATTGACGCCGGACGCCCCGACACTTATGTTCGCGCGAACATCGAACTTTTGCAGCGCGAGAGCATCCATGAAGTTGAGGCAATAAGCAAGGGTGCGCAAATTGCAAAATCTGCGACGATGTCACATAGCGTCGTCGGTCAAAATTGCAAGGTGGGCGAGAACTGTCAGATTGTTCGCTCGGTTCTGCTAGCCGGTGCGATTATTGACGAAGGTGCCGTCGTTGTCGACAGTGCGGTGATGGGGCATGTTGGTTCATTTGCTCGGGTCAACAGTTGTCTGATCGGTATTGACGGCGAGATTCGATCGGGCGCAGTATTGCGTGATGCCAAAGTTCCTGATGCAAGTTAAAATTTTTTAATGGCACAAGTTAATGGCGTGCTTGTCTGCGGCGGAGCAGGCTTTATCGGTTCGCATCTGGTCGATCGGATGTTGGCCGATGGGCACAGCGTCGAAGTTGTCGACGACCTCTCGGTGGGATCGCTTGCCAATCTTGGTGCGGCCCGAGCGGCGGGTGGCACTTTGCGGTTTCATCACCTGGATGTTTCGGCTCCAGAATTTTCAGATCTGATTGCTCTACGCAGACCAAATGTGATTTATCATCTTGCGCTTTTGCCGACCGGGGCAACTCGAACCAATGAGATCTTGCGCTCGGCGACTTTGCTGCTCGCGGTGCTCGAAGCAGCTCGCAGATTTGCGGTCAAAAAAGTTGTAGTGGCTTTGCCCGCTGGTCTGCTCTATGGCGAAGTGCCGGCGCGCCAACTGCCGGTCAAAGAGGGTCGCAAGGCAGAACCGATGGGAGTGGCCCATGTAATGGCGAACACGTTGGTAGATCTGTTGACGGTATATCGCGAAAGTTACGATGTTGAATTCACCGCTTTGGCGATGACCAATGTTTATGGTTCGCGCCAGCGCCCAACAGACGGTGTAGTCGCAGCTTTCGCCAACGCGGTTGTTAATCAGAGCCCGCCGGTAATTTGTGGCAATGGTCGTCAGACCCGAGATTTTTTGTACATTGACGATGCGGTTGACGCACTTGCGCGTGCGATCAACAAAGGTGGCGGGCTAGTTGTCAACATCGGCACCGGAGTGCAAACAACGATTAAAGATTTATGGCAGATGATCGGCCGTGACACGACGCTGCAAGAAACCTATGAGTCGGCACGAACAGCAGATCTGCAACGCAATGCAGTCAACACGACTAGAGCCAGAATTCAGCTTGGTTGGTCGCATTGGACGACCCTTGAATCTGGCGTCAACGAACTTCTTGGGCGTGTCGTTTAACGAAAGCTGTTTAGCGAAATAAATCTTCTTGGGGAGGTCGCACAAGTTCGCTGATCTTTGAGTCACGAAACCAATCGGCGTCTACACCGCGAATCACTGCTACGGGTATGCCAGAAGACTTGCCCATCACGAGTTCGGCGGCGCTGGCTAATTCGTCGGCAACTGCGACTTCGGTGACCTGCATGATTCTGCCCAGAGAGTCGGGCGTGCCTCGCAGGTCGACGACACCTGCAACACCAGCGATGCCGATGGCGACGTCTGTCAAGCCCTTGCGCCATGGTCGACCAAAGGTGTCGCTGACTATCACACCGACATTGACGCCGTGCTTGGCACGAATGATGTCGCGAATTCGTCGCGCCGACTTGTCGCTATCGATCGGCAAGAGCGCGGCGTAACCCTTTTCGATATTCGAGAGATCAATGCCGCTGTTTGCACAAACAAAACCGTGTTTTGTTTCGGTGATAATCAGATCTCCACGGCGTCGCACGATGCGAACCGCCTCTTGTTCGACGAGCTGCTTATGGCTGAGTGGGTCAGAAGCATCGATCGGCACGAGTCGGCCTTCGGCCTTTGAAACAATTTTTTGGGTGACGACCAAGATGTCGTTGTCGAGCAACGGGCCGTTTGGTTCTTGACGGCAACTGTCGGCAATTATCTCACCGAGTTGATCTTGCGCCGAGATTTCGCCGATGCCCTCAACACCCCAAATCGAAAGCCGACTCATTTTATTTTCAGCGAGGCGAGTGCTGTTTGTGCCAGGGCTGCACTAATTTTTAGCTCAGACATAATCGTGTTTGTAACAACGCAACGCATACCGAGTGCCTCAATTTCTGACTTTAGGTTTGCGTCCACATCATCAATGATAAGAGTCGAGGCAATTGACGAGTACATTCGGGCCACACCGAGCGCCGAACATTCGTGGCCAAGTTCACTGAGCATGCGGTCAGCGGGACCTTTGATTGCATGACCACCAACGATTGGCGAAATCGCGACGACTCGATCTTTGATTGTGGCCAAAGTTGCATCGACGCCGGCAAGTGCGCGAATCGGCCCGATTGAAACAATTGGGTTAGACGGCGCGATCACGACGGCATTAGCATTTTTGAGCTGTGGCAACGCATTTGGCTCGGCGCTTGCAACGCCGACAAAGGTCACCGATCGCACGGCAACATTGTGTTTATGTTTGACGAAATATTCTTGAAAACTAATTTTCTCGCCGGCCTTTCCGGCGACGCAGTCTTCGGCGAGTTCGACGACGGTGGACACTTCTTGATTGGTCATTGGCACAATTTGCTGTTCAACACACCACGCCGCGGCAATTTCTCGGGTTATCTGCCAAGCATCAGCACCTTCGTCGCGTCGGGCGGTTCGATACAAATGTGTGGCCAGATCTTGATCGCCGAGATTAAACCAAGTTTGCGCGGCGATTGAGCCATTCGGACGCACATTTGTATATCGCTGCAGTGACTCCATGGCTCGCCACGATTCGTTTGTCAGCCCCCAGCCTCGTTGTGCGTCGATCGCTTCGCCAAGTGTGTAAATGACAGTGTCGATGTCGGGTGAAATATTCAATCCGTGCATTACCGTGTCGTCGCCGGTGTTCACTAAGACCGTCGTCGATTTTGGTTGATTAACTTGGGCGAGACCCCGCAAAAATCGTGCCGCGCCAACGCCGCCAGCCAACACGAACACAGACAGCGAACTTTTTTCGACAACCACGACTATTGAGCGTACGGCTTGCCGAATTGTGGCGCATTATTTCGCAGGCGACTATCCACATGACTCTCACAAGAGCGTTTGCCACTAGATTGAGAGGTCGTTATGGCAAGAGCACTGATAACTGGCATCACAGGCCAAGACGGTCGCCATCTCGCAGAGTTCTTGCATGCCAAAGGATACGAAGTGTTTGGCCTCGTCAAAGGTCAGAACAACCCGAAAGCCGAATCAATTCGCGATGAGTTCCCGTTTGTGCAACTCGTGCCGGGCGATCTCGCTGATTTTTCGAGCCTCGTTAGCGCTCTCGAAATGTCACAACCAGACGAGGTCTACAACCTCGGCGCAATTTCGTTCGTTGCGATGTCATTCAATCAGGCTGAACTAACCGGCAACATCACGGGTCTGGGCGTATTGAGAATGCTCGAAGCAATTCGCTTGGTGGGCGGCGCTCGCAAGAACCCAATTCGGTTCTATCAGGCATCGTCGTCTGAAATGTTCGGCAAAGTCCGCGAAACGCCCCAGACAGAAATGACGCCATTTCACCCGCGATCGCCATACGGCGTGGCAAAAGTTTTTGCCCATGACATTACGGTCAACTATCGCGAGAGTTATGACATGTTCGCCTGCTCGGGTATTTTGTTCAACCACGAAGGACCAAGACGCGGTCTCGAGTTTGTCACCCGAAAAATCACGAATTCTGTTGCACGAATCAAGCTTGGCTTGCAAAGCGAATTGGTTCTTGGCAATTTAGAAGCCAAGCGCGACTGGGGTTACGCAGGCGACTATGTCGAAGCGATGTGGATGATGTTGCAGCAAGCAAAGCCCGATGACTTTGTCGTCGCAACCGGCAAGAGTCACTCGATCGAGCAGTTGCTTGAAGTTGCGTTTGCGGCCGCTGATCTAAAAGACTGGCGTCAGTATGTTCGCCAAGACCAGCGGTTTTTCAGACCTGCTGAAGTCGATCTGCTGATCGGTGATGCCACCAAAGCTAAAACGAAACTTGGATGGCAACCCAAAGTCGGGTTCAACGAACTCATCGAGATGATGGTTCGACACGACATCGATTACGAAACCAAGCGCGCCAAATAGCGCGAGTTGTTTACGGTTCGATCGGCCGCTCTGAAATTGCTTCGGTAATCGATTCGACGTCGACTCGTGCGCCAGAGCGCAAGAGCAACTTGAGCCCGTAGGCAAAATAAATCAGCGCGACTGCAGAGCTGACAACTAGCGCAACTTCGACGCGCAAGAAAAGGTCTTGGCTGACAGTCCACGCTGAAACTGTGTAACTGATGAACGCCAAAAGCCAACCTAAGGCAACATGTCGATGTCCGCGCAGGGCGATGACTGCTTGGGCGATGGCGAGCGCCATCATGTAGATGCCGCTTGCGAGTGCGAGAAGAGTGAGTGTTCGTCGATCGATGCCACCGCCGTATACGAGATCTAAAAAAAATGGACCGAACAAAAATGCACCTACGGTGCCAATCGCGCCAACGCCGATTACGAGCGCGACGAGCCGACGAAAACCGATTTTGAATTCATCCAAGTCTCCGCGGGCAGCAAGTCGTGTAAGCCGTGGCAAAAGAGCGGCTTGAACTGCTTGAAACAAAAACAAGGGCACTCTCGTCAACAAAACTGCATTGCCAAACTGAGTGACTCGAACAGCATCCGATTTATCGCCAAGCAAGTCAACAGTTATAGGTCCTGCGTTGACAAGTGCGGCAGCGAAAATCGATCCACCCAAGAGCCAAACCAAATTTTCGGTGATTTCTGACCACTCAGCGGGTGGGCCAGGGTCGGTGCGAAGCTGTCCGGTGAAAACGATAATCATCACTCCAATCACCGGTGTCACGACGATGATCAACGAATATGCAGGAAGTTGTGTGACGCCGGTGATGAGCAAAACTGCGCAAGCTATGACTCGGATCGCGCCGTCAGACCCGACGATGAACCCGTATGAAGAAAACTTGCCCAAACCCGAGGAAAGACCTTTTGTGAAATACAAAATTCCATATGTGACGATGGCGATCGCCAAACTCACGGTGATTATTGAATGACCCTCAAACAAGTTGTCATTGATCAATGGCGAAAGTATAAGAATCAGCAAAACCAAAAAAACTATGATCATGGTGCAAAGCAGTGCGACTTTTTTTACGACTGGTGTCGTACCTTGACCTAGCGCTCTACGATGTGCTATCGCACGACTGAGTTCTTGCTCAACCGGCAAAAAGAAACCTGGCGCGATCGCAAACATCACAAACCACAACGACACGAGTGGCTTGAATTCTTCTTGGCCTAGTGCTTGTTGTCCGATTTTGAAAAATACATAGATCGTCACACCGGCGACCAGCAGTCCGATGCCAATAGAAATAGTGCCTTCCGGAATGGCACCTCGCTTTTTTTCTGTCGGCAACGACGAATTAGCAGATTGCTGCGACATTGAGATCAAGGTTAGTAGTTTGTCGCGAATTAGTAGTCTTATTGCATCGTGAGTAATGAGCCCGTTGACGAAATGCAAAGCCAAACGGTTTCGGCGCCCCTAGTTGTGACTGCAATGGTTGTTCATCAACCAGGTTCGTGGTTTGATGAAGTTCTGTCGGGCCTGGCGAGCCAGGACTACCCAAATATAAGCAACGTCTTTTTTCTGACCACCAGACTGACCGATACGGGTATCGACACGGCCGAAGCAAATTTGCTGACAAAGAAAATTACCGAAACTCTGCCGAATTCGGTCGTTCGTATCGTCGAAGGAAACCCTGGTTTTGGCCGAATGATAAACGAATTACAACGAGTAGTCGAAGGTGATGGAGGTTTGTTTTGCATCATGCACGACGACGTCGTTTTGCAAGCAAGCACCGTTCGAACTTTGGTCCAAGAATTATTTATCTCTAATGCCGCGGTTGTCGGACCAAAACTTCTGCAATGGCATAATTCAACTCTTTTGCAATCGGTGGGCTTTGGTATAGATCGTTGTGGTGAGGTAGACCCATTCATCGAACAAAACGAGCGTGATCAAGAACAGCATGACGCTGTGCGAGACGTCTTTTTCGTCAGCTCGGCTTGCATGCTCGTGCGCTCAGATTTGTTTCGCGAACTCAATGGTTTCAATCAAGACATTTCGTTTTTTGGGGAAGATCTAGATTTTTGTTGGCGCGCACATCTGAGCGGGGCACGGGTTTTGGTTTCGCCGACTGCCGTTGCACGGCACATGAACGACTTTGAATCTCGTTCAACGAGCTTGATTTCAAAGGCGAGTGTTGCGAGAAATCGAGCGCGGACAGTTGCAACGCTGACTAGCCGCATCCGACTTCCGTTTGTTTGGTTGCAAATGTTGCTGACTTCGGCCGTTGAGACGATTCTGGGTTTGTTCACTGGCACTTTTCGCGAGTCGCTGGCGAGTTTTCGGGCGACGCTCGCACTCGTCATCGACGCTTCGTACATTTTCAAAAGGCGACAGCAAGTTCGGCCTCTGCGTCGTGTAGCTGCAAATGAAATTGCAAAACTGCAAGTCAATGGCTCTGCCCGACTTACAAGGTTTATTCGGCATAGGCGCGCACTGGCTTCTCGAGAAATAGCGTCTTTGGTCGAAACTAAAAAGCGCTTGCGGCAGAGTGCAACACGCACCGCAGGCACAACACTTTTAATCGTCTCGTTGCTGATAATCGTAGGGAGCAGAGAAATTATCACCGACTCGTCGAGAGTTGTCGGTGAAATGTTGCCTTTTGAAAATGGGTCAGTCTCGTCAAGTTCGATTTTTGCAAACTTTCTGTCGGGGTGGTGGTCGAGTGGTTTTGGTCAGGCTTCGGCTAATCCGACCGGGCTCGGATTGATTGCACTTGGTTCATTCGCACTGTTCGGAAATCTTGCGTTGCTACAAACATTGATGATCGTTGGTTCGCTTTTTATTGGCTTGATCGGCATGTGGCGCCTGTGTGGCGCATTCGCCAACACACGAGTGCGCCTTGGTGCGGCGGTTGTATATGTCGCGCTGCCTCTTTCATATGAGGCAATTTCGCGTGGGAGATTTTCGGCGCTTATTTGTGTCGCGGCTGCGCCGTGGTTGTTCGACATTTTAAATCGATACGAGTCTGGGCTCGATCAGAGTTTGGTTCGCCGAACCCAACTCGTTTCTGGGCTGCTTTTAATTCTTGGTCTCGTGTTTGCCTTTACGCCGAGCATCGCGATTATGTTTTTTGTGGTCATTTGTCTGTGGATGTTGGCTTCTTTCTTGGGTGGTGTGCCCGCAAAAAAAATCTTGACGGTTGCATTGGTCGGAACGACAGGGCTTGTCGGCTCGATTTTCATCAATTTGCCTTGGTCAATTCACTTTGTTTCAAGTAAATGGTGGCAACTCTTGGCCGGTGATAACGGTGTTGCTGATCGAAGAATCGGTCTTGGTTCGTTGGCTCGGCTTGATCTCGGCAATTTGCGGGGCGGTTTTTTGGTTCTTGGTGCATATTTTTGTGTTGTTTGCGCTTTGATTGTTGCCGACGATTGGCGCAGACTTTGGGCGATTCGGGCAGCGGTTCTCGTCGTCGGTGGTTTGTTGCTGGTCACTCTTGACGATCATGGTGAGCTGCCATTTGCAATGCCCGAGCCTTCAGTGATGTTGTCTTTAGTTGTATGCGGTTTGTGTTTGGCTGTGGCGACATGCCTCAGTGTGTTTGCTGAAACAAATATGACGAAAGAATCTGACTGGCGTCGCGCGCTGAGTTTGCTCGTGCCAATTTCAATAGCGTTGACCGTTGTTCCAGCACTTTTAGGTGCAGCAGACGGACGCTGGAATCAACCAAAAACACTGGTTCCACAATTGCTTGAACAATTGCCCGACAATCCGAAAGAAGGCAACTATCGCACCCTCTACATCGGTGACCGTGATTTGTTGCCACTCGCAACCAATTCGGTGACTTCTGAAGTTTCATATGGCGTCGCCGACGATGGAGAAATTAACTTCAGCTCGATTTGGGCGCCACAAGAAACTCCGATGAATCTTGCTGCACAGACGGCGCTCAAGAGTTTGGTTGCCAACGACACGATTCGTGTTGGTCGCCTGATCTCACCGCTTGCCATTCGATATTTAGTGGTTCCGCTCGGCGAAACACCCTCGAAGGCGGCAATCAACTTGGTCGAGTCTTTGTCGAATCAACTTGACCTGCGCCGAACCTACTATGCCAGCGACTTGGTCATTTTTGAAAACGTCTCTTGGTTGCCGATAATCAGCGTTCTTGACGAAGAGTCGTCGGTGGCGAGCGAACAAGCGGGTGACATTGCGTTGACCGGCCAAGAACTTAAATCAACGATGCCGTTATTGGTCGACCAAAATTCGGTTGCCGACAAGCATGTGAGGAGCAGATTTTCAGGTGGGACGGTGCATCTTGCGGTGCCCTTCGATTCGCGCTGGCAACTGTTTGTCGACGGTGCACTTCTTTCACCGCGAGTGGCATTCGGTTCTTCTACGGCTTTTGACGCACCAATTGCCGGCGTCGTCTCTTTGCACTACAAAACTTCGCCGTTGCGATATCTATATTTGATTTTGCAAACTCTCGCATGGCTTTGTCTTTTGATGCTCGCAGCGAACTTCTCGCGTTTTCGTAGACGGATTCGTCAAATTGATGTCAAGAAGATCACTCTTGTCCCTGAGTCGCCACGACCAGAGCAGAAAATAGACATGGCGTCGAGATGAAGAAAATTGGATGGCGCTTTGCATTGGCAATCGGGTTGATTCTTGCCTCGTTTATCGCCGTGATCTTTGTCAACCAACTCGGGGATGGAGATCGCACGACGAGTCTCGAGCAAAGATCTGAAAATATATTCGGCATTTCGTCGATGCCCAGCGTTGCCGGTAGTTCACAACTTTCATCGTCGTGGTTCTGTCCGGGGGTTCCTGGTGCAGAGAAGTCTGTGACCAGTGAAATCATTGTCGCCAACTCGACAGATATACCGATTACGGGCAAAGTAACTTTTATCTCAAGCGATAAACCTGCCGCTGCGGCGCTATTGGTGGTTCAGCCGTTCACGCGCAGTGTTTTCGACGCGACGGGTGGTCGCAAGAGCAAGTACATCAGTGCGATCGTTGAACTCGACAGCGGTAGCGCAGCCGTTGAGCAACGGATAATTCATCCGGCTGGAGATTCGGTCTCATTGTGTGCAAACAAGCCATCTGATCGCTGGTTTTTTGCCGATGGATTCACCGGGTCCGACAGCATGTTCAATATTTTGCTCAGCAATCCGTTTCCAGATGCGACAGTCGTTGACATAAGTTTTGTTACTGCCGAAGGCAAGCGAGAACCTGCATCGCTAAAGGGGGTCATCATTGAACCCGAGAGTGTTTTTTCGCTGGCGATGGGTGAGCAGGGTGCGCGCAATGAAATTGTGTTGGCGGTTTCTGTGCGCGCAACTGCGGGAAGATTCGTGGCCGGAAAACTGCAGCACTTTTTGGGTCGTGGCCGTCTTGGCTATTCGACTTCGCTCGGTGCCTCGTCGACGAGTCGTCAGTGGTGGTTTGCTGGCGGTCAAAAAAATCTCGACACCGACGAACAACTCGTGGTATTCAATCCGACTAGTCGTGATCAATCTGTGAGCGTCGCATTTTTGACAGGCACGACCGACGAGATTTTTCGAGAGCCACTTGTATTGACAATTCCTGCAGGGCGAGTCACAACTCTGGCAACCTCTAAGCTGCCGGCAATCACCGATGGTCGATATGGCATCGTCGTTTCAAGCATTACCGACGACTTTGTAGCCAGTGATAAAGACTCTGCAGATGAATTTGTAGTTGTCGAGCAAGTGACCAGTCGAAAATTCGAAAATAAAACTGGTACAACAACAATTTTTGGTGCGCCGTTTGGTGCGCCATCGCGAGTTTGGACGGTAGCGAGTGGATCGCCGGCATCCGGTGGTTCGTTGGTTATTCTCAACGCAACATCGTTAGTTGCGACGATAAAAATTTCTACAGTTGGTCCCGCCGGCTCGGTGGCAATCGAAGGTTTTGAGCAGATCAAGTTAGATGCGGCCGCAGTAATCGAGATAAAGATTCCCTTGACGAGTGCAGACCTGCCCATTTTGGTTGAGGCCGACAATGAAATTGTGGTGCAGCGCGAGGTGAACCGCGGTCACGAACTCGTCGGTGTTTCAAGCGTGCTCGGTCTGCCACATCGATCGACTGGCATGACGCTTGTGACTGGCAGATAATGCGCACCATTGTCGCGACGGTAGTGCTTATTGTCGCAGCGATGTTGAGTTTTGTTTTGCGTCGACGCAAGTCTGACGCGCCCGCTCAGGTGCGCGGGGAGGTGCCACATCAATTGAATTTGAAAGACTTCGAAGTCGAGCAAAAAAAATGGTTGGTCGCCGTGTTCACCTCATCTACTTGTGATGCGTGTCGTGATGTTGCAACCAAGGCACGTGTACTTGAAAGCACCGAAGTCGCCGTTGGCATCATCGACTTTTTGGACAATCGTGATCTACACAAGCGTTATCAAATTGACTCTGTGCCGACAACCGTAATTGCAGACAGTGAAGGCGTGGTCAGATTTGCGACAATTGGCCCGGTTACGGCAACCGACTTGTGGGCTGCACTAGCAAGGTGTCGAGATCCGAAAGTTTTGAGCGATGTGCCGGCGTGTCGCGACGCGAATCACGATCACTGAATTTGCTCAGCCCTCGCTAGATTCGCTCGCTTTTTTTGTAGTACCAGGTGACGGCTCGACAATTTGTGGTCGGCCAAGACCCTCTTGAACCAGACGGGCGACCGTTGCGCCGTCGATGGTTTCTTGTTCGAGAAGGCTCTGAGCGACAAGGTCGAGTCCGGCTCGATTTTTTTCGAGCAAAACTTTTGCACGCGCTTCTTGTTCACGCAGTATCGAACCAATTTCGGAGTCGATCATTCGCGCTGTCTCGTCTGAGTATTCGCGCCCGTTTGTCATAAGGTCTTCACCTAAAAACACTTGTTGTTGTGAGCTCCAGGCCATTGGACCGACAGCGTCGCTCATGCCCCATTCGCGGACCATTCGACGAGCGATTGAAGTCGCTTGTTCAAGATCGTTTGCTGCACCGCTATTCAGGTGTCCGAAGACGATCATCTCTGCGACGCGGCCACCCATTGCTTTGCAAATCATGTCTTTGAAGTAATCGCGTGAATATGTGTGACGCTCTTCTGGCAACGTCCATGTAACACCGAGCGCCATGCCACGAGGCAAAATCGTGACTTTATGCAGCGGGTCGCTATGTGGCAGAACTGTCGCAAGCACGGCATGGCCACCTTCGTGATAAGCAGTCGCGCGCTTTTCTTCGGCGTTGAGAATCAAACTTTCACGACGGGCACCCATGATCACGCGATCGCGCGCGTTTTCGAAATCTATGTGTTCGATTACCTTTGATCCCCGACGAACAGCCAGCAACGCAGCCTCGTTGACGAGGTTCGCGAGATCGGCACCACTCATGCCAGGCGTGGCTTTGGCCATTGTGTCGAGAACGACATCGGTGCCCATTCGCTTGCCTTTTGAATGAACCGTAAGAATTGCGAGACGTTCTTCGCATTCCGGCAACGGCATGATTACTTGGCGATCAAATCGACCTGGTCGCAGTAGGGCAGCATCAAGAATGTCGGGTCGGTTGGTGGCCGCCATAACGATGACACCTTCGGTGGTTTCAAAGCCATCCATTTCGGCCAGCAACTGATTGAGTGTCTGCTCGCGCTCGTCGTGGCCCCCGCCAAGACCAGCCCCTCGCTTGCGACCAATCGAATCAATTTCGTCGACGAAGATAATCGCGCGTCCCATTTTTCGCGCTTGTTGAAACAAATCGCGAACTCGGCTGGCACCCACGCCAACGAACATCTCCATAAAGTCAGAACCAGTCACAGACAAGAAACCAACACCTGCCTCGCCAGCAACAGCACGAGCAAAGAGTGTCTTACCTGTGCCAGGAGGCCCGACCAAAAGCACGCCCTTGGGTACGCGCGCACCAATCTCTTTGAAACTTTCCGGCATTTTCAAGAAATCGACGACTTCACGAATTTCTTGTTTGACGCCGTCGTAACCAGCGACATCGGCAAAAGTTGTTGCGGGCTTGTCGGCGTTGTAGTTCTTCGCGCGGCTGCGACCAATCGACATAATGCTGCCGGCCTGACCCATGGCGCGTCTTTGCATCCAAAAGAAAAATCCCATGATCAAAATAAATGGCAGCAACAACGGGATTAAGTTCGTGAAAAAATTGCCCTGCGGGGTCGAGTAGTCATAGTCGACGCCTTTTGCTTTGAGCAAAGTTTCGTCGGCATCAGAAAGTGCGACAGCACCCGTCGTGACGAACTCGCTACCGTCTTTGAGTGTCCCACTAATTTGATTCGACAAATTGTTTATTTCAACTTGCTTGATCTGACCCTGGTCGACCAGGTCTAAAAATTCTGTATAGGTCAGTTTTGTTGCGGTTGAAGTCGGCCAGATTCGCGGTCCGGCAATCAACAAAATAACAACGGCGACAATCGCCCAAGTTGCCCAGCGGGGCATGCTCGGTTTGTCGGTATCAGTCTTGACATTTGAATTATTTTTTTTGCTCTTGTTTGATTTTTTACCCAAAAGTTTCGAAGGCTTCTTGCGTGCAGAAGGTTTGCGCTTTGATGATGAAGGTTTTGCAGGTGGCGGTGGAGGAGGAAGTTTGGTCACGCTCTCAATGATACGACCCGATTCTCGGAGTGCACAATGGTGATTGCTCGGCGAACGCGCGCTTCTAAATCCACTGTGGCAGTCGTCTCATCAATTAAAGTATTGGTCATGGTTCGTCGTTGCTCGCGTTGCACATGCAATGAACTTGCTTCAATCACTTTGACTTATCAGTACAGTCGCGCGCTTGTGTGGATTGACGACTTGACCGCCGAGCGAGATCCGCATGCGTACGACCTGTGTGATCGCCATGGTGTAAGAATCACTGCTCCATCGGGTTGGAGGCTTGAAGATCGCCGCAACCGATTTAGGGTTGTGATGCCAAACCGCCTAGCGGGATGAACCATTCTCCTTGGGCTCCGCCTTTCGGGCAGGAACCCGCTGGTTTTGTAAAATTTTCACCACGAGTCGCAGTTCTTGCCTGGAGTGCGAGTTATGCGATTGCGTTGGTAGCGAGTTCGGCAATTCTGGTGGCGACCGGCAATTCAGAACTTGTCGAGGGCAAAGAACCAAAGTGGTTTCTCGGTGTTTCGGCGCTCGCTTTGTGGATTCCGTTTGTGTGTTGTTTGTACTTCGTTTCGAAAAGGTTTGGTAGTCGCAACTTTGCACAAGATTATTTTTTGCGGTTTCGAATAGTCGATCTATTGGGTGTTCCGATTGGCGTGGCCAGTCAGTTATTGCTTGTTGGTTTGGTGACCTGGCCATTTCGCCTGATGTATCCCGAAACGTTTGCGCCAGAACTTGTCGAAAAGCGGGCTAGAGATTTATTTGATAACGCATCTGGTGCGTGGTTGATAGTTCTAGTTGTTGTCGTGGTTTTTGGCGCACCGATTGTTGAAGAGTTGGTCTATCGCGGGCTGATTCAGTCGAGTTTGAGCAGCCGATTCAATGGCAATGTCTCTTTGCTGATTACCGCAGTTTGGTTTGCGGGGGTGCATTTGCAACTTGTCGAACTGCCAGGTTTGCTTGCATTCGCTCTCGTCTTGGGATTTTGTTTTCAGCGAACCAAACGACTCGGCATGTCGATTGTCGCGCATGTTGCTTTCAACGCCACAGGGCTTTTGCTTGTCGCACTTCTTTAAAAGAAGGCTCAAGTCGTTGAAGGGTAGAGTTTCTTGCCTGTGAATGCAATTCTGAAGAGATATTTTTCGAGGCGCTGGTCTGCCCAGCAGGTTACTTCTCTAGTCGTTGTCGCAGGTTCAACGTTGATGTTGTTGATGACACTGCACCCCGAGTTGATCTTGCGCAACAACACGCCAACCGGTGGCGACATGGGCGCCCATGTTTACGGCCCGGCATATTTGCGAGATTTTCTATTGCCGCATTTTCGACTTACTGGCTGGAGCAACGACTGGTATTCGGGTTTTCCGATGTATCGGTTTTATATGGTCGTGCCGGCCTTGGCGGTACTGATCGTCGATTTGATTCTGCCCTATGGCATTGCGCTGAAGATAATCGCAGTTCTCGGCATTTTGACCCTGCCAGTTTGTACATGGCTGTTTGGCAAGTTTGCAAAATTTCTTTTTCCGATCCCTGAATTGTTGACTCTTGCCTCGGTAGTTTTTTTATACGACGAGAGTTTCACGATTTACGGTGGCAATATCGCATCGACAATGGCGGGTGAGTTCTCATTTTCGATCTCGCTTTCGCTCGCGGTTTTGGGTTTCGGTCTTCTGATTCGCGCGTTCAACGAACATCGCGGCAAGATGTTGACTGCTCTCATCGTGGCCTTGAGCGCGCTGAGTCATGGCATCGTGCTGTTGTTCGTATTCGGCGGAGTCGTTCTGCTCGCAACAGTTTGGTTTGAACGCCGAAGCACGATTACGGCGACGACAATTTTAATAACGGCGGTTTCGCTCTCATCGTTTTGGGTTCTGCCATTTTTGACTGGTCATGCATATATGACCGACATGAAATATGAACCACGACCCAGTGGCGCGAGCGACTCATTTTGGAGCATGTACTTTCCGCTTGCAACTTTTTGGGACATCGTGATAACAGGTTTTGCGATTATCGCTTTCTTTAATTTCATCAAGGCCCGAAATCGAACGGGCATGTGGATGGGCATATATTGCGTCGTCCTGGTATTCGGTGTTTATTTTGGACGCGAGAGTTTGCCCGTGATTGGCCTGTTGTGGAATCCACGATTGTTGCCGTTTCTATATTTGTTGCGTTATTTCTTAATGGTTATCGGTGTCTATCAGTCGGCAGTTTGGCTCGTTGCTTTTTATCGATTGCAGCAACTTGGTCGAAAAGCGTTGCAGCAACAATCTGTTGAAGAGATCAAACCTGTTGAGTCGATAAGTGACAACCCGAAGTTCAATTTGGCCTGGGTCACAGTCTTTACTGTGCTGGTGGTTTCGATAATTGGTTTTCGATTTCAAGAAATGCCATTTGGCAAGCTGACTACAAATTCGGCTGGCGAGACTATATATAGGTGGGGATTCATCTCGACGAAGGCGACCAACGACGGCTTTGTCGACGGCTGGGCCAGGTGGAACTTCACCGGTTACGAGGGAAAGAGCGCCTATGCCGAATATCGGGCGGTTGTTGAGACCATGAAAAATATCGGCGAAGATCCGAATTTAGGTTGCGGTCGCGCCTTGTGGGAGAACAACAGCGAACTTAATAAATATGGCACGACGATGTCGCTGATGCTTCTGCCGCATTGGACAAAAGGCTGCATCGGTTCAATGGAAGGTTTGAACTTCGAAGCCGCTGGCACGACGCCGTATCACTTCATCACTGCTGCGGCGATGTCAAAACAAAGCAGCAACCCCGTGCGCGAATTGCGTTACGACGACAACAACGCCGGACTTGGTGTGCGCTATCTGCAAGAACTTGGTGTTCGCTATTACATGGCTTTTACCGCCGAGGCGATTAGCCAAGCCAACCAGCAAGCGGCACTTTCGAAGATTGCCGAGAGCGGGCCGTGGGTGATTTACAAAGTTGATCAAAGCGATTTGGTTGTGCCGATGACTGTCCAGCCCGTGATTGTCTCGACTACGAGCGACGACCCCAAAGAGCGTTGGCTCGAAATCGGTACAAGTTGGTTTCAGCACCCCGAAGATTGGGCGGCGGTACCAGCCGATGATGGTCCAGAATCTTGGCAAAAAGTTGACGCGAAAATCGATTTGAATCGCCGTCAAGGTGAACCCGCCGACCCATCTCGCAAGGTTGACATCGTTAAACCAGCCGAGAATATTTCAGTCGTCGAGTTAGAGCCTGTCACAATTAGCAACACGAAGCTCGAAGACGAAGCGATAAGTTTTTCTGTCGACAAAGTTGGTGTGCCAGTTCTGGTGCGAATGAGCTACTTTCCGAATTGGAAAGTAGAAAATGGACAGGGACCGTATCGAATTGCACCGAACATGATGGTCGTGATTCCGACCAAAAATAACATACGGTTACATTACGGTTACACGCGCGTTGATTTCTTTGCATATTTCATGACATTCGTTGGTGTTTGCACTATGGCGGTTCGCTGGCGTGGTCGCCAAGTGGCGCGAAGGCGAAAAACTGCAAGACGCTAGTCTTTAATGCCGTGCCCAATTTAGAAGCAGTCGTTAAGGCCTACGACATTCGGGGCACGGTACCCGACCAACTCGACGCGACTTTGGCGCATGCATTCGGTGTGGCATTCGCTAAATTTTCGGAAGCAAAAACAATTGTCGTCGCCCACGACATGCGACCGAGTGGCCCAGACCTGGTCGAGGCGTTTCAAAATGGTTTGACCGAGCAAGGCGTTGATGTAATCAATCTCGGCTTGGCAAGCACAGACATGCTTTATTTCGCCTCGGGCAAATTGAATGCACCTGGCGCGATGTTCACGGCTTCGCACAATCCTGCCCAATACAACGGCATCAAATGTTGCTTGTCGGGGGCGCGATCGATCGGCATCGACAACGGATTACGCGAGATGAAAGCGATCGCGCAAGATGTATTAGACGCGCGAGGTCCGACCCCAGCGACAACACGAGGCGAGGTCACGAAAAAAAACATGCTTGCAGAATTCGTCGATCATGTCGTCGGCTTTATTGCCGTCGACAAAACCTCTAAGTTAAGAATCGTCGCCGACACCGCAAATGGCATGGGCGGATTGGTCGCACCTGCGGTTTTCGATCGTTTGAAAAAGTTCGAGATTGAAATCATGTACGGCGAGCTCGACGGCACGTTTCCAAATCATCCCGCCGACCCGATTCAGCCCGCCAACCAGCGCGACCTGCAAGCTCGGGTTGTCGCCGGTCAGTTCGATGTCGGGTTGGCTTTTGATGGCGATGCCGACCGCGTTTTTTTGGTCGACGAACTTGGCAAAAGTGTCTCTGGTAGCACGACTACCGCCTTGTTGGCTTCGGTGTTTTTGCGTGAGAACCCGAACGCAACGATTTTGTACAACTTAATTTGTTCGCGAGTCGTGCCCGAGACGATCACGGCACTTGGCGGCAAACCGATACGCACAAAAAACGGCCACAGTTACATGAAGCAAGTGATGGCCCAGACTGGTGCCGTCTTTGCGGGCGAACACTCTGGGCACTATTACTTTGCCGACAACTATCGCGCCGACAGTGGCTTGATCGCCACGATGGTTGTACTCGGCGAAATGTGTCGCACCGGAAAGTCATTATCTGAGTTGCGCAAGCCATTCGAAAAATATGCCAATAGCGGCGAGATCAACACGCAAGTCGGCAATATTCAAGATGTCATTGATCGAGTGACCAAACAATTTGCGAAGTATCCACAAGACCACCTTGATGGTTTGACGGTTGACTGCGGTTCGTGGTGGTTCAATGTGCGACCCTCAAACACCGAGCCACTTTTGAGATTAAATCTCGAAGCAGCCACGCGCGAAGAATGCGATGAGCACGTTGCTGAATTGCTGATGTTGATCACGGCGTAATCACCGCAAGTGTTATCGTGTTAGTCGTGCCTGAATCAAGTTCACCGCATATTTCACCGATCAATGCGCGCTTGCTCGAGATTCTGGCTTGCCCAAAAGACAAGGGCAGCCTCATTTATTTTGAAGATGAAGAAGCGCTATACAACCCGCGATTGCAGATGCGATATGAGGTGCGACAGGGCATACCTGTGATGCTTATCGACGAAGCGACCGTCGTCAATCAAATCGAGCACGAACGCCTTGTGGCAAAAGCCTCGCAACTCAATTTGAAACCAACTTTCTAAATTCGTAAATCAAGAAAATAGGAGAATCATGGCATCATCATCACTGGCTGCTCGCAAAGACTTTCGAGTTGCCGATCTTTCACTTGCGCCGTTCGGAAGAAAAGAAATCCATCTTGCCGAGCACGAGATGCCGGGTCTGCGGGCGTTGCGAAAAGAATTCGGTGCCACAAAGCCACTGAAGGGTGCTCGAATCTCGGGGTCGTTGCACATGACGATTCAAACTGCGGTTTTGATCGAAACTTTGGTGCAACTTGGCGCCGAAGTTCGTTGGGCAAGTTGCAATATTTTCTCGACACAAGATCACGCCGCGGCTGCCGTAGTGGTCGGCCCAAACGGCACGCAAGATAATCCGCAGGGTGTGCCGGTTTATGCATGGAAGGGTGAGACTCTCGAAGAATATTGGTGGGCGACAGATCAAATGATGACTTGGCCCGACGGTGACGGCCCGAACATGATTCTCGATGATGGCGGCGATGCGACGATGTTGTTGCACAAAGGCGTTGAATATGAAAAGGCCGGTTCTGTGCCAGACCCGACGACGGCATCGAACCCCGAATTGGCGATCGTGCTCGGACTTTTGCAACGAGGTTTGAAGACCAGCCCGAATCGTTGGACAAAAATGTCGAAACTAATCAAGGGTGTCACAGAAGAAACTACGACGGGTGTTAAGCGCCTTTACAAGATGGCCCAAGACAAAGAGCTTTTGTTTCCGGCGATAAATGTCAACGACAGCGTCACAAAGAGCAAGTTTGACAATCTTTACGGTTGTCGACATTCGTTGATCGACGCATTGAACCGTGCGACAGACGTGATGATTGCCGGCAAGATGGCCGTTGTTTGTGGCTACGGCGATGTGGGCAAAGGCTGTGCGCAGAGTTTGCGCGGCCAGGGAGCTCGAGTTGTTGTGACCGAAATCGACCCGATCAATGCGTTGCAAGCCGCAATGGAGGGCTACATCGTCGACACGCTTGAAAATGTCTTGACCGTCGCAGATATTTTCGTGACGGCAACCGGCAATGAAGCCATCGTCACTGCCGAACACATGTCAAAAATGAAGCACAACGCGATCGTCTGCAATATCGGCCACTTCGACAACGAGATCGATATGGCGGGTCTCTCGCGAAGTGGCGCAACGCGCGATGAACTCAAACCCGGCACTGATTTGTGGACATTCAGCGACGGTCACTCGGTGATCGTTTTGGCTGAAGGTCGATTGGTCAACTTGGGTTGCGCTACCGGTCACCCGAGTTTCGTGATGAGTTGTTCTTTCACCAACCAAGTGATCGCACAAATTGAATTGTTCAACAACACCAAGAATTATCCACTTGGTGTTTATGTTTTACCGAAACATCTCGATGAGAAAGTTGCGTCGCTTCATCTTGACGCGCTTGGTGCGAAACTGACCAAACTTTCTGACGAGCAATCAGAATATTTGGGCGTGCCGCCAAGCGGGCCGTTTAAGGCCGAGCGTTACCGCTACTAATTGCCAGTCGCGGCAAGAAGAAGTGAACTAGCGGGCCGACGCCGAACGCAAAGGCGAAAGTTGCAACGCCAACTTGTCCACCGAGTGTGAAGCCGACAATCAAAACAGTGATTTCAATGGCGGTGCGACCAACTTTGATTGGTATTCCGCGTTTGGCAAGTCCCGTCATTAAACCATCGCGTGGCCCAGGCCCGAGTGCACTGCCGATATACAAACCTGTGCCAATCGCAACTACGACGATGCCAACGACGACCATCGTTGCGCGTATCAAAAAGTTTTTCGGCTCAGGGATAACTTGAAGTGCTACGTCGGCGACCAAACCAATTTCTAATGCATTGAGAATCGTGCCGAGACCCGGTTTTTGCCCGAGCGGTATCCAAAGAAAAAGCAACATGAACCCGGTCATCACGATGATTTTGCCGATCGAGATTTCGGCTTGCTTGGCGACACCCTGGTGAAAAACATCCCACGGTGGTGCGCCAAGGTTTGCGTTCATTTGCAAAGAAATGCCGATAGCGAAGAGAGCCAGGCCAACAAGACATCTAACTAGACGACGACCAAGTCGGTCGCGAAATTCAAGTTGTTGAAGGCCTTGCACAGATTCACGCTAGCCAGCACTTCTGTTGTTGGCACACACATTCGTGGCAATGTTCAAGACTGATGATCTGGTGGTCAAGCAACTGGCGAATTTGTTCGGCGTGATTTTTGGTTCGACATGCCCTGCATGTGGTCGAATTTCGGCGACAATTTGCAAATCTTGTCGCGAGACGCTCGACGGTTGCAACAGCGGTGTCGGCGACGACGAAAAAAGCAGCGACAAGCGCAGAGATTCGACCCAGTATCACGGTGATGTGCTCGTCGCATTTGAATATGATTCGACAATTCGAAAAGTTATCTTGAGTTTCAAATATCGCAATCAAAGATCGAGTTTGCGACTGATAGGTGACGCTCTCGTTCGACGAGTGCATGCTGAACAGTCTCGGTCACTCAAAAAAATTGACATTGTTACTTGGGCGCCAACGACACAAAAGCGCGTTATCGAGCGCGGCTACGACCATGCTGAGTTGATTGCGAAGTATGTCGCCAAACGATTGCAATTGCCATGTCAAAAAGTTTTGGTTCGACTCTCGGATCGACCTCAAACAGGAAAGTCGCGTGATGCGCGGTTGGTCGGCCCGTCTTTTTTGGCACGAAATTTAAACTCTGAACATTTGTTGCTCGTCGACGATGTAGTGACGACAGGAGCAACTTTAAACAGCGCAACTCATGCGCTTTATCAAGCGGGGGCTGGTCTGGTCACTTGCATGGCGGTAGCATCAACTGTCTTATGGCAATCCTCGACCGAGTCTTACGCGCTGGCGAAGGCAAGAAAGTAAAGGCTCTTGCGGCGATTTTGCCCGAAATAAACGCGCTGTCGAGCGAATATTCGGCTTTGAACGACGCGGCGTTGCGGGGCAAGACCACCGAGTTCAGGTCGCGACTTGAGCGCGGTGAGACCCTCGACGATCTGTTGATCGAGGCATTTGCTGTCGTGCGTGAGGCAGCGACTCGAGTTATTGGTCAACGTCATTACGACGTGCAGTTGATGGGTGGCGCAGCTTTGCACGCTGGTTGGGTTGCCGAAATGAAAACCGGTGAAGGCAAGACCCTCGTCTCGACACTGCCGGCATATCTGAATGCCTTATCGGGCAAAGGCGTGCATCAAATTACGACCAACGACTATTTGGCACAACGCGACGCCGAATGGATGGGTCAAATTCACAGGTGGCTGGGTTTGTCGGTGGGGCTCGTCGTGCCGGGTCGGCGCACGAGTTCTGCCGAGAAGCGCGTCGAATATTCGAGCGACATCACATACGGAACGAACAACGAGTTCGGGTTTGATTATCTGCGCGACAACATGGCTGCGACTCTGCAAGACAAAGTTCAGCGCGGTTTTAATTTTGCCATTGTCGACGAAGTTGACTCGATTCTCATCGACGAGGCAAGAACACCGTTGATTATTTCTGGTCGTGTCGCCGATGCCGCGAAACTTTATTATCAGTTCGCCGCCATCGTTCGCACTCTCGTGCGTGATGTCGACTATGACGTCGAAGAAGCCAAGCGAATCGTCGTGCCAACAGAGTCGGGTATCGAAAAAGTCGAAAAGCAGTTGGGTATCGAGAATCTCTACGACGAGGTTCAACAAAATTTGGTTCATCAACTTCAAGTGGCGCTTAAAGCAGCCGTTTTGTATCAACGCGACAAGGACTACATCATTCAAGATGGCGAAGTAAAGATCGTCGACGAATTTACTGGTCGCATTCTCGAAGGTCGACGATGGAGCGAAGGTATTCACCAGGCGGTCGAAGCCAAAGAGGGTGTCAACATCAAAGAAGAGAACCAGACTCTGGCCACGATCACTTTGCAGAACTATTTCAGAATGTACGAAAAACTTTCTGGTATGACCGGAACGGCACAAACTGAAGCCGCAGAATTGATGAACACGTACAACCTTCAAGTGGTGCCGATTCCGACCAATCGTGAAATGGTGCGCACCGACCAAGCCGACCAGATTTATAAGACCGAGGCCGCCAAATTCGACGCCGTCGTGCGCGACATCGAAGAAAAACATGCAAAGGGTCAGCCGGTTTTGGTTGGCACCGTGAGCGTCGAAAAGAGCGAGCAACTTTCAAAGAAATTGCAACAGCGCGGCATTCGCCACGAAGTGTTGAATGCCAAGCAACACGCTCGTGAAGCGATGGTCGTAACTCAGGCCGGTCGACTCGGGGCGATCACCGTGGCGACGAACATGGCTGGACGCGGTGTCGACATTTTGTTGGGCGGCAACCCTGAAGGTTTGGCGCGACAAGATGTGCTCAAAGAAGGCTTTGATCCGTTGACTCTTGTCGACGAGTTTGCTCTGCCGGCGCCACTTGACTCGATGCCTCCCGATTATTTGACCGCTCGTGACAAGGCGCAAAATCGTTATCGCGAATTGCTGGCCAAATATATAGATAGTTGCAAAGTTGAAGGCGACAAAGTTCGTCAACTTGGTGGCCTTTATGTTTTGGGTACTGAGCGCCACGAGAGTCGACGAATCGACAATCAATTGCGTGGTCGCGCCGGACGACAAGGCGATCTTGGCGAGAGCCGGTTCTATCTGAGCCTTGACGACGAACTGATGCGACTGTTCGCAACTGGTGCACTTTCATGGGTGATGGGTCGTGCGTTGCCAGATGACGAGGCGATCGAAGCGAAGATGGTGACCAAGGCGATTGAGCGTGCACAGAGCACCGTTGAGCAACGCAACGGTGAGATTCGTAAGAATGTTCTCAAATACGACGAGGTGATGAACGAGCAGCGCAAGATCATTTATTTGCGCCGTGATCAAATTTTGCAGGGCCTTGACCTTAAGTCAGCAGCAATGGAGTATCTAGCCGAGGCCGTCGACGCTTTGATTGACTCGCACTGTGTCGCCGAAGCCGATGACGAGTGGGATGTCGACGGCTTGGTGCTCGAATTGCGAACCTTCTGGCCATCTGAAATTAGTGCGCCACAAATTTCTCAATGCGACTCGACCGACGAGATTTACGACTTGGTTATGGCCGACGCGAGCGAGTTCTACGCCAAACGTGAAGCCGAAATGACGGCACCGGTTATGCGTGAAGTCGAGCGTCAAGTGATGCTGAAAATCATTGATCAACGATGGCGAGAGCATCTCGAAGAAATGGACTACCTGCAAGAGGGCATCAACTTGCGTGCGATCGGCCAGAAAGATCCGTTGATCGAGTGGCAGCGAGAAGGCTATGAAATGTTCGGAGCCTTGATGAAAGGCATCGCCCAAGATTTTGTCAAATATGTGATGCATGTTCAGGTAATCAATAATTCGGCACCCGCCAGCAAATTGAGCAACATCCAACAAACTTCGGATGAAAATATCGATCAAGCGCCGAGCGCAAAGTCGGGCACCAGTAGCAGTGTTTTCGGTCAGCCTGACTGGTCGAAGACCCCGCGCAACTCACCGTGCCCATGCGGCTCGGGCAAGAAATACAAGATGTGTCACGGTCGCGTCAATTAGAGCGAGTTAGCCGACATGAAAGATTTTTCAAGCGATCTAGGCGAAGTGCGTCGTCGTGTTGGTGAAGCTGCACGGTATCTGAATATCGAGACTTCAAGAGGCTTGTTGGTCGAACTTGAAGGTGAGGTCGCCAAGCCCGATCTGTGGAACGACCAAGAACACGCCAAGAAGATCAACTCGCAATACGCTGCGTTGAAAGCCGACATCGATCAATTCAATTTGTTGTCTCGCACGGTCGATGATTTGTTCGTGTTGCACGAACTTGCTCGCGCCGAAGACGACGCAACACAAGAACCAGAACTAGAAAATGGCATCGCCGCTTGTCGCAGTGAACTTGATGCACTTGAAATGCGCAGCATGTTCACGGGCGAACACGACGAATGCGATGCGATTCTGCAGATCAACGCCAAAGACGGTGGTGTCGATGCCCAAGACTGGAGCGAAATGTTGCTGCGAATGTATCGCCGTTGGGCCGAACGGCACGGATTCGCATTCGAAATCGGTGATGTCTCAATTGGCACCGAAGCCGGCATTTTGTCGGCCGACGTGACGATTCGTGGACGCTATGTGTATGGCTTGTTGACTAGTGAACGCGGCACGCATCGACTCGTGCGAATCAGCCCGTTTGACAACCAGGGTCGTCGCCAAACAAGTTTTGCCCTCGTGCAGATCTGGCCGATTCTCGATCAGGCAGAACTTGAAATCAACGAGAGCGATATTCGCATGGAAGTGTTTCGTGCTTCTGGCGCGGGTGGTCAGCATGTCAACAAGACATCGTCGGCTGTGCGATTGATTCATGAACCGACAGGCCTCGTCGCGTCGTCGCAACAAGAGCGCAGTCAGTTGCAGAATCGCGAGAGTGCGATGAAGAGATTGAAAGCGATGATCATCGCTCAAGACGAAGAAGAAAAAGCAGCTGCACTCGCACAGATTGCCGGCAAGCAGGCGCAAGTTGGGTGGGGCAGTCAGATTCGCTCATACGTTTTGCAGCCATATCAAATGGTCAAAGATCTCCGGTCGAGTATCGAGAGCAGCAACGTAACCGCGGTACTCGACGGTGATCTGGATGATTTCATGCTGGGCTTTCTGCGATGGCGCCGTTCTGACGGCGAATAAGCCTCATCGGCGATCTAGTTCGACGATGGTAAGTTTGTCGCAATGATTCGTCTTGAAAATGTGACGAAAATCTACGGCACCGAAACAGTTGCCGTTCGAGACGCCTCATTTGATATCCCTAAAAGTCAGTTCGTGTTCTTAGTCGGGCCATCAGGGTCAGGAAAATCGACCTTGTTGCGATTGATCAATCGTCAAGAGCAACCCGAGCGGGGCGATGTTTGGGTGGCTGGGCAAAACATCAATGAGTTGCCCGCCTCTCGAGTGCCGCACTTGCGTCGCAGCATGGGCAATGTTTTTCAAGACTACAAATTGTTGCTAAACAAAACGGTGTTCGAAAATGTCGCTTTTGCGCTCGAAGTAATTGGCAAACCACGACATGTGATTGCGCGTCAAGTGCCGATTGTGCTCGATCTCGTCGGTTTGGCCGACAAACAAGACAGGTTTCCGAATCAACTTTCGGGTGGCGAGCAACAACGAGTTTCGATTGCCCGCGCCTTCGTCAATCGACCGTTGATTATGTTGGCCGATGAACCAACCGGAAACCTCGACCCGAATACCAGCGAAGGCATCATGGGTTTGCTGGATGAAATCAATCAAACCGGCACGACCGTGGTGATGGCGACCCACGATCACCGTGTCGTCAATGCGATGCGCAGGCGAGTGATTCAACTCGATCGTGGTGTCATCGTGCGTGACCAAGAGCGCGGAGTCTACGAGTAGATGTTTTCGCGAATCGCCTACGCCTTCCGTGAGACTTGGGAGAGCTTTCGACGTAATTTAACTTTGACAGCTGCCGCAGTGCTGACCTCGGCGGTGTCGCTGCTTTTGGTTGGTGCGACTTTTTTGATTCAGCGAGCGTTTGAAAATTTGTTGGTGCAGTGGCGGGGTGACGTCGAAATGATCGTCTTCGTGCGCAGCGACGCATCTGCCGAACAGGTGACGTTGATTGATTCGGTTCTGCGGGCCTCGCCGACGATCATCGATGTCGAAAAGTTGCGATATCTGAACAAGACCGAAAGCTACGAAGAGGCAAAACGCATTTTTGCCGGCGACCCCGTCACGCTCGGGTTGTTGTCGCCCGAGACGATACCGACGCAGTTCAAAGTTGTGCCGTTGTCTGATGATCCGACTCTTGTCAGATCGTTGAGCGATCAATATCGCACTTTGCCCGGCGTCGAAGCGGTGGCGTTGGCCGAAGACGAATTTGAGGTGATCTCGACTTTGTCGAATTTTATTCGCGTAGTCACGCTGATTACGTCGCTGGTGCTGTTGCTTGTCGCAGTTGGTTTGATCTGGAACACGATTCGCACGGCGATGTTCGCCCGGCGTCGCGAAATCGAAGTGATGAAACTAGTTGGCGCGACGAACTGGTTCATTCGAGTGCCGTTCATGTTGGAAGGCCTGCTGCAAGGCCTTATCGGTGGTGTCGTGTCGTGCGGTGGTTTGTGGTTATTGAATTCGGCGTGGACAAGTGGTGTGACTGGCTTTAAACCAGGCACGGGGATCAGTTCGCTGGTTGTGCCCGATAGTTATCTGACCGGCGTCATGATGATCTTGTTGGGTATTGGCGCTTTTGTCGGTGCGGTCGGTTCGGCAATAGCAGCAACGCGTTTTCTTGATGTTTAGTCAAATTAATTATGAAGTAAGCGACCATGTCGCGACGATCACGCTTAATCGTCCAGAAAAACTAAATGCGTTCACCAACACGATGTTGCACGAAATCATTGCGGCATTTGATTTGTCTGATGCCGACGACAATGTCCGAGCAGTAATCGTGACTGGTGCCGGTCGTGCATTTTGTGCCGGTGCCGACCTCTCGACGGGCGGCGAGACTTTCAGTCGAGGCGGCAGCGATGTGCCCGGGGTCAAAGATGTGCCGCGTGACGGAGGCGGGTTGGTGTCGTTGCGTATTTTTGAAAGTTTGAAGCCTGTGATTGGTGCAATCAACGGCGCTGCAGTCGGTGTCGGCGTAACAATGACATTGCCGATGGACATTCGCCTGGCGGCTGATGGCGCAAAGTTTGGTTTTGTTTTTGCTCGTCGCGGCATAGTTACCGAGGCGTGTTCGTCGTGGTTTTTGCCTCGAGTCGTCGGCATCTCTGTGGCAACAGAGTGGGTATTCACGGGTCGAATGATCAGCCCGAGTGAAGCCCGTGATGCGGGTCTCGTGCGTAGCGTGCATGCAGGTGACGACTTGCTCAGAGTCGCGCGAGAGTTGGCCAAAGAAATCGCCGAGAACACCGCCCCGGTTTCTGTTGCGCTATCGCGACAGATGTTGTGGCGCATGCTCGGCGCTTCGCACCCGATGGACGCTCACCGAGCCGAGTCGCGCGGCATTTTGCAACGCGGCAAATCTGCTGATGCGCGCGAAGGCGTGATGAGTTTTCTCGAAAAACGTGCGGCGAATTTCACGATGAAGGTTTCGAGCGAGATGCCAAATTTGTTTCCTGAATGGCAAGACCCTGAGTTCAGATAAGTCGATCTTCGAACAAGTCGGCGGTCTTTCATTTTTTGAAAGACTTGTTGATCGCTTTTACGAGGGTGTTGCGACTGACCAAGTTTTGATCGCTCTCTACGAAGAACCCGAAAATTTGGTCAAGGCTCGACAACATTTGACTTGGTTTCTTGCCCAATATTGGGGCGGACCGATGTTGTTCAATGAAAATCGCGGTCATCCGCAACTGCGCATGCGACACATGCCGTTTCGCATCGGCAATTTAGAGCGCGACCGTTGGTTGGTGCACATGCTCGGCGCGGTAAATGAACTAGTTGTTGATGACGAAGTTAGGGGTGCGATGACGGAGTATTTCGTCAAAGCCGCTGAGCACTTGCGCAACGACACAGGTTTGCCAATTTCTTCGGCTGAGTATCCGCGTTAGCTTGCGTCAGCTTGCGCTAGCTTGCGTTAGCGCAGCGAGTAACACGCAATCGCGGCGGCGGCGGCAACATTTAGCGAGTCGACATCGGGGTTCATTTCAATTTTTACGCAGGTGTCGGCTTTAGCGAGCACTGTCTCACTTAGGCCTGCTCGCTCTGAGCCGAAAATCAAAGCCCGCTTCTGCGTGGGCTCGAGTTTGACCTGGGTTAGATCGAGCGACGATGTGCTCGGCGTTAGGGCGTATGTCGCGAAGTTCTGCGCACGAAGCATTTCGAGTGTTTGCAAAATGTCGCTCGTGCGAGCAAACCGCAAGTTGAAGGCCGAGCCCATTGAAACCCGCAGCGCACGACGCGAAAGCGGGTCTGCGCTGGTTGAATCGCAGATCAAACCATCCCACCCTAAACCGGTTGCGCATCGAACGATTGCGCCGATATTGCTCGGGTTATCGACGGCTTCGACAACGATGATGCGAGTTGAGTTCGAGATTATTTCTTCTACTGTTTTTGGTTCGGGACGAAAGAAAACCCCAAGTGCGCTTAGTGGCACGCCAAGACCCGTTGCCTGTCGACGAATTTCAATGTCTGCCGACAAACACTGACCGCCGAGTCGTGCAATCGAATCGCAAAATCTTGTGGCTTGTTCGGCATCGCAAAGCACGACTTCGGGCTTGTAGCCACTATCGAGTGCGCGAGCAACGACCAAGTCACCTTCGGCGATGAATCGACCGGCGGCAAGCGTCGACCTGCGCTCGGCAATAGTTGTGAGCTGTCGCTCGTTTAGACGAAGCGGGTCGAGCCTTGGGTCTTGACTTGACGAAATTGTCGTGATCATTGCGAGTTCTTGCGCGAGTTACGCAAGATCAGAAATGCCAGGGGTACTTCGACCAGTCGGCGTCACGCTTTTCGACGAACGAGTCGCGACCTTCGGCGGCTTCTTCGGTCATGTAGGCGAGTCGAGTTGCCTCGCCGGCAAAAATCTGCTGACCGACGAGACCGTCGTCGATTGCGTTGAACGCAAACTTCAACATGCGTTGAGCCATCGGGCTTTTTGCGTTGATCTCACGAGCCCATTCGAGTGCGACTTTTTCGAGATCTGCATGATCGACCACTGCATTGACCATGCCCATGCGGTGGGCATCGTCGGCTGAGTATTCGCGGCCCAGAAAGAAAATTTCGCGCGCAAATTTTTGACCAACTTGACGGGCAAGATATGCCGAACCGAAGCCACCGTCAAAACTTGCGACATCTGCATCTGTTTGTTTGAACTTTGCATGTTCACGACTTGCCAACGTCAGGTCGCTGACTACGTGCAGACTGTGGCCACCACCGGCAGCCCAACCGGGCACGACACATATAACAATTTTTGGCATGAAACGAATTAGTCGTTGCACCTCGAGAATGTGCAATCGGCCCGTGCTTGATTTGTTTTCGTCACCAGATTCGTATTGATAGCCGTCGCGACCGCGTATGCGTTGGTCGCCGCCGCTGCAAAAAGCCCAACCACCATCTTTCGGGGATGGACCGTTGCCCGTAAGCAACACACAACCGACATCGACCGTTTGGCGTGCGTGATCTAGCGCGCGATAGAGCTCGTCAACTGTGCTTGGTCGAAAAGCGTTGCGAACTTCTGGGCGGTTGAAGGCGACTCGAACAGTGCCGTGATCTTTTGCCCGATGGTATGTGATGTCGCGAAACGAAAAGTCTTTGACTTGAGTCCATTGAGATGGATCAAAAATCTGTGAAACGCTCACTCTTATATTGTGGCAGCGCGCGAGGCGAATTCGGGTCGAGAGTGCAAAAATTGTTGCTCCCACTGTGCGCTGGCGCCATCTGATTGTCGCTTGGTTTGTGGCTCGGGCACTTTGTCGATTGGCGTGTTGATGTGACTCATGATGCGACGAACTGTTGCATCCATATCGCGAGTCAGCTGTTCGTAGGTGACCAACAACGGGGTGATTGCCTGCGTGGCAAAATAAGCGTCCCAGTTCTTGTTGGCAGTCGAAATTGTTTCTAGCGCGACGACGATTGCTTGCTCGTCGTAGACGGGTTCGCGAACAGCCGACATGTTGCTGTTCCATTGGTTTGACTGCTCGGCGCGCACAAGTGAAATAGCCTGTCGCAACTCGTTGTCGCGGGTGATTCGCACCCATTTGATCGGTGCGTTCCAAAAACTGGCGTCGATGCCGCGTTGCAACATGTGTTCGTCGTATTGATTGAAGTGCATCTTGATGCCGAACACACCGTTGCGAGTCGTATTGAGGCTGGCTGCGCGATTCAGATATGCACGCCACGAGGAATCTGAAAAATAATCGATGTTGCGCCAGGCGTTTCGTCCGGTGACTTTTCGCACCGCGCCGATCACAGCGCCACGCATGTTGAGTTTGGGCAAATTATTTTCGTTGCGAAAATTGGTGAAGTTTTTCGTGTGAATATTCAGGTATTCCATCGGCATGCCGGCCATGTGCGTTGCCCGCAAGATCGAACAAAGCAGTGTCGAACCAGTTCGATGAACCGAGGCGATTGCCAATAAGCAAGTAGTCGGGTAGTTCGACGCTTGATCTGACGGCACGCTTATATTCTGACAGGTCGCACTGATAGCGTCGTGGCTTGATAATTGGCCAAAAATACAACGGAGCGAAAAGATGACCGATCTACTTAGTCGAGAAGAATGGACAAAGCGTGCAGCGCAAAAAATATCGCGTACGAAACTATTTATAGACGGCAAGTTCGTAGACGCCGCGAGTGGCAAGACATTCGAATCGGTTAATCCGCGCGACAACACTGTGGTGGCCAATGTTGCCGAGGGCGACAAGCAAGACATCGATCGCGCGGTGGCGGCAGCCCGCAAATCGTTCAGCAACGGTGTGTGGAGCGAAATGGCGCCACTTGAACGCAAAAATATTATGTTGCGTTGGGTCGAATTGATGCGCGAAAATATTTTTGAGCTGGCATTGCTCGAGACGATGGATGTCGGCAAGCCGATTGGCGACTCGGTGAATGTCGATATTGCTTCGGCGGCCAACAATCTGCAATGGTTCGCCGAAACGATCGACAAAATGTATGGCCAAGTTGCACCAGTGCCGCGCGATGCCGTCGCCTTGATCGAACGCGAGCCACTCGGCGTCGTCGGCGCGGTCGTGCCATGGAATTATCCGTTGATTATTTCTTCATGGAAAGTCGGCGCAGCGCTGGCAGGCGGTAACTCTGTCGTGCTCAAGCCCGCCGAACAGTCGCCGTTGTCGGCGTTGTTTTTTGCCGAACTTGGTTCGCAAGCAGGTTTGCCAGACGGCGTGTTGAACGTCGTGCCAGGTTTTGGACCAACTGCTGGTGCCGCGCTTGGCCGACACATGGATGTCGACAAACTCGCATTCACTGGTTCAACCGAAGTAGGTAGATATTTCTTGACATACGCGGCCGAGAGCAACGGCAAGTCTGTCTCGCTTGAACTCGGTGGCAAGACACCACAAATTGTTCTGAGTGATTGCGCAGATTTAGACGCGGCAGCCTCGTCGATCGCCTGGGGTGTTTTCTATAATTCGGGACAAACCTGTCACGCGGGCACGCGACTGGTCGTTGAAAAAGCGGTCGAAGACGAATTGCTCGAAAAAATCACGAATGTAGGCAAGTCGATTCAGCCGGGTGACCCCTACGACCCGACCACCGCAATGGGCACGATTGTTGACAAAACACAATTTGAACGCGTGCTCGGTTATATCGATATTGGCAAAAACGAAGGCGCGAAAGTATTTTCGGGTGGCGAAAAAGCCGAACCTGTCAAAGGTGGCGTCTATATCAAACCAACCGTATTTCAAAATGTAAAACCCGGAATGCGTATCGAGCGCGAAGAAATTTTCGGACCAGTGTTGGCCTCGATTGCTGTTGAAAGCGCAGATGAGGCCGTGCGAATCGCCAACGACACGCAATATGGCCTGGCCTCGGCAATTTGGACTCGCGACATCACCAAAGCCCATCGCATCGCCCGCAAATTGCGCACGGGCACGGTTTGGGTGAATACTTTCGACAAGGGTTCAATCACGACACCGTTCGGCGGGTTCAAACAATCGGGCACGGGTCGAGATCGCTCGATGCATTCAATAGAGGGTTACACCAATCTCAAGACGACTTGGATTCAACTATGAGCAAAACAACGCCAAGAAATTGCGGTTTCATCGGACTGGGACATCTCGGTGTTTATTTGGCGGCAAGTTTGTTGCGCGCTGGGCACAATGTCACGATAAATGATCTGAATAAATCGCTTGGCGAAGGATTAATCGCCAAGGGAGCAAAGTGGGCTAATAATGCCAAAGAAGTTGCGCAAGCATCTGAAGTCGTGTTCACGTGCTTGCCGTCACCACGAGCGATCGATGCCGTCGTCGACGGTGAGAACGGTGTGTTTTGTGGTTTGGCAAAAGGCGCCACGTGGATCGACATGAGCACGAATGATCGCAGTGAGACTTTGCGTCTTGGTGAAATCGCCAACAAGTTGGGTTTCAACTCGCTTGAATCGCCGGTTACCGGTGGCGTGCACAAAGCGGCCGAAGGCGACATCACGGTGTTGGTGGGTGGCGACCCCAAAATTTTTGCGGCGCACAAAGAGTTGCTCGAGGCAATGGGCAAGCCCGTTATCTATGTCGGTGAACTCGGCAGCGCCGCGGTTATCAAAGTAATCACGAACATGCTTGCGTTCATTCATCTGGTGGCGTGCGGCGAAGCGTTGATGCTCGCGAAAAAAGGCGGCATCGATCTCGGCGTCGCGTTCGAAGTGATCAAAAACAGTTCAGGCAACAGTTTTGTTCACGAAACCGAAGGCCAAGTAATTCTCAACGGTAGTTACGACATCGGCTTCACGATGGATCTCGCGCTAAAAGACATGGGATTCGCGATGGAATACGGCCGCAAGTTTGGTGTGCCGCTCGATGTGGCAAGCACCGTGCAACAAGCGTTCGTGCGTGCCAAATCTCAATATGGTGGCGAGGCGTGGTCGACTCAAGTCGTGAAGTTGCTCGAAGATGCACTTGGCACAGATTTGCGCGCACCTGGGTTTCCGGCCAGATTGCAATAGCATTTCAGTCATGCCAACCGAGCAACAAGCTCGTTTAGATTTGACGGTCGCTCTGCGTTGGGCGGCGCGATTGAACTATCACGAAGCCGTGGCGAATCATTTCAGTGTCGCTATTTCTGATGATGGTCAGAAGTTTTTGATTAATCCGGCTGGCCGACATTTTTCGCAAATGCGGGTGAGTGATCTGGCGCTGTTGGATGCAAGCAAGAGCGACTTTGGGTTGACCAAAGACAAAAAAGTAGACCCGACCGCGATCAATCTGCATGGACAAATTCATCGGTTGGTGCCAGATGCCAAATGCATTTTGCACACCCATATGCCGTATACGACGGCGCTGGCATGTTTAAAGAACTTCGAGTTCTTGATGCTCGATCAGAATGCTTGTCGTTTCTACAACCGCATCGCATATGACCGTGACTATGCAGGCATGGCCCTAGAAGTTGGCGAAGGCGAAAGAGTCGCCAACGTCTTGGGTAAATCGCGAAGCGTTTTGTTTCTGGCAAATCACGGCGTGATCGTCGTCGGCAAGTCGGTTGCCGAGGCGTTCGACGAGCTTTACTATCTAGAAAAAGCTTCGCAATTGCAGGTGCTCGCTCTGTCGACTCAGCGAGAGCTCGCGTTGATCGACGACGAAACAGCATCGATGGTCTGCAAACAATGGCTAGAGTATCCGAATGCTGCTGAATATCATTTGGCGGCGATGACCGAGATTCTTGATCAAGAGTCTCGTGACTACCGAAACTAATTTCGAAAGGCTCATTGAGTGAAGGCAGCAGTTTGTCGCGAGTTTGGTAAACCACTCGTAATCGAAGAAGTCAATTTGGCAAAACCACAGTCTGGTGAATTGCGGATAAAAATTTTGGCAACCGCAATTTGTCACAGCGATATTTCATACGCCGACGGCGCCTGGGGTGGCACATTGCCAGCAATTTTTGGGCACGAGAGCGTCGGCATCGTCGAAGAAGTCGGCGGTGGTGTGACGTCGGTAAAAGTTGGCGAACAGGTCGTCGTAACTTTGATTCGTTCGTGCGGTCATTGTCGTGGATGTTCACGCGGAATGCCGGTGACTTGCGAGACTTCGTTTCCGCTTGATGCCAAAAGTCCGTTGACGTCGAAGTCGGGTGAGTCGATCGTGCAGGCGATGCGCACGGGCAGTTTTGCCGAATATGTTGTCGTTCATGAATCGCAAGTTGTCGTAATTTCGAAAGACATCAAAGCCGCAAGTGCGTCGCTCTTGGCGTGCGGTGTGATCACCGGTTTTGGCGCCGTGACGAACACGGCGAAAGTCGAACCGGGTAGCCATGTAGTCGTGATCGGCGCCGGTGGCGTCGGCTTGAATTCGGTACAGGGTGCGCGCGTGAGTGGTGCGCGTTCGATAATCGCGGTTGATTTGTCAGATTCAAAAATTGAGGCAGCTAAAAAATTTGGTGCGACACACGGCATCAACTCGGGCAAAGAAAAAGTTGGCGAGCGAGTATTGGCGCTCACAGATGGCCGTGGCGCAGATTATGTTTTCGTTACCGTCGGGGCAAAACAGGCATTCGACTCGTCGTATGGCCTGCTCGCAAAGTCGGGCACGGTCGTGTTGGTTGGCATGCCGGCAAACGGCGTGATGTCAGAAATCGACCCAGGCACGATGGCTGCGTATAGCCAGAACATTCTCGGCTCGAAGATGGGTTCGGCGAGAATTCAGGTCGATATTCCGAATCTCATTTCGCTTTACGAGCAGGGTCGTCTGAAATTAGATGAACTGGTGACCAAGACTTACAATTTAGAGGAGATTAACGAGGCGATCGCGGCCGTGAAACGTGGCGACGCATTGCGAAACGTGATTGTGTTCTAATAATTCAAAAATAGATAGGTGGCGTGATGAAGATCGAAAAACTTCAAACATTTGTGGTTGGCAACCCGCCACCGCGCACGGGTGGTCGCTACTTCATTTTCGTAAAATTGACCACTGATACGGGCGTGACTGGTATCGGCGAAATTTATACGGCGACATATTCGCCACAGGTCGTTTGCAAAGTCGCCGAAGATATTTTCGCTCGTTATGTTTTTGGTACTGATCCGTTTCATATCGAGAAAATGTGGCGACGAACATATGGCTCGGGTTTTTCGCATCGCCCCGATTTCAGCACCGCAGGTGTTGTGAGCGGTCTCGAAATGGCGATGTGGGATATCTGCGGCAAAGATACGGGCAAACCTGTTTATGAACTGCTCGGCGGTCAGGTTCACGATCGGTTGCGTTGCTACACGTACCTGTATCCGCCACATGAGTTTGATGCCCACTCTGATCATCCGCTTTATAGCGACCCAGAAATGTCGGCCGAGGCGGCTGTGCGCGAAGTCGAGCGTGGTTTCACGGCGGTCAAACTTGACCCGGCTGGTCCCTATTCGGTTTATGACGGACGCCAACCATCGCTCGTTTCAATCGATCGCAGTGTGCGAATGGTGGCGGCGATTCGCAAAGCAGTTGGCAATCGCGCCGATATTTTGTTCGGCACGCACGGACAGTTCACGGCGTCTGGCGCGATTCGTTTGGCAAAACAACTCGAGCCCTACGACCCGATGTGGTTTGAAGAGCCGATTCCGCCTGACGCGCCAGAAGAAATGGCCAAGGTAGCAGCGCATACGAGCATTCCGATCGCGACGGGCGAGCGACTTACATCAAAGTATGAGTTTGCTCGCCTGATGCGAGTCGGTGGGGCGTCGATTATTCAGTTGGCGACTGGTCGGTGCGGCGGCATTCTCGAAGGCAAAAAGATTGCGTCGATCGCCGAGACTTATCACGCGCAGATTGCACCGCATCTTTATTGCGGGCCGATTGAAGGCGCGGCGAATATTCAGTTGAGCACTTGCACGCCGAACTTCTTGATTCTTGAAAGCATTCAAGACTGGGGTGGTTTCCACGCCAAGATCTTGAAGAAACCGATTCAATTTGACAGCGGTTATGTGATTCCATCCAAGGAGCCAGGTTTGGGTGTCGAACTAAACGAAGAGGTCGCGTTGGCGCACCCGTATACGGGCACCGACTTGCATCTCAACGAGCGTCAAACCCCAGCCGACCTCAACTAGTTTTGATTTATGGCTAATTCAACAATTTCATTTAGGGCGGGCGAGATCGCTGCGGCAGATTTGGCGGCAAAACCACTCGGACAACCTTCGGCCGAACCATTGACCGGCGAGATCATGACACGGGCGAAAGTTTTTCTCGA
>Ga0214923_10000698_pt1 | contig 49937 bp, 47 predicted proteins | sample LL1510_MetaG_FD_177993 | JGI IMG/M metagenome (GOLD analysis project Ga0214923, IMG submission 177993) | Freshwater microbial communities from Lake Lanier, Atlanta, Georgia, United States - LL-1510 | ecosystem: Environmental > Aquatic > Freshwater > Lake | place: USA: Georgia | collected...
CGGGCCATAGATGGCCGGGCTTGGAGAAGACTGCCCGCCTGGAGGGCGGGCCTACGAAGCAAGCAAGCCCGGGCCATAGATGGCCGGGCTTGGAGAAGACTGCCCGCCTGGAGGGCGGGCCTACGAAACAAGCAAGCCCGGGCCAGGATGGCCGGGCTTGCGTGAAGTGGCGGGGGCAGGATTCGAACCTGCGACCTCGAGGTTATGAGCCTCGCGAGCTACCGGGCTGCTCCACCCCGCGTCGATTGGGTGATGCATGAACTGTAGCCCATCGCCTCTGTGAATTGAAGAGTGCCGCGGAAACCGCAGGAATTCGCGGGGCTCGCGCAGGACAGGCGCGAAGCCGAGGTGGACTCGCCGCCAGCCGCCGCGCGACACTCTCAGACATGCCGTCGCCGCCGCCCGACCCGCCCGCACCGCAGTTTCCCGGCCCTGCGCCGCGATCGAAGGCGGTGGTCGGCGGCCTGCCCTGGGATTCCACCGCTCCGCTCGGGCCACGCGTCGAGGTGAAGCCCGCCGCAGCGGAGCGAGAGCATGGCGACGAGCCTGGATGGCAATTTTCGTGGGATCGACTGCGGGGCTGGTGGGACGACGTGCTCGCGCGAAGCCCGGCCTTCACGACGAGCCTTGCCGTGCATGCGATCCTGCTCGTCGTGCTGGCTCTGATCGGGATCCGCGAACGGGCCGCCGAGCGCCTGCGGCTCGAGCTTTCCTTCGGGGCGGCGAATCGCCCGCCCGGCGCGCAACGAGAAGCCGAGCACGAGGAGGCGGCGCCGGCAGTCGAGATCGAGAGGGACGTGGCGAAGGTCGAGCCGCCGGCGCAGGTGCAGCCACGCGAGATGCAGCAGGCGACGCCCCCACCGCCCCCGGTGCCCGATCCGACTGCGACGGTCGCCGTCGCGCCGGCCACGGAGCCGGCGGGCTCGAGCGCGACGCCCATCAGCGCGGTGCTCTCGGGGCGGAGCGCCGAGTCGCGGCAGCGGCTGCTCGGCGACGGGGGCGGGACGGCGGAGACCGAGTCGGCCGTGGAGCGGGCGCTCGGCTGGATCGTGCGGCAGCAGCGGAAGGACGGCCTGTGGAGCCTGCAGGGGCCGTACGGCGACGGTAGCCGTCAGGAAAACAGGCTCGCCGCCTCGGCCATGGCGCTGCTGGCGCTGCAGGGGGCGGGGAACACGCCCGACGTGGGCGAGCACCACGCTGCCGTGGCGAAGGCGTGGAAGGGGATGCTCAGGCTCCAACAGGCCGACGGCACGTTCGACGCCGGCCCGATCGTGGAGCAGCACCAGATGTATGCCCACGGGCAGATCACGATCGCGCTCTGCGAGGCCCTGGGGATGACGCGGGATCCGCGGTTCGCCGAGCCGGCCCGCCGGGCGCTCGACTACGCGCTCGCCGCGCAACTGCCCGACGGCGGCTGGCGCTACCAGCCGCCGCGGCCCGGCGCCGAGAACCGCGGCGACATGTCGGTGACGGGCTGGTATCTGATGGCGCTCAAGAGCGGCGAGATGGCGGGGCTGCCCGTGCCGGCCGAGGCGTATGAACGGCTGGCGGCGTTCCTCGACGGCGTGTTCGTGTCGTCGGAGAAGGGCTATGCCTACCAGATCAACCCGAACCAGAAGTATTTCGACTTCCGCCCCGCGCTCACGGCCGAGGCGTTGCTCTGCCGGCAGTATCTCGGCTGGCGGCGCGACGATCCGCGGCTCGCGGCCGGCGTCGACCTGCTGCTGCGCGAGGCGCCGCTCGACTTCGACTACCGCCGTAAGAACGTCTACGCATGGTATTACCAGACGCAGGTGTTCCACCACTTCGGCGGCCCGGCCTGGGATGCATGGAACCGGAGCATGCAGAGCGAGCTCGTGCCCGCGCAGGTGGCGGGCGGCCGCGAGCAGGGGAGCTGGGATCCGGCCAACGACCAGTGGGGCCACGTGGGGGGGCGGCTGTTCGTGACGAGCCTCTGTGCGTGCATGCTCGAGGTCTACTACCGGCATGTGCCGCTGTACGCGGGGCCCTGACGCCGCGGTTTCGGGGTATACTGCGTGACGGTCACGGGTGAACCACCAAGGAGCCTCCGATGAAGAATCCACGCCGCGGTTTTCTGTCGTCCGTCGCCGGCGGGGCCGCCGCCATTCCGTATTTCGCCTGGGCGCCGCGGACGCTCGGCGACGAGACGAAGGCCAAGAACGACCGCGTGGCCCTCGGCCTCATCGGCGCCGGCGGCATCGCCCACGCCAACATCGGCGCCGCCAAGGACTGGGTCGACCTGGTGGCGATCGCCGACGTCGACGCGGGCCGACGCGAGGCCTTCAACGAGAAGCACGCCGGCGGCAAGGCGGCCGTCTACGACGACTACCGCCGGATCCTCGAGCGGAACGACGTCGACGTGATCCACGTGGCCACGCCCGACCACTGGCACACGAAGCCGGTCGTCGAGGCGATGCTCGCCGGCAAGGACGTCTACTGCGAGAAGCCGCTCACGCTCACGATCGACGAGGGAAAACTGATCCGCAAGATCCAGAAGCAGACCGGCCGGATCGTGCAGGTGGGCACGCAGCAGCGGAGCACGTTTCCACTGTTCGCGACCGCGATGGCGCTCGTCGCCGAGGGGCGCGTGGGCCGGATCAGGCAGGTGCAGGCGGCGATCGGGGCGGCGCCGTCGAGCCCGGCCCTCCCCGTCGCTCAGGTGCCGAAGGGGCTCGACTGGGATCGCTGGCAGGGGCCGGTGCCCCTGGCCGACTATCGCTTCCTCCAGGGGCCGGCCACGAAGGACAAGGACGGCAAGGAGAAGCTGCCGCAGGCCAACACCAACGGTCACTACGAGTTCCGCTGGTGGTACGAGTACTCGGGCGGCAAGCTCACCGACTGGGGCGCGCACCACGTGGACATCGCGATGTGGGCGCTCGCGCTCAACGGCCAGACGGCCGGTCCGACGGCGATCGGGGGCACGGCCGTGCATCCGGTGACGTTCGAGGACGGCGTGCCGCTGCAGCACGACCGCTACAACACGGCGACCGAGTTCTTTTTCAACGTCGATTTTCCGGGTGGCACGAAGCTCTTCATCCGCAACGACACCGACAACGGCGTGCTCATCGAGGGAAACAAGGGTCGGATCTTCGTGAGCCGCGGCAAACTCGCCGGGGAGCCGGTCGACCAGCTCAAGGACAACCCGCTGCCGGAAGGCGCCCTCGCGAAGGTCTACAAGAATCTGCCCATGCAGGAGAACGAGCGCAAGGCGCACTGGGCCAACTTCCTGTGGTGCGCGAAGAACAACAAGGAACCGATCTCCGACGTCCACTCCCACATGAAAATGCTCACCATCTGCCACCTGGCGGGCATCAGCGCCCGACTGGGCCGGTCGCTCAAGTGGGACGACTCCACGGAGCAGATCGTGGGCGACGAGCAGGCCAATGCGATGCTCGCGCGCCCCTATCGCAAGGGCTACGAAATCGAGATGTAGGACAGGCTTCAGCCTGTCAGAATCGCCGACAGGCTGAAGCCTGTCCCACGGGGGCCCCGAGCCAGCGTCGCGTTACGGCGTCACTCCGCCCCACTGCCGCACGGCCTCGTAGGCGACGAGCGCCACGCAGTTGGCGAGATTGAGGCTGCGCACCTGCGGCCGTGACGGGATCGAGAGATGCTTCTCGGGCGAAGCCACGAGCAGGTCGCGGGGCAGCCCCGTCGATTCGCGGCCGAAGACGAGCACGTCGCCTCTCGTGAACGTCACGTCCGTGTAGCGCCTCGGCCCGTCCACCTCGAGCAGCCAATTCGGCTCGCGGCCCGCGCGGCCGAGCCGGGCCGCGAGATCGTCCCAGGAATCCGCCACCTCCCACTCGAGTTCGTCCCAGTAATCGAGGCCGGCCCGGCGCAGATAGTAGTCGTCGAGCTTGAAGCCGAGCGGCCGGACGAGCCACATCTTCGCCCCGATCGCCACGCAGGTGCGGCCCACGTTGCCTGCATTGGGCGGGATTTCCGGCTCGTGGAGGACGATATGAAGGCAGGGCTCGTAGCGCATGGCACTCCGCCGGCGGGCCGCGGTCTGCTATTGTTGGGTGTCGTCGACAGTAATGTTCGCGGAGGCGAGGCGGTGGTCGAGATCATTCGAAATCCGACGCGGGCGGTGAAGATCGGCTCGATCACGGTCGGGGCGGGCCACCCGATCGCCACCCAGAGCATGACGGCCACCCACACGCAGGACGTGGAGGCCACGCTCGCCCAGGTGGAAGACCTGCGGAAGGCCGGGGCGGGCGTCGTGCGGATCGCCGTCGACTCGAAGAAAGACGCCGCGGCGCTCCCGGCGATCCGGGCCGGCACGACGGCGAACCTCGTGATCGACCTCCAGGAAAACTACCGGCTCGCCCTCGACGTGGCCCCCCACGTCGACAAACTCCGCTACAACCCCGGCCACCTCTACCACCACGAGCCGACGAAGCCCTGGCAGGAGAAGGTGAAGTTCATCGCCGGCGTGGCGGCCGAGAACGACTGTGCCCTGCGCGTGGGCGTGAACTGCGGAAGCGTCGACCCGGCCAAGAAAGACACGTTCGCCGAGGACGATTCGATCGGCCCGATGCTCGCAAGCGCCCTCGAGCACTGCGAACTGCTCGATTCGATCGGCTTCACCCGCTACGTCGTGTCGCTCAAGGACTCCGACCCGCGGAAGGTGATCGACGTCAACAAGCGCTTCGCCGAGGCTCGGCCCGACGTGCCCCTGCACCTCGGCGTGACGGAAGCCGGCATGCCGCCCGACGGGATCATCAAGACGCGGATCGCGTTCGAGCAGCTGATCTCGCGCGGGATCGGCGACACCGTACGGGTGTCGCTCACCGTGCCGAACTCCGAGAAGGCCCAGGAGATCGCGGCGGCCGAGGCGATCCTCGCCGACATCGCCGCCGGCCGGGTGCGGAGCGTCGTGGACTACGGCCTCTCGTCGCTCAACATCATCTCCTGCCCGAGCTGCTCGCGCGTGGAGAACGAGGCCTTCATCGAGCTCGCCAAGCAGGTGAAGGAGATGACGGCCTACGCGACGGAACACGCGATCACGATCGCCGTGATGGGCTGCCGCGTGAACGGCCCGGGCGAGACCGACGACGCCGACCTGGGCCTGTGGTGTGGGCCCACGCACGTGAACCTCAAGCGCAAGAGCGCCGAACTCGGGGCCTATCCCTACGACGCGATCCTGCCGAAGCTCCGCGAGGAGCTCGACCGGCTGATCGCCGCGCGAGCCTGACATGCGGCCACTCGAGATCGTCGATCCCGGGGCGGGGGCGGCCTGCGGCTCCGGCACGAGCGTGATGCCCGCGATCCGGCCGCTCGATCCGGCCACCTGCCGCGGCACGTTTTCGATGGTCAGCCTCGGCTGCCCCAAGAATCTCGTCGACACCGAGCGGATGCTCGGTCTCCTCCGTGACGACGGCTGGCAACTCGTGGGCGAGCCGGCCGGCTCCGACCTCGTGATCGTGAACACCTGCGCGTTCATCGACGCCTCGCGGACCGAGTCGTACGCGGCCGTCAACGAGATGCTCGACCTCAAGCAGGCGGGCCAGACACGCGGCGTGATCGTGGCGGGCTGCCTCGCGGAGCGGCAGAAGGAAAAACTCCTCGATGAGCTGCCGGGGGTCGACGCCGTGATCGGCGTGTTCTCGCGGGACGAGGTGGCGAAGGCGGCCGAGCGGCTCGTGGGCCGGCTCGGCGAGCAGCGGAGCATCTTCAAGCCCGCCCCCGCCCGGGCGCTCGACGACTCGGGGCGGATGCGGGTCACGCCCCGCCACATGGCGTATCTCAAGATCTCCGAGGGCTGCGACCGCACGTGCACGTTCTGCGCGATCCCGCGGATGCGGGGGAAGCACGCCACGAAGCCGATCGAGGAGGTGGTGCGCGAGGCCCGGGAACTCGCGGCCGACGGCGTGAAGGAACTGATCGTGGTCGCCCAGGACACGACCTATTACGGCATGGATCTCTACGGCGAGCCGCGGCTGGTGGAGCTCCTCGCCGAACTCGAGCGGGTGGACGGCCTGGAGTGGATCCGCCTCATGTACCTCTACCCGATGTACTTCGGCGACCGGCTCGTCGATGCGATCGCGGCCAGCCCAAAAATCATTCCATACCTCGACCTGCCCCTGCAGCATGCGAGCGATCCGGTGCTCAAGCGCATGCAGCGCCGCGTGGCCCGCGGGCCGACCGAGGAACTGCTCGGCAAGCTGCGCGCACGCATCCCGGGGCTCGTCCTGCGGACGACGTTCATCACCGGGTTTCCCGGCGAGACGCGGGGGCAGTTCGAGGAGATGCTCGATTTCGTGCGGACGTGGAAGTTCGAGCGGCTCGGCGTGTTCACCTACTCGCTCGAGCCCGACACGCCGGCGGCGAAGCTCGACGGCCACCTGGACGAGGCGGAGAAGGTGGCCCGCCGTGACGAACTCATGCGGCTCCAGCAGCCGATCGCCCATGCCCACGCCCGAGGCCAGGTAGGCCGCACGCTCGACGTGATCATCGACCGACAGAGCGATGAGCGGGAAGACGTGTGGATCGGCCGGTCGTACGCCGATGCGCCGGACATCGACTGCCTCGTGTATGTGACGGCACCGGGCACGTCGGCCAAGCAGCCACTCACTGGAAACATCGTGCCGGTCGAGATCGTGGCGGCAAGCGGCTACGACCTGGCCGGTGTGGCTGCTTCACGAAAAACATGAACATCGTGTTCATTTTTTCTTGGCGGGCCTCCGCCCGCGGGCACGAACCCGGCCCTCCGGGCCTGGAGTGACAGATGAGCGCGCCGGATGGCCTCGACCGCGTGTGGACGGTGCCCAACGTGCTCTCGGGGCTGCGGCTCGTGGTCGCGGTCGGATGCTTCGTGGCGATCGAGCGTGGGGCTTTTCCCTGGGCGCTCGGGCTGTTTCTCACCGCCGCCCTCACCGATTGGGTCGACGGCTGGTGGGCGCGGACGTTCGACCAGATCAGCCGGCTCGGGCGGATCTTCGACCCGCTCGTCGACAAGGTGCTCGTGTGCGGCGCGTTCGTGCTGCTCGCGGGCCGGGGCGGCGAATCGGCGATCGCGCCCTGGATGGCGGTCGTCGTCGTGGTGCGCGAACTCGTGGTGACGGCCGTGCGTGCCGAGATGGAGCGGCTGGGGCACGATTTTTCCGCGGGCCTGTCCGGCAAGCTCAAGATGGTGCTGCAGTGCGCGGCGGTCGTGCTCGAACTCGCCGCCCGGACGTGGCCCGGGGCCGACTGCGGCGGGCCCGCCACGCGGTGGCTCGCCACCGGCACCGCGTGGGCGGCCGTGGCGGCGACGGCGTGGTCGGGTGCCGAGTATCTCGTCGTCGCAGCCCGTCGCCTGGACGGGTGAGGCAATCCTGTTCGGCACGGCGATTGCCTGAACGTGGGGCAAGCGTCCCGCTTGCCGTAGGACAGGCTTCAGCCTGTCATGCCTCAACGCGCCCGCGCCGGCTCGGGGTTACCCCGTACCGTCTCGCCGGACGTTCACGTCGGCCCTCCAGGCCTCCGTTCACTGCGTGTCCGCTGCACTTCGGCATCCATGCCTGCGCTTGCTCCCCCAGCCCGCTCGAGGACACGGGCAACCCCTCCCGGATGCCCACTCCGCGCAGCAGCGAACCCCACGTGCCACCAAGGCCGTGGCTACGCCGTCGCGGATGCCTTCCGTGATGCGATGAAGGCCTCGAGTTCCTTGAGACTCGCGGGGCCGATCAGGGAGTACCAGACCATCTGATACATCGCCCGGTTCGGCTTCTCCCCGGTATAGATCAGGATCAGCGAGCAGTACTGATCCATGAACAGCCGGCGGTTGCCGGCCGCGTCACGTTCCGTTCCCACCTTCCGCAGCCGTGAAAGCAAGGGACGGATCTTCCGCAGGAACTTCAGTCCCTGGACATCCTGATCGCGAATCTCGCGCTTTCTAGGTCCGGCCATGGCGGCACGATAACGCCATCAAGATCATCGCGCAAGCTGCCTATCTTCCCAGTCAGATCTGCGCCAATGCGCACATTCCGTGCCGAACAGGATTGCGGGTGAGGCATCAGTCCGGTGAGGCATCAGCGCATATGACCGCGCCGAGACCAGACGAGATGGGGTACGAGGCCGGGAGAGGGGAGGTCCGCCGGCATCTCGATGCCGCGATCAGCCGATCGGGTCTGCCCGGGCCGCTCCAGGAGGCGATTCGGTAGGGTTCCACGGCCCCCGAGGCGAGCCGCTGGCGGGCCCTGCTCGTCCTCGCGGTAACGCAGGTTCTCGGCGAGGATCCGGCGGCCGCCCTGGACGCGGCTGCCGAAGTCGCCCGGGCGCTCGACGCGTTCGGCGAGGAGTTGGGCCTCGCCTACCAGATCCTCGACGACCTCGAGGACGTCGGCGAGGACGAATCGGCCACGACCTGGGGCGGCGACGGCGAGTGCGGCCGGCCGACGGTCGTCGCGAAGTACGGTCCGGCAGAGTCACACCGACGAATCGAGGCCTGCGTCGAGCGGGCCGCGGCAGCCCTCGAGCCGCTTGCCGCGCACGAGATCGCCGCACAACCGCTGCAACGGATCGCCCTCACCATGCTCGGCCGCGCGTGAGACGCTCTGAAAACGTCGTGGTGAGCTAGTCGGTCACCCAGTTGGTATCGAGTTCGTGGCGGCCTTTCTCCGTCAGTTGAAACCACTCGACTCCGGACGCATCGACTGTGCCGACCACGAGGCCTTCGCTGGCCAGCTCATGCATGCAAGCCGCCACATCATCGACGGTGATGTTGCCATGCGTCGAGAGCCTCACATCGGCCACGATTCCAGGAACGCTTTCCCGGTCATCGCACAAAGCATTGAGGCAATGCAGGTTGAGAATCGAGACCTTCATTTGAAGCCTCCGGGCCGAAAATGCGGGCCGTGGATGATTCGACCCAATGCATCGTACACAGTATGACGAGTGACGGCACGCTTGTGGCGGTCCAGAAAACCCTCCTGAAGACACATGCCGCCCTCGTTGCCCTTGCGCGTCGAAGGCGACTTCCGGAACAGTCCCGTGGGCTCGAGATCATGCTCGCTGCAGGCGTTGCCTTCTCCATCGACGTACATGGGGAGCGATCCGAAAGTTTTTGATCAGCGGGTTTCGCCCTGATTGAAGAAGTATACATAAGTACATGCACTTGTCAATGCGGCTGCCGCCGCTGACTGAATCGAAAAACTCAGTCGCCGGGGTCTGGCTCGCCCGGGCGAGACAGTTCGACATCGACATGGCGGCCAGAGCTGCCGAATACGGGCTGTTTCGTGTCGGCATCTACCCCGATGCCCGGCTCGAGCAGCCGCCCGCATCGGCCGGGGTGTGCTGGGCTTTGGCGATGATCAAGCCGCAGATCGCGTTGCCCTTCCTCGTGCTGTTTCCGCTGCGACGGCAGATGGTCGGTGGATTCTGCGGAGTGGCGATCCTGGCGGCATCCACGGTAGCCGCCTGCTACTGGACCGGTGTGCCGCTGGGCACGATGTTCGAGCACTGGGGCCGCGGAATGTCGCTCCGGTTCCTCGAGCAGGCAAGCACTATCGGCCCCGGAACCTTCGCCAAACGTCTCGGTATCGACCACCGGACGATGCACATCCTCGCGCTCGGGGTGATGGCGGCGGTGCTCGTCCCGGTGGCGAGCCTCATGCGCCGCACTCGCGAGGCCGCCATGCTGACCATGGTGGCCTTGTGTTCGGTCTGTGGGATGATTTGTTTCTACCACCGCTCCTACGACACTATCATGCTGTTTCCGACGGTCCTCGCGGCGCTGCACACCGCGGCCGCGACGCCCGGCCGCTTGACCCGTGCCACGGCAGCGGTGATGCTCGGGTCGGTGTTGATCCCCATGCGGCTTCTGCTGGCTGCGCCGCGCCACGAGGCCGTGTTGGCCATCACGTGGATGACCGCCACGGCGGTGTCCGTGTCGGCGGCCGCGATCGTCAGGCAGCGCAGCGGGAACATGGATGGGAACTGACGCTCCCGACGGATGGACGGCGCTCGCGGCACTGGCCACGCTCGCGAGTGTGGGAACGCTCGCGGCCGTGGTCCGTTGGCACCGGCGCGGGGGCCGCCTCGGGCGACAGGCGGTCGCCGTCCCGGTCACGTGGAACGGCACGGACGTGCTCTGGATCGTCGTCGTGGCGGTGCTGCTCCAGTCGTGCGCCGCCTCGATCGGGCCGCAGCCGCCGTCGGTCAGGCAGCAACTCGTGTCGGGCATGCTCGCTCCGGCCGGGGCCGCCGCCCTGGCGGTCGCCCGCCTCCGCCGCCGCGGGGCATCCTGGTCGGGGCTCGGATTCGATGTCGCCGACTGGCCGACGGCGCTGCGGCAGGCGGCAGGCACGGTGGCCCTCGTGCTGGCGCCGCTTCTGGGGATGGCGGCCTGCCTCGACCGGATCGTGCCCTACCGGCATCCAATCGTCGACTTTCTCGCCGGGCACCGCGACGCCGCGTCGGTCGCGCTGGTGTGGCTCGCCGCGACGGTGACGGCCCCGGTCGTGGAGGAGTTTTTCTTTCGTCGTGTCCTGCAGGGGTGGCTCGAGACCAGGCTCGCAAGGTTCGTCGGCGCCGCCCGGGCCGGCGGGCTCGCGATCGCGGGCGCCGCGCTCGCCTTCGCGCTCGCCCACGTCGGCCAGGGGCTCGCCTGGGTACCGCTGACGGCCCTCGGCATCGTGCTCGGCATCCTCGCGCGACACACCGGCTCGATCGTCCCGGGCATCCTGGCGCACGCCCTGTTCAACGCCGTGAGCGTGGTGATGGTGCTCGTGCAGACGCCGGCGGTGCCCGGATGAAAAGTGGTCTGGCGGCCGGGGGGCGGGTGCGGCACAATCCCGCGTCGCATGGATGCCCGAGATCGCCCGCTCGCAGTCAGACTTGGCGATGCCGTCGCGTACGTGGCGGTGCGCACGCTGATCTGCGTGGTGCAGGCCCTGCCGCGGCCCACGTGCGAGCGGCTGGCCCGCGACTGGTCCGATTTCCTCGCCAACCGGGTGAAGATCCGGCGGCGGGTCGTCCGCGAAAACCTGCAGCAGGCGTTCCCCGAATGGTCGGGCACGCAGTGCCGCGCCGTCGCCCGTGGCATGTGGGAGCACCTCCTCCTGATGGTGATCGAGATCGCCCACGCGCCGCGGGTGATCCACAAGACGACGTGGCGCAGGCACCTGCGCATCGAGGGGATGGAGGAGATGGTGCGCACGCTCTGGCTCGACCGCCCGAAGGTGATCCTTTCGGGGCACTTCGGCAATTTCGAGCTCGCCGCGTATCTCTTCGGACTGTTCGGCTTCCGGATCTTTTCGGTGGCGCGCGAGCTCGACAACCCGCTGCTCGACCGCTTCGTGACGGCGTTTCGCGAGTCGCGCGGGCAGCGGATCCTGCCCAAGAAGGGGAGCAGCCCCGACGTCGCCGTGGTGCTCGCCGAGAACGGGGCGCTCGGCCTGCTCGGCGATCAGGCCGCGGGCCCGCGCGGCTGCTGGGTCGAGTTCTTCGGCCGGCCGGCGAGCGTGCACAAGGCGATCGGCGTGTTCGCGCTCTCGGCTCAGGCGCCGGTGATGGTCTGCTCGGCGACGCGGCGCGGCGGGCGGCTCTTCGACTACGATCTCAGGCTCGAGGGCACGGCCGACCCCGCGGATGGAGGGGCCGACACGGCCGACCTCAAGGCGGTGTCGCAGTGGTACACGACGCTGCTCGAGCGGGCGATCCGGCGGTCCCCGGCGCAGTACTGGTGGGTGCACCGCCGATGGCGGGGCCAGCCTGCAGCGGCTACAGTGGGCCGCTCCGCCGCCTGACGATCGAACGGGCGGAGCCCCGCGGTGCCCGCCCATGTCCGACTGGTTCCGAATCGCCTCGGCCGCCGAGTGTCCCGCCGGCACGAGCCCCGAACGCGTGGTGGCGGGGCGGATGGTGGCGGGGCGGATGGTGGCGGTGGCGAACGTGGCCGGTGCGTGGCACGCGATCGACGCCCCGGGCCCGCCGGAGAAGGCGGGCGCATGATCGAGATCCGCTGCTTCCGCAACGCCGACCCCCCTCGGCTCGCCGACGTGTGGCGGGCCGCCGACCTGGGGCCGGCGGCGGTGCAGCCGATGACGGCCGCGCTCCTGGAGGCCGCGGTCTTCTCGAAGCCCTACTTCGACCGCGAAGGGCTGATCGTGGCGGCCGACGCCGACCGCGTGGTGGGCTTCGCGCACGCCGCCTTCGGCCCCACCCGCGACCGCTCGGCCGTCGACACGCAGGTGGGGTCGACGCTCCTGGTGGCGACGGTGCCGCATCCGCAGCAGGACGAGGCGGGCGACCGGCTGCTGCGGGCCTGTGAGGACTACCTGCGGCGGCGCGGCGCCCGCACGATCCTCGGCGGCGGGTCGTCGGACCTCCGCAGCTTCTACCTCGGCCTGTACGGCGGCTCCGACCTGCCAGGCATCCTCGACTCGTCGGTCGCGATGCGCCGGATCTTCGAGCGGGCGGGCTACCTCGCGGGCGACCGGATCGCCGTGCTGCGGCGAACGCTCCACGGGTTCCGGCCGCCGGTCAACCGGCTGCAGCTGGCGATCCGCAGAAACACGGTGCTGCGGGCGATCGACGAGCCGGCCCGCCGCACCTGGTGGGAGGCGGCCACCACGACGGGGGTGGCGCTGCGTCGCTACGAACTGCTCAACCAGGCCGACGAACTGCTCGGGGCGGCGTCGTACTGGGACATGCAGCCGCTGGCCGGCTCGTGGGGCGTGGTCGCCGCCGGCCTGCTCGACGTCGAGATCGTGGGCTCGCGCCGCCGCCAGGGGTTCGCCCACCACCTCGTGGCCGAGTCGCTCCACGACCTGGCGGGGGAGGGCGTGTCGCTCGTGGAGACGCACGCGCCCGTCTCCAACAAGGCGGCGATCAGCCTGTTCACGAAGCTCGGCTTCGAGATCGCCGAGCACGGCACGGTGTTCCGCAGGCCGTGACGGGCGCGGCGGGCCGGGCCCCGCGGCGCGCGAGTCCCACACGGCCCGCTCACAATCGCACCGGCGCGGCCGAAAACCGGCATCCCGCCGCCGGGGCCGCCCGGCTACGATTCGCACCTCGATGGATCGCCCGCGAGCCCACGGAGGAGTCATGAGGGATGTCCGGCCGAAGCTGTTCGTGCTCGACACGAACGTGATCCTGCACGACTCCGGCTGCATCCGGAACTTCGAGGAGAACGACGTCGCGATCCCGATCACGGTGCTCGAGGAACTCGACCAGTTCAAGCGCGGCAACGACAACCTCAACTTCCAGGCCCGCGAGTTCCTGCGCCGCCTCGACACGCTCACCGGCGACGTGCTGGCCGAGCAGGGCTGCCCGCTCGGCGACGGCTTGGGCTCGATCCGCGTCGTGCTCGGCGGCCGCGACGACCGGCTCCACGAGTCGTTCCTGCAGGACACGCCCGACCACCGCATCCTCGGCCTCGCCCTGCGGCTGCAGCGCGAGCATGCGGAGCGGCCGGTGATCCTCGTGTCGAAGGATTCCAATCTGCGGATGAAGGCCAAGTCGCTCGGCCTCAAGGCGCAGGACTACACCTCCGACAAGGTGGAGAGTTTCGACAAGCTCTACACGGGCAAGCGGGTGGTGGAGGGAATCGACTCCGGCACGATCGACCGCTTCTACGCAGACGGGCATGTGCCGATCGAGGAGTTCGCGCACGTGGCCCATCCGCTGGCCAACGAAAACTTCATCCTCCGCAACGGCAGCAAGTCGGCGCTCGCGACCTACCGCCCCGCCCCCCGGGCCTTCGCCCGCGTCGAGAAGCAGACCTGCTACGGCATCTCGCCGCGAAACGCCGAGCAGTCGTTCGCGCTGCGGGCCCTGATGGACGACGACATCAAGCTCGTCACGATCGCGGGCACAGCCGGCACGGGCAAGACGCTGCTCGCGCTCGCCGCGGCCCTGGAGTGCCGGCAGAAGTACCGCCAGATCCTCCTCGCCCGGCCGGTGGTGCCGCTCTCCAACCGCGACCTCGGCTTCCTGCCGGGCGACATCGGCGAGAAGCTCGATCCCTACATGCAGCCGCTCTACGACAACCTCACCGTGATCCGCCACCAGTGCGGCGACAACACGCAGGCGGCCCAGCGGGTGACCGAGATGCGGGAGTCGGAGAAGCTGCAGATCACGCCGCTGGCCTACATCCGCGGTCGCAGCCTGCAGCGGATCTTCTTCATCGTCGACGAGGCGCAGAACCTCACCCCCCACGAGATCAAGACGATCATCACGCGGGCCGGCGAGGGGACGAAGATCGTGTTCACCGGCGACGTCTGCCAGATCGACCAGCCCTACCTCGACGCCCTCTCCAACGGCCTCTCCTACGTGATCAACCGGATGATGGGGCAGCCGCTCTACGCCCACGTGACGCTCGAGAAGGGGGAGCGGTCGGCGCTTGCCGATCTGGCGAGCGAACTGCTGTAATGCGTTGCGGAGAGGAGCGGCGGGTCGCGCCGCCGGCGCAGACGGCTGCGTGCGGCGCCGATGCCGAGAGAGCATGATCGAGCCGGATCGTCGTTCATGCGTGCCTGACGCGGCGGCCCTGCGGGGGCTGCCGCGGGAGCCGGGCCGGCCCTCCGGCCTGTGGCTCGGGCCGACGGCCGGCGCGGAACTCGAGGCGGCGCATGAATGCCTCGCGGAGCGGCTCGACCTCGTCGTCTGCGGCTCTCTCGCGGAGGCCCGCGCCCGGTACGACGGGCCCACCGCGGCGCGGGGGCCCGCGTACGTGTTTCTCGCGGCCGACCGGCCGGGCCGCTGGTCGCTCGACACGGCCGTCGCCGCCGTGCGCCGCTGGCCGCTGGCCGTGATCGTCGGCGTGGCGACGAGCCTCGGCGAGGGGCGGCGGCGGAGCGGGCCCGCCGTGCCCGGCATCGAAACGGTGGCGTGGCATGAGCTGCCGGGCCGCCTCGAATGCTGGTTGGCGGAGTCGGCGAGGGGGCTGGCGGGCGCGGCGGCGGTGCCGGCCACGGCCCGCCGCGAGGAGCGCCTGCTCGAATCGCTCGCCGCCGTGGCCGGGCTGTCGCGGTCGGGGCCGGCCGGGCCGGTGGCGATCGCCGGCGGCCACGGCGCCGACGTCGACGGCCTGGCCGATCTCCTCACGGCGGCGGGGCGGCAGGTGGCGGGAACGACGCGCGGCCGTCCTCCGCTCGACACCGAGGCGCCGCTGTTGGTGTGGGACGCGGTGACGATCGAGCCGGCCGACCTGGCCTGGTTGCGGATGCTCGCGGCCAACCGGGCGGGGCTGGGCGTGGTGCTGCTCGACTCCTTCCCGCGGGGCGACACGACGCGGGCCGCGCTCCGGGCGGGGGCGGCCGCCGTGCTCGGCCGCCCGCTCACGCTCGAAACGCTCGCCGGGACGCTCCTCCGGCTCGATCAGCCGGGCGGGACGCCCGGCACGACTGGCCTTGGAGCCCGGCCGGGCCGCCGCTAGCCTCCCGGCCATGCTCCGTCTTCGCCGCCGTGACGTGACGGTTCACGCCGCCCTCTGCACCACCTGCTGCGCCGGGTTCGCGGCCGGCTGCGCGCAGCTCGCGGTGCTCGCGCCGCACACGATCGCGGAGACGCCGCTGGCCCGCTCGGCCGCCACGGTGGGCTGGGCCGATGCCGCCGAACTGCCCCGGCACACGGAGGTCGTCGCCGGGCAGCTCGTGATCCACGCCGACTTCCCGATCGCCGAGCAGCACCGCATCGTTCGCGACCTCGAGTCGCTGCGGGTCGACGTCAGCCAGCGGCTGGGGCTGCCGATCTCCGACGAGCCGGTGCACGTCTACCTGTTCGAGGACCACGGCCGCTACGAGGCCTTCGCGGCCCGCCACTTCCCCGGCTGCCCGGCGCGGCGGGCGTTCTTCGTGGAGACCGACACGCGGCTGGCCGTGTTCGCCCCCTGGCAGGACCGGATCGCCGAGGACCTCCGCCACGAGACCACGCACGGCTACGTGCACGCCGTCGTGCCCACGGTGCCGCTGTGGCTCGACGAGGGCATCGCCGAGCACTTCGAGCTGCCGCGCGGCGAGCAGGGGAGGCATGCCGAGCACATCGCCCATCTCGCGGGCCGGCTCCTCGAAGGCACCTGGCGGGTCGACATCGAGCGGCTCGAGGCGCTCCGCTCGGCTGGCGAACTCTCGCAGGACCACTACGCCGAGGCGTGGTGCTGGGTGCACTGGCTGCTCCACACCACGCCCGAGCGCCGGCGGATCCTCCAGGACTATCTCGCCGACCTGCGCCGCGACGCCCGGACGGCCCCGCTCTCGGCCCGGCTCCAGCACCTCGAAGGGGGCGCCGCCACCTGCAACGCCGCCCTCCGCGCGCACCTCGAAACCCTGGTTCCGTCCAACTGACGGTCTGGGAAGGCTCGGCAAGAAGACGCGCGGGGATTCTGGGGTTGACCTCGTCCGCGGAAAAAACGCCCGCGAACGCAGGTTGACCGCCTCCGGCTCCCGCGCACAATGTCGCCCGAGTGCCCGGTCAAGGACGACCGCGGGCGCAGACCGCGATTCGGCAGGAGGCCGCCATGGTCGAGAGAGAATGGACGGAGGAGGGGAATGACGCCGCGGGGGTGTCGCTCGCAGCGACGCTGCCTGGTGCACGGTTCGTGGGCTGCGACGACGTCGTCGCGCGGCGCTGCACCGTCGAGGCCGCACGGTGCCGGCCCGGCGACGTGTTCGTCGCGCGGCCCACCGGTGACGGCGACGGCCACGAGGAGGCCGCCCTCGCGGTCGCCCGCGGCGCGGCGGCCGTCGTCGCCGAGCGCATGGTGCCGACGCACGGCGCGCCCCTGTGCATCGTGCCCGACTCCACCTGGGCGCTGGCCCGGCTCGCGCACGCGTGCGCCGGCGACCCGGCCCGCCGCCTCGTGGTGATCGCCGTGGCGGGCACGAGCGGCAAAACGACGACGGCGTGGCTCACCGCGTCCGTCCTCGCGGAGGCCGGCATCCGCGTGGGCGTCCTCTCCGACCTCGGCTGCCTCGACGCGGAGGCCTCGCTGCCGGAGGCCGCCGACCTCGAGCGGCCGCAGGTGCTCGCCGCCTGGCTGCGCCGGCTCGCCGTCTCGGGATGCACGCACGCGGTGGTGGAGGTCTCGAGCGGGATGCTCGCCGCGCACGCGCTGGCCGGCGTGGCCTGCGACACCGTCGTGGTGACGAACGTCGCCACCGCGCACCTCGACCGGCACGGCACGCCCGCGGCGTATCGCGGGCTTCTGCGGCGGGCGGTCGGGAGCCTCGCGCCATCGGGCTGCCTCGTGTTCGACGCCGACGACCGGCGGGCCTGCCGCCTCGCAGCCCGCCATCGGGGCCCCACCGTGGCCGCGGCGCTCCGGGCCCCGGCCGACGTGACCGCGGTGCCGGTCGAGCAGTCGCTGGGCGGCCGGACGATCCTCGTGGCGGCGGGAGGCCACACCGCCGCGGTGGCCCTCGCCACGCCGACCTCGTCGTTCGTGCGCGACGCGCTCCTCGCCGCCGCCGTGGGCCTGCGGCAGGCTGTGCCGCTCGAGCGCGTCTGCCGCGGCCTCGAGGCGGCCGGCAGCGTGCCGGGCCGGATGGAGCGGCTCGATTGCGGGCAGGACGCGGCGGTGTTTCTCGACAGGGCGTCGAGCGGCCACGCGCTCTCAAGCGCGCTTGCCAGCCTGCGCCGGCTCACGCCCGGCCGGCTCGTCCTCGTGGCGGAGGAGGAGGCGGCCGCGGCGGTCGCACCCGCCGGTCCGTTCGCGGCCCGCGCGGGCCGCTGGTGCGACGACGTGCTCGTGGTGCCCTCGACCGTGCTCGACGAGCATGCCGGCAGCGACGCGGTGGCCGCCTACGCCCGCGTCGACCGCCTCCTCTCCCGGACCAGCCGCGACGACTGCGTGCTCGTGCTCGGCCGGCCGCCCGCCGGCGGGGGCACGTCGGGCGACCCCGGTGATCCCGCAGCGTCGGGCCCCCTCGCGCGGCTCGTCGAGGGCTGGCTGCGGCTCGTGCACCCGGCCGAGCGGGGCGGGCGCCGGGCGGCCTGAGCGACGCCGCGTAGGCGCGGGCCGCGCGGCTGGGGCAGAATGTAGTGGGAACGTCCAGCACAGGCCAGCGATCCGTGAAGCAGGCACCACCGTCCGCCGTCTCCGACACGCCGTTCGACGACCTGGCGATCGCCGTGTCGTGCCGCGAACCGCTCGACCACCACACCTGGCTGGGGGTCGGCGGCGGGGCGGCCTTCTTCTGCGAGCCCGTCGACGTCGACGCCCTCACCCGCCTCGTGAGACGCTGCCGCGAGCGGGGGATTCCGCTGCGCGTCATCGGTGGCGGCTCCAACGTACTCGTGCCCTCGACGGGGTTTCCGGGGCTCGTGGTGCGGCTGTCGGCGCCGGCGTTCTGCGGGATCGAGGTGCGGCGGCCGTCGATCGTGGCGGGGGCGGGCGCCAAGCTCGTGCACGTCGTGGCGGCCGCCGTGCAGGCGGGCCTCTCCGGACTCGAGACGCTCGTGGGCGTGCCGGGAACCGTCGGCGGCGCGCTCGTCGGCAACGCGGAGGGCCATGGCGGCGACATCGGCGGCCGCGTGCGCGAGGTGCGGATCATGCTCCCGTCGGGCGACGTCGAGGAGCGCGCCGGCCCACAGCTGGCCTTCCGATCGCGCTGGAGCAACCTCGACGACGGGATCGTGATCGGCTGCCGGCTCGAGCTCGACGAGGAGCCGGCGGCGCAGCTCACAAAGCGGATGCAGAAGCAGTGGATCGTGGAGCGGGCCGAGCAGCCTTCGGGCACCCGCAGCGTGGCGCTGATGTTCAAGGATCCGCTCGGCACGACCGCCGAGGCGCTCGTGACCCAGGCCGGGGCCCGTGACCTGCGGGTCGGGGAGGCCACGGTGTACGCCGCCCACGCCAACTACGTCGTCGCCCACCCGGGCTGCACGAGCGACGACGTGCGGGGGCTCGTCGAGGCGGTGCGGGCGCGGGTCCGCGAGCGGCTCGGCGTCGAGCTGACGCCCCAGATCGAGATGTGGTGAGCACGCCGGCCATGCAGGCACCCACCCGTCGGACGCCCGCGTCGGACTCCCGTGCGGCCACCGGCTCGTGGGCCGCCGTCCTCTCGCGGCGGCGGGCGGCGGTGGGGGCCGTCGCGGTGCTGGCGGCTGCCGGCGTCGGCGCCGGGTGGCTGTGGCGGCGGTTCGGCGACGCCGTCACCTGGGCGGGCGACAACCTGCTCGAGCCGCGCTCCATCGAGGTGCGGGGCGTCGCGCCCTGGGTGCGGTGCGACATCAAGGCCGAGGCGCTGCGGGCGGCGAGCCTCGACCGGGGTCTGCCGCTCACCGATCCGGACCTCGCCGCCCGCCTGGCCAGGGCCTTCGAGACGCACCCCTGGGTGGCCCGCGTGCAGGGGGTGCGGCTCTCCCATCCGCCGGCGGCGGTGGTCGAGGTCGCGTGCCGCGAGCCGGCCGCGATGGTGGCCGTGAGGGGCGGCCTGCTCGCCGTCGATTCCGACTCCGCCGTGCTGCCGAGCGCCGACTTCACCGCCGAATCGGCGGCCGCCTATCCGCGGATCGTCGGCATCGAGTCGAGCCCCCGCGGTCCCGAGGGATCGCGGTGGGGGGACACGGCCGTCGAGGAGGGGGCGGCGGTCGCCGCCGCGATCGGGCCGGAGTGGCGGGCGCTCGGGCTCGTGGAGTGCCGGCCCGTGTCGGAGGCCGGAATGCGGGTCTGGCTGCTCGTCGGGCCGGCCGGCCGCACGATCCGCTTCGGCTCCGCCCCGGGCCGCGAGCGCGACGGCGAGCCCGCGGCCGCCGTGAAACTCGCCGCCCTCCGCGGGCTCGTGGGCCAGCCGCTCCCCGCGGACGGCGTCGATCTCACCCGCGCGGACTGACGGCGGTCACTTGACGAGCGCCTGCACCGCCTTGAACCGCGGGTGAGCGGCGTCGCCGAGCCACTCGAAGAGGATCGCCTCGGTGGTCGTGAGGATCGCGCCGGCCGCTTCCAGCCGCCGGAGGGCGACCTGGTGGTCGATCTCGTGCCGCGCGGCGACGGCGTCGACGGCCACGAACACGCGCAGGCCGCGGGCCAGCAGATCGAGCGCCGTCTGCGCCACGCACACGTGGGTCTCGAGGCCGCAGAGCACGACCGCGCACAGGGGCGGCGTCGCGGCCGCGAGCCCGGCGGCGAAAGACTCGCTGCCGCAGCAGCTGAACGCGGTCTTCACGTGCGCCGGCGGGAGGAGCTCCGCGAGCGCCGCGGGCGTGGCTCCGAGGCCCTGCGGGTACTGCTCGGTGAGCACGCCCCGCACGCCGAGCAGACCCGCCGCCGTGGCCAGCCTCACCGCCCGGTGCAGCACGGCCTCGGCCGCCGGCACCGCGGCGATGAGCCTCTCCTGGATGTCGATGCAGACGAGGAGCGTGGAGGCCGGAACGGTGCGCATCGCGGTCATCCTACCCGAAACCTCTCTGGAGCGCGGGGTGCGCGAGGCGGTACGATGCCGGGCGATGTCAGCCCGCCCGCCCGCGATCGCGCTGCGCCGCCTCGACCCGCAGCGGCTCCTCGTGATCGACATCGTGCGGCTCGCGCGGCACGTGCCGACCTATCCGGTGGAGCGCGTGATGCACCTCGCCGCCGTGGAGGAGGCGCGGAGGCGGTGCGCTCCGCGGATCGGCTGGGCGGCGGTGTTCCTCAAGGCCTACGCCCTCGTGGCCCGGGAGCGGCCGGCGCTGCGGAGCTGGATCGCACGGCCGCTGGTGCCGCTCGTGGGCCGCCCGCGCTGGGCCACGAGCCCGGTGAGCGTGGCATCGCTCGCGCTCAGCCGGCCGCGCGAGGACGACACGCCCGCCGCCGACGGGGCCCTCGACCCGGAGGCGATCTGGTGGGCCCGCATCCGCGAGCCCGACGCGCTGCCTCTGCCGGCGCTGCAGGCGGAGATCGGCCGGCACGCGGCCGCCGCGGTCGACGAGGTCTTCGCCCGGCAGCTCGAGCTGCGGATGCTGCCGCGGCTCCTGCGCCGGTTCGTGCTCCGCTGGAACCTGCGGTCGCCCGCGGCCAAGCGGCCGCTGCGGCTCGGCACGTTCAGCCTCTCGACGCTCGCGGGGGAGGGAAGCGCCAACCGCGGCCACCCCAGCTTCCTGACGACGAGCCTGACGTACGATCCGCTCGACGACGCGGGCCGGATGCGGGTCACGCTCCTGGCCGATCACCGCCTGATCGACGGCGTGCCGGCGTCCCGCGCCCTCGCGGCGCTCGAGGCGACGCTCACCGGCGAGATCCTCGACGAGCTCGTCACGCTCGCGGCACGTCCGCGAGGGCCCGGATGAGCGGCGCGTAGTCGGGCGACCGGGACGTGAACGCGAGCGTGCGGCCGGTTTCGGAGTCGACCGTGATCGACACGTCGAGCCGCCGCGCCGGCAACAGGCCGGCGATCCGCTCCGGCCACTCCACGAACGCGCGGCAGGCCCGGCCCGGAGGGACCGCGAGCGCCTCTTCCCAGCCGGTCTCGCGGAGCTCCGCCGGGGAGGCGAGGCGGTGGAAGTCGGCGTGCACGAGCCGGCCGCGCGGCCCCTCGTGGACGTGGATCAGGCCGAAGGTCGGGCTCACCACCTCCGCCGGGTCGAGGCCGAGCGCGGCGGCGATCGCCTTCACGAACGTCGTCTTGCCTGCGCCGAGATCCCCCTCGAGCGCCAGGCAGGCCCGGTCGGGCAGTGCGGCCGCGACCACCGCCGCGACGCGGGCGAGGCCTGCCTCGTCGGCGATACGGACGGTAACGCAGGGCGGGGCGTCAGGAGTCGAACGCATGGACGAAGCCCCGGGGCTCGAGCGGGCTCTGGCCGCCGTCGGCCGCCTCGGCGACGAGCCCGGCCCCCTCCTCCACCGCGCCGATCACCGTGATCGCGAGGCCGAGCGGAGGCGCGGCTGCGGCCGCCACCAGCCGGTGCGCCTCCGCGGCGGGGAGCGCGAGAATGAGCTCGAAGTCCTCGCCGTCGCCGAGCGCATGGTCGAGCGGCGTGCCGCCGTCCCGGGCGGCGCGCCGGACGGCGTCGGCGTGGATGGGGACGGCGGCCGTCCGCACGACGCCGCGGGTGCCGCTCGCCGCCATCATCCGCCCGAGGTCGAGCGAGAGGCCGTCGCTGACGTCGATCGCGGCGTGGACGTCGAAGTGCGCGGCGATGTGGAGCGCCTCGCGCACCCGCGGCACGACGGCGAGGTGGCGGCCGAGCAGGCTGCCGCCGCAGGGGCCGGTCACGACGACGAGATCGCCGGGGCGGGCGCCGTCGCGGCGCCACGCCCGGCCCGGGGCCACGCTGCCGATGGCCGTGGTGCTCACGACCAGCGGCCCGTCCCAGGCGTTGGTGTCGCCGCCGGCGACCGCGACGCCGTGCTCGGCCGCGAGCGCCAGGAGCCCCTCCTCGACGCCGCGGCCGAGGGCGTCGCCGCCGTGCCGGGGCAGGGCCACCGCCACGAACGCCGCCTCCGGCCGGGCCGCCATCGCGGCCAGGTCGCTCAGGCTCACCGCCAGCGCCTTGTGCCCCACGGCCCGCGGCGGGCAGTCGGGGCCGAGGACGAAGTCGGTGCCCTCCATCAGCATGTCGACCGTGACGACGGTCCGGCGCAGGGCCGGCGGCCGCAGCACGGCCGCGTCGTCCCCCGGCGGCACCTCGAGCCGGGGGTCGGCGGGAATCCGCGCGAGCAAGCGGGCGACGAAGTCGGTTTCCATGGTTCCGGGGCAGCGTGCGGGGCGTGACGCCTACGGTTCGCGCGGCCGCCGGCCGACGCGCACGGAGAGCGTGCGGGTTTCGGAGCCGCGCTCGACGACGATCGGCACCTCCGAGCCCACCGGAGCGCGGGTGAGCAGGAGCACGAGGGCGGCGGGGTCGCGGATCTCCTCGCCGTCGAACCCGGTGACCACGTCGCCCGGCTCGATGCCGGCCAGCGCCGCCGGCGAGCGCGGCTCGACGGCCGCCACCACCGCGCTCGAGCCGCCGGGGCGGGCCGGAGGCCGGGCCTGCAGCGAGAGGCCGAGGTAGCCCCGTTCCACGTGGCCGGTGCGCCGGATCTCGTCGGTGACCCGCCGGGCGGTGTTGCTCGGGATGGCGAACCCGATCCCCGTGTAGTCCTTCCCCACGATGGCCGTGGTGATGCCCATGATGCGGCCGTGCACGTCGACGAGCGGCCCGCCGGAATTGCCCGGGTTGATCGCCGCGTCGGTCTGGAGGAATTCCTGGAGCGGGTTCTCGATCACTCCCCGGCGGCCCACCGCGCTCACGATGCCGTAGGTGAGGGTGCGGTCGAGGCCGAACGGGTTGCCGATCGCCCACACCATCTCCCCCACCTGCACCGTGTCGCTGTCGCCCCACTCGGCCTTCGGCAGGTCGCGGGCGTCGATCCGGAGCACGGCGATGTCGGTGGCCGCGTCGGCCCCGACGAGGTCCGCCTCGAAACGGCGGCCGTCGGCGAGCGTCACGTCGATCTCGTCGCTGCGGGCGACGACGTGGTAGTTGGTGATGATCGTGCCGTTCCCCTCGATGATCACCCCCGAGCCGACCGACTCGTCGTTGGCCCCCTGCGGGGACGCCCCGGCGAGGGCGGCGATCTCGTCGGCGAGCGTGAGCACGCGGCGCTTCGACGTGACGTTGACCACGGTCGGGCCGATCAGGCGGGCGAGCGTGGTGAACATCTTCCCCACCGGGGCGAGCTCGGCGCCGATGGCGGCGTCGCGGATGGCGGCGAGCTCGGCCCGCGTGCGGGCGTAGTGGATGCGGGCCAGGAACGACGGCCACGCGATCAGGGCCACGAGCGCCATCAGCCCGAGCGACAGTGCGAGCGTGCGCCTGGTGGCGGTGGACGAGGGCGTGGCTGCGGTCATGGCTGCGGGGAACCGGGTCGGGGCGGCGATTGTACGCTCGTGCGCACGAGGTCGAGCGCGGTCTTCGCCGCCCGCGCGATCCGCACCTGCCCCGCACCCCCGAGCCGGTGATCGACCGTGCGGCCGCCGCCGGGCCCGACGAGCGCGATCTCCACCGCCTCCACGCCGTCGGGCGCGCGGACCGGCCCGATCCCCAGCCCGTGCGACGCCCCGAGTTCCTTCCGTGCCCGTTCCGCGAGCGCGGTGGCGGATTCCACGGCGGCGGGGAGCACGAGCCCCCCGCGGAACACGCCCGGTTCGCCGCGCTGTGGATCGAGGCCGCCGCGGGAGGCGGCTCCCGCCAGCAGGGCCGCCGCCGCGCCGCAGGTGGCCGCCTCGGCCGTCGCCAGCGTGCCGCCGGCGCGGGCGAGCGCGGCGAGCGCGGCGTCTTCGATCTCGTCGTCCTCGACGCCATAGACGAGGTCGCCGAGGGCCGCGCGGATGAGCCGCTCGGTGGGGGCGACGAGTTCCAGGCAGGCCGCATCGTCGCGGCCCCGCGCCGCGATCCGCAGCGTGATCGTGGCCTCGTGGGCCGTGATCCCCACGAGCGGCTCGCGACCGCGCCGGACGAGGTCGGGCAGCATGGCCTCGATCGCACTCTCCCCGGCACCGAAGCACTTGATCCGGCGGAACAGGATCGTGGCGGCGTCGGGCCGGCCGGCGACGAGCGCCGGTGCCACCATGGCCGACCACATCGACTTCATCTCGCCCGGCACGCCCGGCAACGCGAACACCCGGCAGGCGCCGCGGCCCGCACGGGGGATCTCGATGTCGATGCCGGGGGCGGTGCCGTCGGGGTTGGGGATGACGCGACTCGAGCGCGGAAAGAGCGCCTGGCGGCGGTTGCTCTCGGGCATCGGGGCCGCGCGGCGGGCGAACCGAGCCTCCACCGCCGCCAGGGCCTCGGCCGACTCCGTGAGCGGCTCGCCGGCCACCGCGGCCAGCACGTCGCGGGTGAGGTCGTCGGCCGTGGGCCCGAGGCCCCCCGTGGCGACCACGACGTCGGCCCGCTCGACCGCCGTGCGGAACGCCGCGACCCCGTCGGCGAGCGAGTCGGTCGTGGTCGTGTGGAAGGCGGTCGGGATGCCGAGCACGGCGAGCTCGCGGGAGATCCACTGGCTGTTCGTGTCGAGCCGCTGGCCCGTCGTCAGCTCGTCGCCGAGGGCGATCACTTCCGCACGCATGAGAACCCTTTCATGAAGCCGTCACCGCAGCCTACCCGATCCCCCTGGCCCGTAGGACAGGCTTCAGCCTGTCAGCCTGCCACGTAGTCCAGCCTGTCAGCCTGTCAGCCTGCCACGTGGTCCAGGCTTCAGCCTGTCAGCCTGCCATGCCCCGATCCCTTCTCCCGCGGGCGGCTCTCGGCTGGTCAGTTTTGCGCTGCTGGTCAACAATGCATGCATGAAATTCGGCGTCCTCGGGTTCGACGGGCAGATCGCGTCGGTGACGGCGGCGGCCCGGGCGCGGGGCGACGTGATCGTGCTGGGCTGCGATCTCCCCGCCGCGGCCCTTCCCGCGGGGACGCGGATCGCCCCCTGGGAGGCGCTGCTCGACGCCGAGGCGTGCGACGCGGTGCTCGTGGGAGGGGAGGGATGGAACGAGGTGCGGGCCGAGGCCGTGCGGAAGCTCGTGCAGGCGGGCCGCACGCTCGTGCTCGCACAGCCGCTGGAACTCTCGATGCTCTGGGCCTACGAGCTCGACATGATCCGGCGCGACTCGGCCGCCCGGCTGATCCCGTTTCTGCCCGACCGTCTCCATCCCTTCGTCGGCCGTCTGCGGCGCGAACTCGAGACGGGGCTCGCCAGCGCCGGACCACTGGGCACGGTCGAGTCGGTGGAGATGACCCGCAGGCTCGCCGATCGCGGGCGCGACGGCGTGCTGCGGCAGCTCGCCCGCGACGCCGACCTCGTGCGGGTGCTCGTCGGGGAGCCCCAGCGGCTCTCGACGCTCGGCGGGGCGGCGGCCGACGCGGCCTGGGCGACGCTGGCGGTGGGCTTCACGGGCGCCGCCGCCGTGCCCGTGCGCTGGCGGGTGGCCCGCGCCGACCGGCCCGGCCTCGAGATCACCATCGTGGGGGCGCAGGGCAGCAGGACCGTCGCCGCGCCGGACGACCCGGCGTTGCCGTGGACGTGGTCGACCGACGGCGTGCCGGAAGCGGCGGCCTTCGACCGCGGGGCCGCGATCCTGGGTGTGCTCGCCGGCGCGTCCGCCACGCCGGCCGACGTCGAGCCCGCGGGCTGGGACGACGCCGCCCGCGCGATCGAACTCGCCGAGACCGTGCCGCGCAGCGTCGCCAAGGGGCGGGCCATCGACCTCCACCAGGAGGAGTTTTCGGAGATCGGCACGTTCCGCGGCACGATGGCTTCGCTGGGCTGCGGAATCGTGCTGGCCGGCCTGTTCGTGCTGCTTCTGGCGACGCTCGTGGGCGGCATCGCCCGCGAGGCCGGCTGGGACCTCGGCGAGCGGATCGCCGGCCTGTGGCCATTCGCCGTGCTCACCGTGCTCGGGATGTTCCTGGCGCTCCAGGTGCTGCCGCTGTTCGTCGCCACGCCGGACCGCCGGCCGGGCCCGGGCGGGCCACTGGCCCCCGCCGCGGAACGTGAATAAATCCGCCGGGGGCGGCACGACTTCCGGGTTTGCACCCCCCGGCCCCCTGCATCGAGGGAGGGTGCGGCCGACGGCTGGAAAACTGTGCGGTAGTCCCGTTCGGCGGTGAATCACGGGCCAACGCCGTCCGATCCAACCGAAGGTCGGCGGTCGTGCACGGATGCGCGGCGGCCCGGCCGGGCTCCGCCCGCAGGCGGGGCCGGAGCGGTGGAACCACGGGGGATCGGCGCCCGATGCGGTGGATGCGGATCGGCACCCTCGTCGCGGCCGGCCTCGGGATGGCCGCGGCCGTTCACCCCGCCGCCGCCGTCGAGTCGCGCCGTACGGCGATCGTGCGGGCCATCGAAGCGACCCGCGACTCGGTCGTCAACATCCACGGCCAGAAGCTGGTCGCGGGCAACGACGACGACGACGAGCAGCGGAGGGTCAACGGCATGGGCACGGGCGTCGTCATCGATCCCCGCGGCTACGTCGTGACCAACTACCACGTCGTGGAGGGTGTGCGGCGGATCGAGGTGACGCTCGCCTCCGGCCGGACCGTGTCGGCGACGCTCGTCTCGCACGACCCGCGGACCGACCTCGCCGTGATCAAGGTGGCGATCGACGAGCCGCTGCCGGTGATCACGGTGGGCACGTCGGCCGACCTCCTGATCGGCGAGACCGTGCTCGCCCTCGGCAACGCCTTCGGCTACGAGCACACCGTCACCCGCGGGATCATCTCGGCGCTCCACCGCGACGTCGAAGTGAGCCGCACCCAGCGGTACGACGACCTCATCCAGACCGACGCCAGCATCAACCCCGGCAACTCGGGCGGCCCGCTGCTCAACATCAACGGCGAGATGATCGGGATCAACGTGGCGGTGCGGGCCGGGGCGCAGGGGATCGGGTTCGCGATCCCGATCGACAGGGCGCTCGCCGTGGTGGCCGATCTCCTCTCGGTGGAGCGGGTCGACCGGACGTGGCACGGCATCGTCGGCAGGGCGGACGGCGGGCGGGGCGTGGTGGTGGAGGCGGTGCACGGGGAGAGCCCGGCCGAGTCGGTCGGCGTCAGGGCGGGCGACGTGATCACGCGGGTCTGCGACCTCCCCGTGGCGAGTCAGCTCGACCTGGAGCGGGCGATGCTCGGCCGGAAGGCGGGTGACAGCGTGGCCGTGACGGTGCTGCGGGCGGGCGCCGAGGAGCGGCTCGAGCTGCCACTGGCCCCGGCGCGGCAGCTGTCACTCTCGGTGGCCGAGCGCTGCTGGCTGGAGCTCGGGCTGCGGGTCGAGCCGATGGCCGCCGCGAAGGTGCAGAAGCTGCAGGCCCGCTACCGGGGCGGCCTCTCGGTGCTCGAGGTCCGCGCCGACGGTCCGGCCGCCGACCAGGGGATCCGCCAGGGGGACATCCTCGTGGGGCTGCACGTCTGGGAAACGATCTCGTCCGACAACGTCGTCTACGTGCTCGACAAGGCCCGCGAGGAGAACCTCGGGCCGCTCAAGTTCTACGTCCTCCGCGGCCGGGAGACGCTCTTCGGCCACCTCACGAGCGACACGATCCGGCGCTAGTCGCTCCCCAGGTGCCGATCACCGTCGGACAGGCTGAAGCCCGTCGTGCCGGGAGATGACAGGCTGAAGCCTGTCCTACGAGGGAGGGGGGTCGTCGAGGAACTTCGTGAAGTTGAACTCCCCCTCGGCGCCGCCGAAGCCGAAGTCGAAGGAGTCGCCCGAAGCGGGTTCGGCCGCGGGGCGGGCGGCGGCGACGGGCCCCGCGCCGGGCGTGCCCTGCGGCCGCTCCCGCAGCCGGGCGGAGATGCCGGCGAGCCAGTCCGGGGAGGGGAAGGCGTAGGGGCGGAACTTCTCGATCGTGCCCGTCTCCTCGTGGATGAACAGCGCCCGCTGCGGGCCGAGCTTGCTCGCCAGCGGGTTGTCGATGAGCTGGCTGGAGTCGGAGCCGCTCATCTGGAAGAGCACGCGCAGCTCGAACTCCTTGAGCACGCCCCGCTCGAAGGTGCGCATCAGGTTCGTGAGCGAGTCGCACCACAGGAGCGTGTGCACGCCGACGGTCGGGCCGTCCTTGAGGACGTCGAGGAAGTGCTGCGCGGGGCCCACCTTCTTCTCGCCGCCGAAGGAGAAACCGAAGCCGTCGTCGGCCTTGCGGAGCTCGCGGAACCGGGCCAGGTCGCGGATGACCACGAACACCGCATCGCCGTCGAGCACCTGATCGTCGACGCGGCGGCGGACCTCGGCGGCGAGCCGCTCCAGGGCGTCGGCCACGCCGAGCCGGCCGACCACCTCCATCCCGTGGGGCAGGCTGCCGGCGAGCTGCGCGAGGAGGATGTCGGGCTTCTCGTCGGCGATCGCCGGCTCGAAGAGCACGAACCGCGCCGGGCGGCCGGTGGCCCCGCCCGGATGCGGGTCGTGCCCCGCGGCGAGGCTCACGATCGACAGCGCCAGGAGCGCCGTGCCCAGGTCCTCCCGCTGGCCCACGACGAGCATGTTCGCGCCCCCCTGCCGGCGGAAGATGGCGGCGGTGGGGTCCTTGATGGCGATCGCGTCGCCGAGCCAGGCCAGGGGCGCGGTGAGCCCGCGGCCGTGGACCGTGTTCGAGCGCAGCAGCTCCTCGAGCAGGCGGTTGCCGGCCGGGTCGGCCGCCTCGTTGCCGTCGAACACGAGCCGGGGCAGGGCGGGAATGTCGGTGCGGCGGTCGGCGAGGGTGCGGAGCGCGCCCAAGTAGCGCTCGCGGCGCTCGTCGTTGAGAAACACGACCTGGAACGGATTGTTGCCCGCCACCATGCCGTTGGCGTCGTTGTAGATGGCCTCGCCGGGGCGGGTGAGCAGGCGGGCGGCGGTGTTGTCTTCCGAGAGAATCAGGCTCGAGTCGGCCTCGTTGCACTGCAGCGCGATCCGCACCGCCATCTGCCCCATCGTGGCCCGGGGCAGGCTGTACGACCCGCCGAGCGTCTGTGAGCCGAGGATCACGTGCATGCCGAAGGCACGGCCCTGGCGGACGAGGCGGTCGAGGATCAGGGCCGCCTCCTGCGCGAGCTTGTCGTCCTCGACGAAGATCTCCTGAAACTCGTCGATGACGAGCAGGATCCGCGGCATCGGGTCGGGGTTGCCGGTCTGGCGGAAGCCCGCCACGTCCTGCACGGCCAGGTCGCGGAACAGGTCGCCGCGGCGCTTCAGCTCGCGGTCGAGCTGCTCGAGCACCGAGAGCCCGAACTCGCGTTCGCTCTCGATGGCGATCACGCGGGCGTGCGGCAGGCGGTAGTGGTCGTAGAGCTTGAACTCGACCCCCTTCTTGAAGTCGATGAGATAGAACTGGATCTCGTTCGGACTGTATTGCAGCGCGAGGCTCGTGATCATGGCGTGCATGAGCGTCGACTTGCCCGAGCCCGTCTTGCCGGCGATGAGGACGTGCTGGCTCGTGCCCTTGCCCAGCTTGAGGTATTGCAGCTTCTTGGCTCCGGCCGGGCCGAGCGGCGCGAGCACCTCGCCGGAGGTGCTGTGCGTCCACCATTCCCGCTCCGGCGGCGCCACGCGGTCGAACGGCACCTCGACCCGCTTGGCGGCCTTCGCCGCGCGGCCGACCCGCTGCACGATCCGGGTGAACATCTCGTCGGGCGGCGCCCGCTCCGGCTCCAGCGGCCACTTGGAGAACTCCGGGTCGGTCCAGGTGAAGGTGCCGTCCTTGAGCACGAGCGTGGTGCAGTGCTTCTCGACCTCGGCCAGGCTGAAGTCGGAGGGCATCGGGGCCTTGGTGTCGACCGAGAGCACGAGGTAGACGCCGCAGCGGGCGCCGCTGGTGGCGATGCTCGACAGCCGCCGGGCGCTCGTCTCGGTGAAGTTGGCGGGAAAGTTCGCCACCACGACGAACCGGTAGGGCTCGGGCACCTCGGCGACCGCGTTGTAGGCGCCGATCGACTCGTATTCGTTGCGGAGGTACTTCTGGATCACCACCTCCATCTGCTCGGTCACGTCGGCCAGCCGCTGCTCGATCTGCTGCGGCTCCGTCCAGATGCGGCTCGTGACGAGCAGTTCGTCGTGGTCGGCCAGGTGCATGAAGCCGGCGAATTGCTTCCCCAGGCCGAGCGGGTCGATGATCGTGAACCGGCTCTGCCCGGGCGGGATGCCGCCGGCGATCCGCAGCATCAGCGCCTGCAGCATGTCGGACGCCGTCTCCCGCTGGTCGGCAGTGGTCTTGACCAGGAGCGACGCGTGCCGCGGAAACGGCACGAGCGCGGGCTGCGTCCAGGCGACCGGGCCGAAGGCGTTGAGCTCGGGACGGGCGGACACGCCCCCCGGCACCTTCTCGAGCGACAGTCTCTGCGTGCCGAATCGCAGCCCCGGCGGCGTCTCGGCCGGCAGCGGCAGGGCGTCGTCGGCGAGTTCGGGCCAGGGGCGAAAGGCCTCGGCGTCGATCCGGTTGGCCGCGTCGCAGGCCGCCGCCGCGGCCGTGCGGGCTCCGCGCCAGCGGTCGGTCATCTCGCGCCAGCGGGTGTCGCGGCCGGCGTCGGCCGCCGCCAGCCGCGCGGCCTGCTCCTGCTCGATTCGCGTCACGTCCTCGCGGAGGCCGTTCTCCAGGGCCGAGATCCGGGCCGGATACTTCTTGTCGGCCGCCGCCTTGTGGGCGTCGCGCCGCTGGGCGATCTCGGCCGCCTTGGCGGCGTGCTTGGCCGCGAGATCGGCCTCCTGCTTCTCCCTCCTGACGCGGATCTCCTCGAGCCTGCGCTCGAGCGTCGTGCGACGGTCGGCGAGCTCGCGGGCGAACTTCTCCTCGAGGGCCCGGGCCTGCTGGTCGCGGCGCGTGGCGATGAACTCTCCTGCCCCCGCGTGCAGATGGCGGGCGCGGGAGATGTCGGCGACGAGCAGCCCGCGCAGCTCGGCGGCCCGTGCCCGGGCCCGGCTCCGCAGCCGCCGCACGATGAAGAGCCCGAGGCCGATGCCGACCACCGCCACCGCCGCCGCGGCCCCGCCCGCCGCCCCGAGCCGCTGCGCCGTCTCGCCGGGCACGAGCAGGAACGCGCCGCCCGCGGCGGCGACCGCCAGCACCAGGGGCGTGACGATCGCGGCGGCGACCGCGCCGCCGGAAAACGCGGTGCGGGCCGACTTCAGGCCGCACAGTGCCTGCGCCCGCGACACGACCGCCTGCCGGGCCTGCTCGAGCGCGGCGAGGACGTCGGTGCCCGCGGCGGCGCCGGCCGGCGAAGACGCTTCCGCCGGCGAAGACTCCTCCGCGGGGGCCGCTTCCGGCGGCTCGATCCGCCAGCCGGCGAGGGCCTGCAGCGTCTGCTTGTCGGCGTCGTCGAGCTGCGCGAGCGCGCGGGCCAGGTCCTTTTCCGACTTCGCGAACAGCCGGAGGGGGTCCTTCCGCTTGTCCTGGCAGATCTCGCGGAACGACGCGTCCTCGAACTGGTCGTCGTCGGTCAGCTGCTTCTGCTGGGTCGCCGCGGTGCGCTGGATCGTGGCCGCGAAGCCCGCCCGCTGCTCGTCGAGCTTGCGGCGGTCGGCGGCCGCCTGCGCGGCGATTTTCTCGAGCACCGTCGCGTACTCCTGTCGGGCGGCCCCGATCTCCCGGGCGTACTTGTCGCGGGTGGCGGAGAGGAGGCGGTCGGCATCCGCCGCGGCGGCGGCCCGTTCCGCCTCGTGCTCGGCCGTGATCTCGGTTTCCAGCCGGGCCCTCACGGCCGCCTCGCGGCGGAGCGTTTCCATCTGGCCGCGGAGCAGGTCGCGGTCGTAGGGATTCGGGGGGGCGGCGTCGGGTGCGTCAGCCATCGGTTGCGTCGCTCACGTCCCGTGCGGCCCGGGCCAGCACCTCGGCCAGCCTTCCGACGGCCTCGAGCGTCTGTTTGACGTCGGGCATGAGGGGCTCGATGTGCTCCTTGTGGAACGCCTTGCTCGTGCCGTCGTTCCACGTCTCCTTGGCCGACTCCCACTTGATGTCGAGCTGCTTGAGGGCCAGGGCCATCTTGGCGGCGCCGCTGGAGAGGTCGAAATGCTTCACGCGGCCCCTCCCGCCGGTGCGGCGTCGCCGGGGAGCGGGGGCGCCGGAGCGGCGGGCTGTTCCCCGGCCTGCCGCACGATCGACGCGGCGGCTCCCCCGCCCGCGGATTCCGCGTCGGGCCGCGGCCCCGTCACCTGGCCGTAGGCCTCGAGTGCGCGCAGCATCTTCTCGACCCGGGCGATCGCCTGCGGACAGTCGACGTCGATCACCTCGCGAAAGTGCACGAGCCGCACGCAGGTTTCGCGGAACTGCTGGAGCACGACCGGGGTCCAGCGGCGGACGGCTTCGGCCTTGCGTTCGGCGTGTGCGAGCTTGGCCCGGGCCTTCTCCAGGTTCTTCTTCTCCTCGGCACACGAGGGCTGGTTGTCGCCCACCTTCTTGAACGTCCGACAGTGCTCGAGGTCCTTGATCGCCTGGTTGACCAGATCGCTGCAGCGGCGCACCTCGGCCTTCCAGTGGGCCGCCCGGTCGACCGTGATGTAGTCGACGGCCTTGCGACCTTCGAGCTCGACCTCGTCGAGGGCCTGGCCGCTCTCATGTGCGTAGGCCGCCAGGGCCGCCTTGACGAAGGCGAGCGTGTCGAGCGATTTGACGTCGGCCTGGGTGGACATCGAGGCGGGTGTCAGCGTTGATCCTGGTATTCCTCCACCCGCTCCGCCTTGCGGATCAGGTAGGGGACGTACTCGCCGGTCGATTCCACGAATCGGCCGAAGGTGGCGAGCTGCTGGGCGAATTCCTCCTCGAACTTCTTGTGCTCCTGGTCGCGCCACGTCGCCCCGAGGGCCGCGAGTTGGCGCTGCACGTTCTGCATCTGCGTCATGACCTCGGTGCTGAAGTGCCGCAGTCGCTGCGCGAACCGCCGCAATTCCTGCGGATCGACGATCGCCTGGCCCATGGTCCTCTTCTCCCCTGCGCGTGACGGTGGATCGGCCTCGCCTACCCACCCAATCCTATCGCCAAGCCGCTCCCGTTGGACAGCCGCGGCGCCGCCCCCCGCCGCTGGGAATGCCCGGGCCGGCGGCGTAGACTCCGCCGGCCCGCGTCGCCCCCGGAGCCAGCCGCATGCAGCCCGCCACCCACGGATCATCCGCGCCCGCCGAGGAGGTGTCGCTCGAGCCCTCGAAGGGGTGGCACGTGACCCACGCGTTCTACACCTTCGACCGCTCCCGCCTGGCCGCGCTCGGGCCCGCCGAGCGCGAGGAGGGGGCGCGGCAGTTCGCGGCGGCGCTCGACCCGGCGGCGCCGGGCGCCCCGCGGCGGCTGCAGTCCTGGATCGTGGCGGGGCACAAGGCCGACTTCGGCGTGGTGGCGATGGATCCCGCGCCGCTGGTGGTGGAGGGGGTGCACCAGCGGCTCCTCGCCGGGCCGCTCGGGCCGGCGCTCGTCCCCACCTACTCGTTCGTGAGCCTCACGGAGGTGAGCGAGTACGTGCCCACGGTCGAGCAGTACGCAACGCGGCTCGTGGAGGAAGGGGAGATCGCGGGCAGCCCGTCGCACCAGGCCAAGGTGCGGGGCTACGCGTCCCGCGAGGATGCGATGCGGCGGGCGCGGATGGAGCCCGACCTCCCCCCGTGGCCGAACGCCTGCTTCTACCCCATGAACAAGAAGCGCGAGGTGGGGGAGAACTGGTTCACCCTGCCGTTCACGGAGCGGAGCCGGCTGATGGCCGAGCACGGCCGCACCGGGATGTCGTTCGGCGGCCGCGTGACGCAACTGATCACCGTGAGCGTCGGGCTCGACGACTGGGAGTGGGGCGTGACGCTGTGGGCCCGCCGCCCCGACTTCCTCAAGGAGATCGTCTACACGATGCGGTTCGACGAGGCGAGCGCCCGCTACGCGGAGTTCGGACCCTTCTACACCGGCTACGTCGCGCCGGCGGCCGAGATCCTGACGCACTGCCGCGTCAGCGGGGCGCGAGGATGAGCTCGACGTCGGCGCCGCGCGGCGGCACGCGGCCTGCGAACGCCTCGAAGAGCAGCGCCTCGTTCGACTGCGAGCTTTCCACCGGCAGGTCGAGCGTCGCGGTCGGGAAGTTCGAGACGCAGATCAGGTCGCCGCCGTCGGCCTGGTAGTACTCCTGGCCGTCGGCGGGGTCGGTCCAGAAACTGCTGCCGGCGAACACCCAATCGACGTCGAGTGGCCTGCCGGTGCGCACGTCGCGGACCCAGTCGCGGGCGTCGACCTCCCGTGCGGCCCCGGCGGCGTCGGTCCAGCGGACGCGCACGGCTATCCGCGGCCCCGACGCCGCGACGTATTCGGGGTCGAACGAGACGGGCGTGCCCGGCTCCAGGCCGATCGCCAGGAGCGCCGCATGGACGAGGCGGGCCGAGCCGCGCGTGGAGACGATCGATTCATGCTCCTTGGTGCCCTCCGGGCAGGCGAAGAACTCGATCGGCCCCCGGTCGATCGCGATCCGGCCGCCGACGACCACCTCCTTGCGATCGCGGTCGATCCACACCTCCTCGGCGGGCGAGAGCCGCGTGAGATCGGGATGCCGGTCGGGGCCGTCGGCCGCGGCGGCGGCCGCCGCGCAGAGGAGGGCGGCCGAGAGAGCGAGCCGCCGTGGAGACCGATCGCCGGAACGCATGGGAGGAAGGCCCGTGGATGAGGAGGAGGGCGTGCGATACGATGTCGTCGCGGTCGGGCGCCGACCCGGCACATCCTCATTCTCCGGTGGCATCCATGCCCGCGACAAGGAAGAAAAAAAAACGCCGCCTGCAGGCCGCCCCCGCGGACGCCCCGTCTCGATCCGCCAAGACCGGCGGCACGCGCGGGAAACCCCCGCGGCCGATGCGGGTCGGCGCCCGGCTGGCGGCGCGACGCATCCGCGTGGTCGCGGAACTCAGCGGCTGCCTCGACGCGCGTCGCCGGCTGCGGCGCCTGGCCCGGCTCGTGGAGCGCGGATCGCGCGAGATGCGTCGCGTGGCCTTCGTCGAGGGGCTGCTCGGGGACTGCCTCGACGACGCGGTGGGCGACGTCGCACCCCGCGAACGCTGGCTGGCCTGCGAGGCGGTGACCTGGGGGCTCGCGTGGCTGGCCCGCACGCGCCGGGCCGGCGGTTCGGCGGGGGGGCTGCTCGAGCGGCTCGTCACGTCGGCCCGGTCGGCCGAGCCGGGCCTCCGGGCCCGCGACACGGCGCCCGCCCGGTTCGTGGTGACGCTGGCCCGGCTGTTTTGCGACATCGAGGCCTGCCGCTGCCTCGAACGGACCGCCGCCGCCGCGGTGGCGGAGGAGATCGGCCGGCTGGTCTCGAACGATGGGGCCGTCGTCGTGTCGGGTGAGTCGGCCGGTTCGGCGGCCGTCGTGGAGCGGGTCGAGCGCTGGGCGGCGGTTCAGGAGATCGCGGCGACGGCCGGCGGCCCGCCACCGTGGGGCGACGCGAGCGAACAGCGGCGGCGGCTGGCGACCGCGACGGGCCTGCGACTCCTCGGCGGACGGGGACGGATCCTCGTGGGGCCGGGCAGGCAACCGGCCTGCCGCTCGCGCCGGCTGCTGGAGTCGGCCCGGGCGGGGCGGGCGGCGGTTCGCCGGACGGCCGACCTCGTGCTGCGGCCGCCGCACGAGGTCGCGGCCGCCACGGCCCGGCGGCTCCTGCCGCGCGACCTGCACGCCGCCGATTCGGCCACGGCGATCATCCGCACCGGCTGGCACCGCGACGCGCTGCGGGTGCTCGTCGACTACCGCGAGGCGGTCCCCCGGCTCGAGATCGCGACCGGCGACCGGCTGCTCGTCGACGGGGCGTGGTCGTGGCTGGTCACCCTCGACGGCCGGCCGCTCGAGGCCGAGAAGCCCTGGACGGTCGCGGGGTTCGAGTCGGACCGCAAGGCGACGTTCCTCGAGATCTCGGCGCCGCTCGGCGGCGGGCTCACCCTGGAGCGGCAGGTGGTCGTGCTCGTGCGTGACGCCGTGGTGCTCCTCGCCGACGCCGTCACCGCACCGACGCCGCCGGCAGACGTGCCGCTGGAGATCGAGTCGGCCGTCTGCCTGGGGCAGTCGCTGGAGGCCGAGCCGGGGGAGGAGACCCGCGAGGTGATCGCCTACGACACCACGATGCGGCTGATGGCGCTGCCGCTGGCGCTGCCCGAGTGGACCGCCGCGCCGGGCCCGGGCACGCTCCGCGCGGCCGACGGCCGCCTCGTGCTGCGGCAGGCGTCGCTCGGCGGCAGGCTCTACGCCCCGCTGTGGTTCGACTGCGATCCCGCCCGGATCGGCCGCCCACTCACCTGGCGGCAGTTGACCGTGGCCGACACCCGGCAAAACCTGCCGCGGCACCAGGCGGCCGGCTTCCGGGTGCAGGCGGGGCTCGAGCAGTGGCTTCTCTACCGGACGCTCGACCTGCCGCGGAATCGGTCCGTGCTCGGGTGCAACCTGTCGTGCGAGTTCCTCCTCGGCAGGATCCGCAAGGACGGCGAGGTCGCCCGCACGCTGGAGATCGAGTAAACGGTCCCGCCCGGTGCACCCGTGAACGACCCTGCGGGCCCGCGGCTGCGGGCGAACCTGGCCGCGGTGCTGGAGCGGATCGCCGAGGCGTGCCGGCGCGCCGGCCGCGGGCCCGGCGACGTGCGGCTGGTGGGTGTGACGAAATACGTGCCGGCCGAGCTCGCTGCGGCGCTCGCCGCCGCGGGCTGCCACGACCTCGCGGAGAGCCGGCCCCAGGCGCTGTGGGAGAAGGCCGCGGCCCTCGCCGGCCTCGACCCGCCACCGCGCTGGCACCTCGTGGGCCACCTGCAGCGGAACAAGGTGCGCCGCACGATCGGGTTCGTGACGCTCCTGCACTCGCTCGACAGCCGGCGGCTGCTCGCGGCGCTCGACGCCGAGGCCGCCGCTGCGGGCCGGCCCTGCGACGCCCTCGTCGAGGTGAACATCGCCGGAGATCCCGGCCGCACGGGCCTTCCGGAGGCGGACGTGGCGGGTTTCCTCGCGGCGGCAGCGGGGTGCCGGAACGTGCGTGTGCGGGGGCTGATGGGGATGGCGGCGGCGCCGACGGGCGCCAACGCCGCGGACGCGGCCCGCCGGCAGTTCGCCCGGCTCCGCGAGCTCCGCGACCGCCTCCGCGGGGAGGTCGCGCCCGACGTGTCGCTCGACGAGCTCTCGATGGGAATGAGCGGGGATTTCGCGGAGGGGATCCTCGAGGGGGCCACGCTCGTGCGGGTGGGCAGCGCGTTGTGGGAGGGGGTCGCGTAGCCCGCGCTACTCGTCGAACCGCACGGCGAGAATCTCGAACTTCATCGTGCCGGCCGGGACGTCGATCGACACCTTCTCCCCCACCTTGCGGCCGAGCAGCCCCTGCGCGAGCGGGCTGGCCACGTTGATGCGACCGGCGTCGTAATCCTCCTCGCCGGCGCCCACGAGCACGAAGATCTCCTCGTCGCCGAACTTCAGGTCCTTGACGACGACCGTGGCCCCGAACACGACCTCGTCGCCGGCCTCCTTCGGCCGTTCGACGATCACCGCGCGGGCGAGCTTGTCGGCGAGGAGGTTGATCTTCGCCTGCATCATCCCCTGGCTCTCGCGGGCCCCGTGGTATTCGGCGTTCTCGCTCAGGTCGCCCTCGCTGCGGGCGGCGGCAACACGCTGGGCGAGCTTCGGCATCTCCACCGTGTTGAGGTGGTCGATCTCCGCCTTGAGCTTGTCGTAGCCGACGCGGGTCATGGGGATGCGATCTGACATGTGGGATTCCAAAAAATGGTCGTGACGTGGGCCGGGAACGCCCGTGTCGCCGGGGCGGAAACGGCCCCGACCGCCTATCGTGGCAGGTAGAGCAGGCAGCCGCAGCCCCGGCAGTGTACCACCCGCCCCATCGCGAGTTCGGCGAGCATGTTGCCCGTGAGCTGCTGGAAGCAGCCGCCGCAGCTGGTGCCGTCGACGGCGGCCATGCCGTCGGCCCCCTTGCTCTTCACCGTCCGCTGGTAGAGCTCGCGGGAGTCGGCGGGGAGCTCGGCCTCGGCCGCCGCCAGGTCGCGCCCGACCCGCACCGACTCCGCCTCCAGCCGGGCCGTCTCGCCGTCGACCTCGGCCTTGGTTTCGGCCAGGAGTTTCCTGGCGGCCGCGATCGCCGACTCGGCCGGCGGCAGCTCCTTCTTCACGGCGTCGACCCGCTCGAGTCCCTCGAGGATCTCGTCCTCGAGCACCTTCGTGGCCATCCGGTCGGCGGCGATCTGGTCGCGCAGCGTCTGGTATTCGCGGTTGGTCTTGCAGGCGTTGAGCTTGCCCTCGAGGTCGAGGATCTTGGCCTCGGCCGACCGCAGCTGCAGCTGCTTCTGGTCGGCGGCCAGTTTCGCCTTCTTGATCCCGTCGAGGGCGGCGGCGTGGCCCGCCTCGGCCGCCCGCAGCTGCTGCGTGCGGGCGGCGATCCGCCGGGGACCGGCCGCGAGCTGGTCGCGGAGGTCGGCGAGCTGCCTGTGCAGCCTGTGCAGCGTGCGGAGGGCGTCGGCGGTGACGGCGAGCGACATGATGGTTCCCGGAATCGCGGCCTGGATGGCCGCCGCTTCGGGAGTGTAGCAGATCGGCCGGCGGGGGCGCGAGAGGCGGAAGCCGTTCGGTGTTACTCGGCGTTGGTGAGGAAGGATTCGAGCTGCTTCGACCGCACCGGGTGCTGGAGCTTCTTCACCGCCTTGGCCTCGATCTGCCGCACGCGCTCGCGGGTGACGCGGAAGATGCGGCCCACCTCCTCGAGCGTGTAGGTGTAGCCGTCCGTCAGGCCGTAGCGCAGGCGGATGATCTCCCGCTCGCGGTAGGTGAGCGTCTTGAGGAGCGACTCGATCCGGTCCTTGAGGAGGCCGGTCGTGGTCGACTGCGTCGGGCTCGCCGTGCCGAGATCCTCCACGAACTCGCTGAAGCTCGCGTCCTCGCTCTCGCCCACGGGGCGGTCGAGGCTCATCGGCTGGCGGCCCATGTCGATCACGCGGCGGGCCTCCTCGAGGCCCACGTCGGCCTCCTGGGCGATCTCCTCCACCGTCGGCTCGCGGCCGAACTCGTGGAGCAGCTTCTTGGCCGTCGTCCGCAGCTTGGAGAGCACGTCGATCATGTGCACCGGGATGCGGATCGTGCGCGACTGGTCGGCGATCGCGCGGGTGATCGCCTGACGGATCCACCAGGTGGCGTAGGTCGAGAACTTGAAGCCGCGGCGATACTCGTACTTGTCGACCGCCCGCATCAGCCCCGTGTTGCCCTCCTGGATGAGGTCGAGGAACGAGAGGCCGCGGTTGCGGTATTTCTTGGCGATCGAGACGACGAGCCGGAGGTTCGACGCCGACAGGTTGCGCTTGGCCGCCTCGTATTCCTCCTGCAGCTTGCCGAGCATGCCGACCCGCGTGCGGAGCGACCGCGGGCTCTCGAGGGTCGAGAGCATCAGATCGCGCAGTTCCTTCCGCATGTCGGCGCGATCGTCGCGCGACCCCTCGCCCACGGCCAGGGCCCGCAGGTCGTGTTGGAGCCTGTCCATCCGCCCCGACATCCCGCGGAGCAGCTTCATGAGCGGCTGCACGCGGCGGGTGCGGAGCGAGAGCTCCTCGACGAGCGTGAGCGACTTGGCCCTGGTCCGCCGGAAGCGGAGCCGGGCCGCGCGGGCCTCGTCCGCGGGCGTCCGCCTGCTGATCAGGAGGCGGAAGTCGGCCCTGTTCTGGGCGAGGAGGTGGTCGAGCGTGGCCAGGTTGTGCGGCATCCGGGCCTGGATCTGCTCCTTCGTGAGCCGCTCGGTGAGCGAGACCTTGATCGTACGGTCGAACGGCAACTTCCCCTCGTGCACGCGCCGGAGCGTGTCGACCGTGGCCCGCATCGAGTAGGAGCAGCCGAGGATCGCGCGGCGAAACCGCTTGCGGGTGACCTCGATCCGCTTGGCCAGCGCGATCTCCTCCTGCCGCGAGAGCAGCGGGATCTCGGCCATCTGCGCGAGGTACATGCGGATCGGGTCGTTGGCGGCGTTGGACGGCGGCGTCGTGATCGGCTCGTCGCGGCGCGGCCTGGCCGGGGCGGGCTGCGGGGCACCGTCGGCGGCGGCCCGCGGCGCCGGAGGCGCGTCGACGATGTCGATCCCCTTCTCCTCGAGGGCGACGAGCAGCGCGTCGATCTTCTCCGGATCGACCGCCTCGTCGGGCAGGAACGCGTTGACCTGGTCGAACGTCAGGTAGCCCTGCGCGAGCCCGGTGGCCATCAGGGCGGCGAGCTCGTGGTCGCCGTGGTGGGCCGTGGCGCGGGGCGTGTGATCGGGGGTCGGGGTCGCGATCCTGTTCGTCGTGATCATCGTGGTCTCCTTCACCATCGTACCGTCACTCGCGCACCGCCCCCCGACCGGCCGGGGTGAAGTCCGCGGCCGGTCGATTGCAGCGACGAGGCGGGCACCCTCACCCGTCCTTGGGTTCGGACATGCCCTGGGCGGCCCGCCGCTGCGCGACGAGCCGTTCCAACAAAACCGCCTCCGAGCCCGGATCGAGCCGGGAGGATTTCAAGGCCTGGACGCTCGCCTGCGCCTGCCGCTGGGCCACGCGGCGTCGCAGGGCGTCTTCGAGATGGTGCAGCCGCTCGGCCGGGTCGAGCGGCCCGCGGGCGGCCGTCGCTTCGTCGACGGCGACGAGCAGGCTCTGCAGCGCCGGGTCGGTGATCGCCAGGAGGAGCCCCGCGAGGGCCACGGGGCGGCCGGCGTCGTGCAGGTGCCGCGCGGCGGTGAGCACGGCCCGGCCCTCCGCGCTCTCCAGATCGTCGGCGGGCACCTCGCGGACGATCAGCCCGATGCTCTCCGGCACGCCGACGAGCACCTCGATCACCTCGCGGTCCCAGGCGGGCAGCCGCGTCACCGTGGCGGCAGCGGGGGCAGGGGGCGCGGCGGCGGGCCGTTCCGACCGCAATGCCACGAGGCGGCCCCGCAGCGCCTCGCGCGACAGGCCGAACCGCCGCGCCAGCCGGCCCAGCACCTGGTCCTCGCGCAGCTGCCTCTGCGACGGGCTGAGGGGCGACCGTTCGGAGACGCCCGCCAGCGGCTTGAGCACGCTTTCGACGGCATCGAGCACCGCGTCGTCGCCGCCGCGGCCGGCCAGCCGCGCCTCCGTCTCGTCCATCCGATAGTCGAGCGGATCGACGGCGGCGTCGAGGAGGGCCTCGAAGGCGGTTCGTCCCTGCTCGAGCACGAACTCGCAGGGGTCGACGCCGGCGGGGAGGCGGGCGATCCGCACGTCGATCGGCTCCGCGAGGATCACGTCGAGGATCTCGTCGGCCCGCCTCCGGCCCGCCTCGTCGCCGTCGAGCACGAGCACGATGCGATCGGCGTGGCGGCGCAGGAGCCGGGCGTGGCGCTCGCCGAGCGCGGTGCCGAGCACGGCGACCACGTCGTCGATGCCCGCCTGCCGGGCCGCGAGGCAGTCGGTGTAGCCCTCGACGACCACGGCCCGCCGCGACGCGACCATCGCCTGCCGAGCGGTGTCGAGGCCGTAGAGCATGGAGCTCTTGGAAAATACGGGTGTCTCGGGGGAGTTGATGTACTTCGCCGAGTCGGGAGGGGCTCCGGGGAGCACCCGGCCGCCGAAGGCGACGCAGCGGCCGAGCTGGTCGCGGATCGGAAAGATGACGCGGTCGCGAAACCGGTCGTAGTGGCCGGAGCGGTCCTGCCGCTCGATCACGAGCCCCGCGCGGGCCAGGTTCGCCGTGGGGATGCCCGCCGCGGCCGCCTGCCGCAAGAGCCAGTCCCACGCAGCCGGCGCGAAGCCGAGTTGGAAGCGGGCCACGGTGTCGGCCGAGAGCCCGCGGGCCGCGAGGTAGTCGCGGGCGGCGCGGGCCTCGGGGCCGCCCGCGAGGCAGGCGGCGAACCGGTCCGCAGCCCAGCCGAGCGTCTTCAGCACGGCCGACTTTTCGTCGCCCGACAGCCCGGAGCGGCCGCGGGAAAGCGGCATGCCGGCCCGGTCGGCGAGCTGCTCGAGCGCCTCGCGGAACTCGATCTTCTCCATCTTCATCAGGAAACTGAACGCGTCGCCGCCGACGTTGCACACCCAGCAGCGGAAGGTCTGCCGCTCGGGGTTCACCTGCAGGCTCGGCCGCGAATCGTCGTGCCACGGGCAGAGCCCGGCGAGCGCCTTGCCGGAGCGCCGCAGGGCGATGTAGGAGCCGACGAGCTCGACGATGTCGGTCGCGTCGCGGACCCGTTCCTTGAGATCGTCGTGGGGCGCCGCACCGGCGCTCGACGACTGTGACACGGGCGATGACGGCACGCGAAAACTCCGGGGAAGCTGCCGACGACCAGGGTGCCGCCGGAATGTAGGCCGCGACGGAAAACGGGTCAATCGCGCGCGATGCCCGCGCATCCTGCCCAGATTGCGGATGCTTCGCCGACTGGGCCGCCTGCCCGCCCGCGCTACGAAAGCAGCCGCTGGACGCTTTCCAGCAGCCGATCCATCGCGAACGGCTTGCGGATGTAGTCGTCCACGCCGAGCATCTCGGCGTAGGCCTTGTGGCGGCTCCCCTCGTTGGCGGTGATCATGATCACCCGCAGCGGCACCGGCCTGCTCCGCCGGAGCCGTTCGAGCACGAGGAATCCGCTCCGCTTGGGCATCATCATGTCGAGCACGACGAGGTCGGGGTTTTCCTGCTCGGCGAGCACGAGGCCCTGGTTGCCGTCGCGGGCGACGAGGATCTCGTAGCCCTTGGCCTCGAGCACCGTCTTCATCGACTCGACGATTTCCACGTCGTCGTCGACGAGGAGCACCCGCTTGCCGCCGGCCGATCCGGCGGCCTTCGCCGCCGGCCGGGGCTTGGTTTCCGGGGCGGCGGCGTCACCGCCGGGGCCGTCCTTGGAGGCCGTCACTTTCCGAGCGCGTTTCTGAGCTGGCATGTCTGTGGTGGCGGGCGTGGAAAAGGGATTGGGATCGGAGCCAACGGGGCACGGGCGCCGTCGCGAGACAGGGCGGGAGCCGTGCCCCCGCGCCCATGCAGACTAACAAGCCGCTCGCCCGCTGCCAAACCGCGGGAAAAACCGGCTGGCAGAGCCATCAGAAGTGCCGCGCGGGGTCGTGAGCAGCGCCGTGAGCGGGTCAGGGCTCCGGGACCGTCGCCGCCTGGCTGGTGCCCGACGTGTCGCCGAGCACGAGCGCCGCTCCGGCGAGGCCGAGCGCCGCGCCGAAGCAGACGTCGCTCGGATAGTGCGCCGACGTCGCCACCCGCTGCGCAGCCGCGCTGGCTGCGAGGAGGGCGAACAGCCAGCGGCCGTGCGGATACCGCCACGCCAGCGCCGCCATCAGCCCGCAGGCCACCGCCGCGTGGCCGGAGGGAAAGCTGTGGGAGTCGGACCGGCTGCCGGAGGCGGGGATCAGGCCGAACGTGGCGAGCGCCGACGCCTGGGAAGCGACGTCGATCGCCCGCGGCCGCGCCCGGGAGACGCACAGCTTCACGACGTCGACGGCCAGGCCGCCGCAGGCGACCGCGGCGATCATCCGGGCCATCCGCTGCCGCGCGGCCCCGGGCTGCAGTGACGGCCGGACGACCGCGGGCCAGGAAAGCACCGGGAAGGCGAGCCCCCGATCGAGTACGAGCGCCGTCACCAGCAGCGTCGCCACGCCCAGCGAATGAGCGCACACCTCCGAAAAGTTGAGGAAGCGCAGCAGCTCCTTGGGCACGCGGCCCGCCTGGCAGAAGGCCGCCACCGGCATGTCGATCGCCAAGGCCGCCACCCCGACGAGCGCGAGCAGGCCCGCCGCCGCCAGCAGCGCGCGCCGCGGCCAGGGTGCACCGCGGGCCGGCGGCGGAGGGTCGGCTCGGGGATGCGTCGGAGCGATCATGAGAGAATCGTCGCACAGGCGGGCCCTCGCGGTCGAGTGCGGATTCGGCCCGTCAGGTCCAGAGGCAGCGGTCGAGAATACGGTAGTTGATCGCCTCGCTCACGTGGCCGCAGCCGATCGCGTCGACTCCGTCGAGGTCGGCGATCGTGCGGGCCACCCGCAGGACCTTGTCGTGGGCCCGCGCCGAGAGCCCGAGGTCGGCGACCGCGCCCCGCAGGAGGTCGACCGCGGCCGCCTCGAGCGGGCACGCCTCGCGGATCTGGCGGCTCGTCATCCGGGCGTTCGACCGCGTGGCGAGGTCGGCGAACCGCCGCGCCTGCCGCGCGCGGGCCGCGAGCACGGCCTCGCGCATCTGGCCGCTCGACGTGCCCGGCCGCGTGGCCGCCAGCTCGCGGAACGGCACCGCCGGCACCTCGAGGTGGATGTCGATCCGGTCGAGGAGCGGCCCCGAGACCTTTCCCATATATCTTTCAACCTGGGGCGTCGTGCACTGGCACTGGCGCCGCGGGTCGCCGCGGTAGCCGCACGGGCAGGGGTTGAACGCCGCCACCAGCATGAAGTCGGCCGGGAACCGCGTCGTCGTGCGGGCCCGGCTGATGGTCACGGTGCCGTCCTCGAGCGGCTGCCTGAGCACCTCGAGCGTGCGGCGGTTGAACTCCGGCAGTTCGTCGAGGAAGAGCACGCCGTTGTGCGCGAGGCTGATCTCGCCCGGCATCGGGATCGAGCGGCCGCCGACGAGGCCGGCCTCCGAGATCGTGTGGTGGGGGGCGCGAAACGGCCGCGTGGCCAGGAGCGGCTGCCCGGCCGAGACGAGGCCAAGCGCGCTGTACACGCGGGTCGTTTCGATCGATTCGGCCGCCGTGAGCGGGGGCAGGATCGTGGGAATCCGCTTGGCGAGCATCGTCTTGCCGCCGCCGGGCGGGCCGAGCATGGCCACGTTGTGCCCGCCGGCGGCGGCGACGCAGATCGCGCGTTTGGCCGCCTCCTGGCCGCGCACGTCGGCAAAGTCGATGTCGTAGTGGGCGTAGCGGTCGAACCATTCCTCGACCCGCGGCGGGGTCGGCGGAATCTCGAGGTCGCCGGCGAAAAACTGCACCGCCTCCGCGAGCGTCGATACGGGGATGATCTCCACCTCCTCCACGACGGCGGCCTCCGAGGCGCTCGCCGCCGGCACCACGACGCCGCGGAGTTTCTTCTGCCGTGCCGCGGCGATCGCCATCGAGAGGGCCCCGCGGGCCGGCCGCGTGAAGCCCTCGAGCGAGAGTTCGCCGACGACGGCGTAGTCGTTGAATCGCTCCGAGGAAAATTGCCCGCTGCCGGCCAGGATGCCGAGCGTGATGGGGAGGTCGAAGGTGGCCGCCTGCTTGGGGATCTCGGCCGGGGCGAGGTTGACGACGATCCGGTCGTTGGGGCGGTGGAATCCGGAGTTGACCATCGCGCGGGCCACGCGGTGGGTGCTCTCCCTGATCGCGGTGTCGGGGAGGCCGACGAGGACGGTGGAGGGGAGGGCCCCGGTGGAAACGTCGACCTCCACGTCGATCGGCACCGCGTCGATGCCGGAGAGCGAGAAGGTCTGGAGGCGGGCGAGCATGGGCGGGTCCTTTCGTGGCGCGTGCGGGGAACGCAGCCGTGACGGCGACGGCGATGACAAAAGTGTACAAATGAACACACGTGAATGCAAGTGGCCGGTGGGTGGGCCGGAAGCATCGGTTTCGGCTAGGCTGGATCCATGGTCCGCAGGCCCGTTTGCATCGCGTTGTCGCTGGTCGCATGCGTCGCAATAGCCGCGCTGGCGGAAGCGCGGGCCGACGAGGGGATGTGGCTCTTCAGCCATCCGCCCGTGGCCCGCATCGAGCGCGACCATGCGGCGGCCCTCGGGGGCGCGCGGCTCACACCCGAGTGGCTCACGCACCTGCAGCGGGCCTCGGTGCGATTCAACTCGGGCGGGTCCGGCTCGTTCGTGTCGGCCGACGGGCTCGTGCTCACCAACCATCACGTGGGCGCCGATGCGCTCCAAAAACTCGGCACGCCGGAGCGCGACTATTACCGCGACGGCTTCGCCGCCGCGGCGCCGGACGACGAGCTGCCCTGCCCGGATCTGGAACTCAACGTGCTCATGTCGATCGAGGATGTGACCGCCCCCGTGCAGGCCGCGGTCGCGCCCGACATGGATCCTGCCACGGCCTTCGCGGCCCGGCGGCGCGTGATGGCCGAGATCGAGCAAGAGTCACTCACCGCGACGGGGCTGCGGAGCGACGTCGTCACGCTCTACCAGGGCGGCCGCTACCACCTGTACCGCGCGAAAAAATACACCGACGTGCGGCTCGTGTTCGCCCCGGAGCAGCAGATCGCCTTCTTCGGCGGCGACGCCGACAACTTCGAGTTTCCCCGCTACAACCTCGACATCTGTTTCTTCAGGGCCTACGAGGACGGCCGGCCGGCCCGGGTGCCCCATCATCTCGCGTGGGCGGAGCGGCCCGTGCGGGAAGGGGATCTGGTCTTCGTGTCGGGTCATCCCGGCCACACCGATCGGGCGCGGACCGTCCGCGAACTGCTCGCGCTTCGCGACCGGCAGGTGCCGTTCACGCTCGGCGTCGTGAACCGGCTCGAGGCGCTCTATGCCGCCTACTGCGGGGAGGGCCCCGAGGAGCACCGGCAGGCGATGGCCGATCTCTTCGGCGTGCAAAACGGGCGCAAGAACCGCGAGGGGCTCCTGGCAGCGCTCCTCGATCCCGGGCTGCTGGCCCGGAAACGCGCGGAGGAGACCCGGAGGCGGGAACTCGTCGCCCGGCGGGTGAGCCCGCCCACGCCGTCGCCCTACGAGCGGATCGAGCGGGCCGAAGAAGACGTCGCCCGGGTGGCGGTCCGGCACGCGTTTCTCGAAGGCGGCGTCGGCTTCAACAGCAACTATTTCGCGAACGCCCGGATGCTGCTCCGGGCGGCCGACGAGGCGGCCAAGCCCAGCGGCGAGCGGCTGCGGGAGTATCGCGACTCCAACCGCGCCTCGCTCGAACAGCAACTGTTCTCGCCCGAGCCGCTCTACGACCCCTTCGAGACCGCCAAACTCGCCGATTCGCTGACTGCCCTCGCCACCACGCTCGGGCCGGATGATCCGCTCGTCGGCGCGGTGCTCGCCGGCACGTCGCCGCGGGACCGGGCCGCGGAACTCGTCGCCGGCAGCTCGCTCGGAGCCCGCCCGGGAGCCACGCGGCCCGACACGCGGCGGAGCCTCTACGACGGCGGCCGGGCGGCGATCGACGCATCCGGCGACCCGATGCTGGCGCTCGCCCGCGCCGTCGACGCCGAAGCGCGGTCGCTCAGGAAGGTGGTCGAGGCGGCGGACGAGGTGAAGCGGCAGGCCCACGCCGAGATCGCGGCCGCCGTGTTCGCCGCGGACGGCGAGGAGGCCTATCCGGATGCGACGTTCACGCTGCGCCTCGCGTACGGCACCGTGCGGGGCTACGACGCGGACGGCAGGCACGTGCCGCCGGTGACCGACTACCGCGGCCTCTTTGCGCGGGCGGATGAGAAGCGGGAGACGCCGCCGTTCGACCTGCCTCCGAGGTGGCGCGACCTGCGGCCGACGCTCGAGCGCGACGAGGCGTTTCTCGACACGTCGTTCAACTTCGTCTCCACGGCCGACATCATCGGCGGCAATTCCGGCAGCCCGGTGGTGAACCCGCGCGGCGAACTCGTCGGCTTGATCTTCGACGGCAACATCGAGTCGCTCGCCCTCGACCTCGCGTACGACGACACCCGCGCCCGGGCCGTGGCCGTCGATGCCGCGGGGATCGTGGCGGCACTCCGCCGGGTCTACCGGGCGGACTCGCTGCTCGCGGAGATCGCGGGGCGCGGTGCCGGCGACGCCGCAGCCTGGCGGCCCCTCTTCGACGGCCGGTCGCTCGGCGGGTGGAAGCCGACGGATTTCGGCGGCGCGGGGGAGGTGAGGGTCGTGGACGGCGCGATCGAGATCGGCATGGGCGCCGACCTGAGCGGCATCACCTGGACGAAGGACGCCCCGCGGCAGAACTACGAGCTCGCGCTCGAGGCCCAGCGCGTCGACGGCAACGACTTTTTCTGCGGGCTCACGTTCCCGGTCGGCGACGATCCCTGCAGCCTGATCGTGGGCGGCTGGGGCGGGAGCGTGGTCGGCCTGTCGAGCATCGACGGCCGCGACGCCGCCCACAACGACACCACGCTCTACCGCGCGTTCGAGAGCGGCCGCTGGCACGCGATCCGCGTGCGGGTGACGCCCGAGCGGATCGAGTGCTGCCTCGACGAGGAAGGGGTGATCGACCAGCCGCTCGAGGGCCATGCCGTGTCGATTCGCGGCGAGGTGGAGGCCTCGCTGCCGCTGGGGATCGCGACCTACGCGACCACGGCCCGCATCCGCAACATCCGCTGGCGGCCGCTCGCGGCCGGTGCGCCGTGACGGCCGAATCGGGCGCGCCCGAGCCGCGGCCGGGCGACGACAAGCTCCGCCGCCGGATCGCCGCGGAGGCGGCCCGGATCGTGGCCCGCGGCGGCGACTCGGAGCGCGCCCGCTACCGCGCGGCCCGGCGCGTGGGGCAGGGCTGGGTGCAGCCCGAGCAGATTCCGGACCACGACGACGTGCGGCGGGAATTTCATCGGGCGGCGTCTCCGGGGCACGAGTTCGCCGCGTTCACGGGCGACCGGTTCGACCGGATTGCGGCGCTCGTGGCGCCGCTCGCGGCCGTGCGGCAGGATCCCGCGCGGCATCCTGAAGGCGACGCGCTCGACCACACCCTGCAGGCGTTCGACCTCGTTCGCGCGGAGCGGCCCTTCGACGAGGAGCTGCTGACGGCCGCGCTCGTGCACGACGTCGGCCGGGCGATCGACCGGGCCGACGCGGTGGCGGCCGGGCTCGCGGTGCTCGAGGGCCTGATCACGGCGCGGACGGCCTGGCTCGTGGAGCATCTGCCCGCGGCGCGGGCCTATCGCGACGGCACGCTCGGCCATCGGGCCCGCCACCGGCTCGAAGCCCATGCCGACTTCCACGACGTGCTGCTGCTGGCCGACGCCGACCGTCGGGCCCGGATGCGCGGCTACGACGCCCCGTCGCTCGACGAGGCGATCGCGACGCTTCGCGACCTGGCGGCGGAAGACGGGTGAGTCGACCCGTGTGGCCCCGGGGATCGGGGTGTTCTGGCCGCGGAAACCAGCCCTGCCCAGATGTGGCGGGGGAGAAAGGATAGGACGGTCAATGGCACTTCCGCACCGAATTCTGGCGACGCCCGCCTCACAGCGAGTGGATGTCGATTGCGGGCAGGTCAGTGCGGACGGTGGCTGCGCGAGGAGCTTCACTTCTCAAAAAGATCGAGGCACTGCCGCGGTGAAATAATTGCAAAATCGCCATGCATGCCGATGGGCAGCAGGTGCGCGCGGTCGCCGGTCACGATGAATTGCGCCCGTGCGGCCACGGCCGCGGCGATCACGTGGTCATCGTCAACATCGTCGGTGACGACGCGAGGCACATCGCGAGGTGTCACGAGCGCTGTCGCGTCGCGGTAGGCACCCACCAACTGCTCAATCGATACTGCGGCATCGGCTCTCCGCCGCCGAAACCGCGGCAGAGCAAGGGTATCGCTGAGTTCGGCTAGGAGCGTGGGCGTGGTCACGAGAACCAAATCGCGCCGCTCCAAGGATAGGACGGTCAATGGCACTTCCGCACCGAATTCCGAGCTCGTGAGCGGCTGGTGATCGGCGTGTTGCGGTCTTGCTGGCCCACAAGCCGTTCCCGGAACGGCTGTTTTTCCCCCGTGAGTGC